>Ga0182024_10010855_pt1 | contig 18449 bp, 19 predicted proteins | sample P32metaG_FD_120480 | JGI IMG/M metagenome (GOLD analysis project Ga0182024, IMG submission 120480) | Permafrost microbial communities from Stordalen Mire, Sweden - P3-2 metaG (Illumina Assembly) | ecosystem: Environmental > Terrestrial > Soil > Wetlands > Permafrost | place: Sweden: Stordalen... | reverse complement strand
CCTAAGCCGCGGCATTAGTCCGATTCTTGCGCCTTGATTTGTTCAAGGGTGTGTCTCGTTCTTTGCAGCGCGCATTCCCTCTGCCGAGGTGTCACTTTCGCACATGTACGCGCCGTGCTCTGTGTTTCCGTAAAATCTGGTTCCGCTGAAGTGGTAGACTTTGGACTTTAGATTCACCCATACAACAGTACCCGTGGGGCAGCGGTACTTTGCCTGCGCTTCGGTTGAAAATTGGTTCGCCCCGACAGGATTTCCCGGATTGGGTGCCGACCCGGCGGTTGGGGCCGGCGGGGGAATGGGTCTGGACGGAGGAGCGGAAGCCGTAGCTGCCGGAGCAGGTGTAGCAGGTGCTGCTGTGGGAGCAGGAGCCGGTGGGGCAGCGGGTGCTGCCGTCGTTTGGGCAGGCGCCGCACCACCGCGGCATTGAGCGACGTAGGCCTTTTCCGTGATGCCGTTTGCCTGATTAGCGGCCTTGTTGGCCCGCCACTCGTCGCGGCATGCCCCGGCCGTCTTTTGTCCCGTTGGGGGTGCTGCTGTGGGAGCAGGAGCCGGTGGGGCAGCGGGTGCTGCCGTCGTCTGGGCAGGCGCCGCGCCACCACGACACTGAGCGACATACGCCTTTTCCGTTATCCCGGCGGCTTGGTTAGCCGCCTTGTTTGCGCGCCATTCGTCGCGGCATGCCGTAGCGGTTTTTTGTTGCGCAGTCGCGAGCGACGATAGTGTCAGCAGCGTCAGGATTGCGGAGCATACGCAAATAGCGAATTGCCTTCGCATTGGTTTCTCCCGTAACTATGCAAATATGGATTTGGAGGCTCAACAACGGAAAGTCCATAGATCGTATCAGCTTTGGAGGGCCCGCGAAAGGCTACATAAGTCTTGTACCAATCTGAAATCTCAGGAGCCGTTACCGCGAACGACTTTCACGGTTACGCACATTGCCGCAGCGTTTTGATTCCATTGTCCAGCGCGCCCTGACTTCATTGAAGAGGACTCATTGTTCCGCTGTCACCAGGGTTGTAGTCTGAGGTTCACGGCTTTGATCAGCGGAACGTGACCTCGAAATAGAGGAACATAAAGCGAGATAAAATGAAAAAAACCGCTTTTTATTTTCTATCCATTGTCCTGCTTATTATCTTTGGCGCCGCGGGCGACATGATAGTTGGAAGGTTCAACAACATTGCTGAAGCTAGAGATATTGCGCGCCAATTCAGGGCTGAAGCGGCACTCTTGCGTTTTTCAACCAAAAATATTGTACCGAATGTCAATCAGATCTTCGTTGATACAAGTGCGCCTAGAGACTCTGACGACGAAGCGTCGGTGAACATCAGAAAATTTCGAACTGACAGTAATGGAGTTATTATTGGGAGTAACAGAGCCCTGCCAAATGCTAAGAAAATCATCTTTCTGGGTGGGTCCACAACAGAATGCAACGAGGTATCAGAGCCATTTCGTTTTCCTGCGGTCGTTGCGAGCATTTTGAGGGACAACGGACTAAACATTGCAACGCTGAATGCCGGAGTTCGAGGACACACGACGCAGGACAGCATCAACGCTCTACTTAATCGTCCCGGATTTCGCGATGCTGACGTGGATACAGTCGTATTGATGGAAAACATTAATGACCGGCTCCGGCTCGGCATACGAGGTAACTACGATGCCGTCTTGGGTACCGATAGTGCGACTTCCGGAGGGGAAGTTCTGGATGCGGCCAAAACGTTGGTGGTTTCGGTCTGGGATTATCTTACATATCGAAGCAATAGCTTATTTTTGATTCGATACTGGTTCAACGAAAACGCCGCGTGGCTCGATCCGCCGCAACAGATCGAAGTTACAAAACAATCGATCGACCTCTTTGAAGAGCTTTCTCTCAGTCGCCGTGCGAAGTTTGAAGAAAATCTCGTTGTTTTTATAGGTGTGGCGCGGGCGATGGGCAAACGACCGGTTTTGATGACGCAGCCCCTTGGCCGTTATTCAGTCGCTCAACAAGCGTTTAATGACTCTATTCGCAAAGTCGCACGCAACGAGCAGGCACTTCTAATCGATTTGGACCAGCAACTTGGTCAAGACAGCGATTGGGCATTTTTCTCCGACGAAATTCACTTTAACCGGGCCGGTTCCCAAGCGGTTGGAAAGTTTATCGCGACGGCACTTGCGCCTGTCTTTGGTGTATCGATAGAAGCAATCGACGGACACAAAACGATGAACGCCCAATAGGGCCTCAGTTCATTATTTTGCTGAGTAGAAGAAAATTGCGAGACGGTATTTTTCCCGGCTATCTTGAAGCTGACGAAATTCTGGTTTGGTTGTTAGTGTAGGCAGTTGTTGTGGACGGTGACTAATGCTAGCGATCATATTAAAGCATCGTGCCGACCTAATTGGCGCACAAAGCTCTAAAAACGACTCTACTGAACCCTCTTCCTTCGTAGTTGGATTTTTTCAATGGGGATTTGGATGATGCCGCCTTGGGTGCTCCAGTCGGCCGAGCATATAGCATGGTCATGCGTCCTGCTAATTGGTCTTACGAAAGTGCTCGATTTTTTCCTGTCAGACAGTCAAAAGAGGCGAGTCAAGGAAGTGATTGAGAATCTTTGGCTTTGGCTCGCGGCTCGCGAGGAGAAGGCCAAAAACGTTCTCAAGGAGCCTGATGCACCTGAGAAAGTCGCTGCCCGCTCCCAGGGAGTAAAGTTTTTCGTCCGAGGGGTCCACGCCTTATTTGCCATAATGATTCTGTTCTCGATTCAAGAGTCTCCTGGTAGCGATGTCCTCACGCTCGGCTTTCCGCGTATTTTCAAGTGGCAAGCGGCTGTTGATTTGGTGGCCATCGCAATTAGTGCTCTAGTAATATTTCCAATCTTTGGGAAGCACCTTGTACAATGGCTGATGCAGAAGGATTCTTTTTGGTCAATCGTGTGGCGGGGAACAGCGGTCATTGTAATATCATTTGTATCGTTTGCAGCGCTCCATTCAGCTGAATACGCAGTCATCCCACACCTTCCTGCAATCAATTCGATCTCACCAAAATTATTCGCCCTGTCGGGATTTGGCGGAGACGTTTATAACTCGCTCTCTGACCTAGAGCATGAAGTTCAAACTCTCCAAATAAAATCACTCTCCTTGACTGAATTGTTGATGATCCACGCTCTAACTGCAATCCTTGCGGCCCCCTTGATAATTTTATCGCTGCTCGGAGCGGGATTCGCGATGACCATAGGATGGGCAATTGTCGTGGGGGGCACGCTTCGTCTTTTATTCCTGGGGGCGCTATTTTTGGCGTTTCGAGTCGCCACATACCCGAACGGCCCGCTGGCGGCTATTACGGCTATCCTCGGGGGAATTGCTTGGTTGTTGGGCCACTTTGCAGGAATTACAATACCCTGAACGGTTCCCCAGATTGGACTTCGAAGAAAATTATCGCGGTTCACACATTCTCTGAGGTTCTTGCGATAGAACGCAAGCTCCTGTCACGCAAGGGACCGCAAACTACATCTCATCTTTTCAATTGCCCGGTTTGAGGTGGCCTACTTTCCTGGATATCGCTATACCCCTCGGCGCTTGCGGGGGAGGGAGCGTGAGGAGTCTCCCTGCAGCGAGATTAGCCACAGCTCAGATTCGCTGCACTGGTCTCAAAGTTTTGGCTGTGAGGGTCTTGCGTGGCACTTGTGGTTTTCACCAGTCTTCATGAAGAGGCGTGCGCAACGCGCACCAAGAGTTTGCCGAAATTCTCCCCGCGCAAGAGTCCGATGAATGCCGGGGGCGCTTTCCCAAGCCCCTCAACCACGTCTTCGCGATACTTGATCCGTCCCTCGCCAAGCCAGGCGGAGACATCGTGCATGAAGTCCCCATAGCGCTCGATAAAGTCGGAGACAATGAAACCGCGAAGGGTCAACCGTTTGGTCAAGATCGCTCGCATCAAGTGCGGTAGGAGGATGGGACCGGGTGATAGCGAAGTGGCGTTGTACATGGATATCAACCCACACACTGGAATGCGGGCGAACGGATTGAGTAGCGGGAACACGGCCTCGAATACTGCTCCACCGACATTCTCGAAATAAACGTCGATACCTTTCGGGCAAGCCGTGGCAAGACCGGCAGCGAGATCGGTTGCCCGGTGGTCGATGCAGGAATCGAAGCCGAGTTCCTCGGTCACGTACCTGCATTTATCTGGTCCGCCCGCGATGCCAACGGCGCGGGCACCCTTGATCCGGGCGATCTGGCCGACAACCGAGCCGACCGCACCCGAAGCTGCCGCGACCACCACGGTTTCGCCAGCGGTGGGTTTACCGATCTCGAGGAGCCCCATGTAGGCGGTCATACCCGGCATTCCGAGGACGCCGAGTGCGGTCTGAATCGGTGCTCGCGTAGGATCTACCTTCTGCAAGCTGGAACCATCGGACAGCGCATGGGTCTGCCAACCGGTACGACCCACAACGATATCGCCCTTGGCGAACCTGGGCACGTTCGAGGCGACCACTTCGCTGACCGTGCCGCCCTCCATCACACCGCCGATGCCAACCGGCTTGGCGTAGGACGGCGCATCGCTCATGCGGCCGCGCATGTAGGGGTCGAGTGAAAGCCACAACGTGCGCAACAGCATCTGGCTCGGGCCAGGTTGTGGGATCGAAAACTTTTCAAAGCGAAAATTATTCGACGTCGGTTCCCCAACCGGCCGCGAGGCAAGAACAATCCGTTCAGCGGTTTCGGTCATTGCAATTTCCTCCGTCTACCTCTGAATCGGCGTGGAGTCCGCATGTCCGTTGGCACGCTTGTAATGTGCATACCGTTTGCTCGGATGGTTTATTGAGCGGGTCTTCTTGGCGGCAAATCTAGATTTGCGGGCCACATTTCGGCGCGGACTGTATCCAGTGCGGCCTCGATCATGTAGCCAGCCGCCCCGTCGCCGGTTTCATCGGCAAGCGCCAGGGCCACTTCCAGATGCTCGATCATCTTCGTGCGAAACCGATCAATCTCCTCTGGTGTCTTCATAGTAACTGTGCCCATTGCCCGCCGTTTTAGACGTCGTCACACTATAGCGGCTCTTGGCCTCGGCTTCCTATCGGGACTTTCGAATGTCTCCTAAGATCGGATAACCTAAGCGGCTTGGTTGAGTAGACACCGAAACCGAAGGCGACATGCGCTTCTGGTGGGTAAATCAAAACCAGACATTCCGCCAGGAGGTGGAGGGCGGATATCTGTGGTCGCCCAAACGAAGCGCCAGTGGAGCCCGAAATCCCTTCTACGAGTTTATGAGGGAAGTTGCGCCAGGCGATCTCATCTTTTCTTTTATGGACACTAAAATTCAGGCTATCGGTATCGCCCAATCGTATTGCTGGGAAAGCCCAAAGCCCCTGGAGTTCGGTAGTGCGGGCCAAAACTGGGAAAACGTTGGCTGGAAAGTGAAGGTTGCCTTCACGAGTCTCAATCAGAAGATGCGGCCCAAGGACCATATTGACGTTCTGCGCCCATTGCTTCCCGAACGCTATTCGCCCTTACAGCCGAACGGAAATGGTCTTCAATCGGTCTACCTCACCGAAATTCCAGCCGCTATGGCCGAAGTCCTAATGGGTCTAGTCGGCCAGGAGGTTGAGCCTCTGGCCATTGCCGCCCGATCCGTGAAACCAGTGGCCGCCGATGACCTGGATCTGTGGGAAGGCAAGCTGGAGCAACAGGTAGCTAGTGACTCGAGTGTGCCCGAAACTGAACGAAGGGCGTTAATTAGAGCACGCAAAGGGCAGGGCCTATTTAAGGATCGTGTCAGCCAAATCGAAACACAATGTCGCATTACGGGAGTCAAGAATCCGGTCCACCTAATCGCGAGTCACTGCAAGCCCTGGAGGGACTCCACGAACGAAGAGCGATTGAATGGCGAGAACGGATTGCTTCTGACGCCAAGCATTGACCACCTGTTTGACCGAGGTTTCATCGGATTCGAAGACAATGGCAGACTCATAATTTCGCCGGTCGCCCATCGCCCTTCACTCGAACGCATGGGTGTCGATACAGCGAACGCGGTGCACGTAGGTGGATTTACAAGCGGTCAAAAGATATTCCTTGATTTCCACAGGAATGCAGTTCTGCTCCAGGCTATCCGCCGATAGTAGCATCTATCAGCTACCCATTTCGGAGGCGAAAAATGGAAAGAGAATGACGCGATCTTGCCATATGAACAGAGCACCTAAGCGATTTGTGCTCACTGATAAGGAAAGTGCCGATTCCTTATCAGTTGCCATTGCCGATAGACGCCGAGGCTGTCATGCGGAGTGGGTCACTTAAATCCCGCACGTATGGATAGCGTGTCAGTATTTGGAAAAGCTCATCAGCTTATTGCATCGAGGAATTTATCGAAGATAGCCATTGTCCGATGCGTGAACTCCCACAATATTGGATGAAACGCCTCGGCTATCCGATACGACGCTCGCCCATTGCTCCGTTCAATCAACTTCGCGTCGTTGCGTAGAAACGAAAGGATATCCCCAAGGTCATCAGATGGGACATAGGTGTACTGGCTTAATTGGTGACCTAGTTGATTCGCGGTCAAAAAGGCGGGCTCTGGACCCCCTCTTTTTGCCATCAGATGTTGCTTCCAAAGATATATGATCGTCACCCAGTGATTGCCGTATCGGCTCAACCTTTGTTCAATGGCCAGTTTGCTTTGGCCGCCTAGTTGATGTCCAAGCGCACCGATCTCGCCGACCAGCTTATACCAGTCGTTGTTATATTGATTCCTGAAAAGCTCATTGACGCCGTTATAAATTTCGAGATCGCTAACACGGATGGTTCGATCTGGCGCTATAGCTTCGCGAAACTCTTGTCCGTATCTGGCGATACCATCAAAGAACGGCGCCTCCAGCCTTATAATTGTCGCGTTGTTTATTTGCCCTTTTGTAAGGCTACCCGTAGTCTGGCCGCCGTCAGCGGAACGGTCGGCATTGGACATGCTGATATACCCCTTCTCTTTTCGCTGCAGCGTTATTAGGGCCACCTGGATTTGGTGCTTGGTGTAGTCATTCTTAGTCTGTGTATCCAAGAACGCGGATAAATCCTTAAAAGAGACCGGCTTTTTCGGGTCGTCTAATAGCTTGTGGAGTGACCACCAGAAGATTCCGCGCTTTTCCACAATCTGAAAAGCCTGAGCCAAAAGCTTACTGCACAGCAAATAGCGTTCGACGTTCGCTATCGCTGCATCCAATTGATCCTTGTCTGAGCCCGTGTTCGCGGGCTCAAAAGCCGGTTCAGCCATGAACTATCGCCCCGAAACCCCTTGACCGACGTTTTTCCAAAATCAGGCCATCCCATTTTTTGATAAATCACATCCACCCCTCTTTGCAAACAGCACGCGAAAGCTTTCCACGACTCTACCGACAGCGTTTTCGTAAATGTGCGGGTGTATACTTTCGCAAAGATAGTAGTAGAAATATTGCATAGACTAGACTACGTATATTTTCCGCGCTTCGTCGGTTGCGCTTAGTAATCTAAGGTATATGTTCCCGATGATTGCTTTGGGAACAAGCATGCCGCGCTCCGGCCGCAAGCAACTCAACCTTCCTGAAACGCTGCAGGTCTTGGCCTCGGCGCCGAGCGAGATCGGCTTGCCGCCTAAACTGGTCTCGCCAAATGGCCTGCTTTGCTTGCCGAAGTACGCAATCTGGAAGTTGCCAGGCTCAATCCCGCACGTCTGGCTGCAACAAGAAGTGGTCGCGCGACTCCTAAGGGTGGATCACTGTATTCGCGCAAGGACAAAGGGCCAGGGGGCATTGCTTATATGGGATGGCCTTCGCTCGATGAGGACGCAGACGCATCTCTACCAAACAGAGCGAGCGCGAATTGATCAGTTGCACCAGGACAAGGAACCCGAGCAACGCGAAGCAATTCTCAACGACATAATTCGCCCACCGCTGCTCGACAAACCGCCGCCGCACACTACCGGTGGCGCTGTCGATTGCACCATTTGGTTTGGCGATGGTGATCACGCGCTAGGCACTTTTGACGATTTCACCGACCGTGGGCGATCGAATTATTTTTTCTCGAAACGCATCACCAATATCCCCGACTTGGTCATGGCTGCCCGTCGGATCATGCTTCGCGATGAAATGCAGGCCGAAGGGTTTGTTGGCATTGAAAGTGAGTGGTGGCACTGGGAATTCGGCACCCGTCTGTGGGCGGAACGCAAAAAGACCACCCCGCTTTACGACACGGTTTTGATCGCTCCTGATACTGACTCGCCGGCCCTGCGGCATTCCCGGACACCTTCGCGATATCCAGAGCATGTTCTCGGTATCGGACAGGTATTTGCCACCCCTGACGAGCGCGCCCAGGCGCTGCGCAAGGAGAACAAGGGTCATTATTACGCGCGCACTCGGCATCCGAATGAACGCCGCGTTGCCGAGCAATTGGGTGCGATGGTTGGTGCGACAGATGCCGTTCTGATGCCTTCGGGCCTCAGCGCGGCACTGATGGCGGTTTGGGCTCATACTCCTTATCGCGGTAAGGTGCTACTCGACAGCTTCACATACTACGAGACCGTCAACTCGATCCGCCAGATCGCGGAAAATCTGCGGTGGCAGGTCATTCTAACGGACCTCGCTGACACGCATGAAATCGTGAAACATGGCTTCTCGCCGGTGGATGTCATATTCGTTGATCATCCCAGAAACTGGATGCTGACTTGCCCACATCTGGCAGAATTGCGCCGATTGGCACGTCGCTGCGGTGCCAAACTCATCGTCGATACTTCGTTGCAGCCCTTACAAAGGCTTTTTTCCCTTAGCCTCGCCGATCTCGTGACGGTGTCATTGTCGAAGTATCCGTCCTCCGGCGTCACGGCCGGTGGCGCTGTCTTCGGTACGTCGGCGCTTCTGCAGCCGGTTGACGACATTCGGCGGACACTTGGCATGCTACTCGCACCCGATGCGGCCGCCAAAATTCTGGAACACCTACCATCGCTGCAGGATCGTATGTCTGTGATAAGTCAGAAGGCGACCCGTGTGGTTGCGATGCTGAAAGATCTGCCATTTGTCCGCGACGTGCGCATTCCCAGCTTAGATCACGTAGGCGCCGCGGCCGGCGGCCAGATCACATTCCTTTTGGACTCGGAGACCGCGATACGGGCAGAACAGATTATTGCTGCAAATACGCTCGATCCGAATTTCCCGTTTGCGTTCGCCTGTACTTTTGGGGCATCGTTCACGACCTTTGAGCATTTCGACTCCCGCAATACTGACGGCATGCGAACTTCCGTTGGTTCCGACCATATCGAGGCTGGCCGCATCCGCATCGGCATCGGCAACGAAGACGGTGACCTGATCGTCGAGAATCTCAGGTACGTGCTTCTCGCAGCTCAGTGCGCGTGAAGATCAACGCCCATGAAGCAACCTAAAATCGAGATTCCTTTTGTGGCAAAACGGTCCCACGGCGACGCCCCGTGGCAAGATTTTGGTGGCCCTATATCGGAATATGATTTCTGGGCGCCCCACATCTGCGGCATAGCCTGCGCTCGTTCGCTTATCCTTTCGGCGGACGATGCCACGCCGTCGATGTACTCGCTCACTCGACAAGCATTAGACCTTGGAGTTTTCAGGATAAAAGACGATCAATCGGTTGAAGGTGCTTTTCATGCTCCTCTAGTTGCCCTCCTGCAGCAGTACGGTATCGCCGCCACAGTCTTCGCCCGTTTGGCATTCCGTTGCATATGGAAGTTGACGAACGACGGCGTACTGATCCTCAGTATCAACCTAGCCAAGGTACGCATCGATCTTTCTGGATCACACTTGGTGTTGATTACCGGTCGAGAGGACCATTACGCTCGCATCCACGACAACGCGCGCCTACTCTGTAAGAGCGGCATTTCGTGCCGTATCCATAAGTCAAAGCTTGCAGCCATTTCAAATGATCGTGGAATTTTTGTCCCCTGGACGTCCCTTGCGAGGGGACCTATAGGTTTGACAAAACCGGCTTAGCTCATTGACCTTTGGAAGCCAGTTTGACGTCTTTGGCCGCTTTAAGGCTTTGATCAAACTCCAAGAGCGGCTGACTCTTAATCAGCGGGTCCAAGGTTCGAATCCTTGTGCGCCCACCAATATTTAGGTCTACTCCGCAAGGCTCACTTTACAGCTCGCTTTACAGGTTTTGTCCTCGATTTGATCCCTTCGAGTTTCTGGATTGCATTCTCGGCAAGGGCCGCGCGCTCTGCAAGCCTACCTCGGGCATCGCAACGTCCACCACACAGTTCGATACACCGAACTGTCGCCGACGCGGTTTAAGGATTTTTGGCGGGAGTGAAACTGGGCTGGCTTACCGAGGCGTGAAAGCCAAGGCTGTCAGGTCTAATGTTCGTGATAGCTATTGTATAACCCTCCAGCACAGACTTCGCCGGTCGAACTCTCGTGGTAGCTGTTATACTGGCCCCCACAAGCTACTTCCCCCGTCCGGCTTTCGTGATAGCTAGTGTATTGCCCTCCAGCACACACTTCGCCGGTCGAACTCTCGTGGTAGCTGTTATACTGGCCCCCACAAGCTACCTTCCCCGTTCGGCTTTCGTGATAGCTGTTGTATAGCCCTCCAGCGCAGACTTCGCCGGTCGAACTCTCGTGGTAGCTGTTATACGCCCCCCCACAAGCGACATCCTCGCCCGCGATTGCCGTTTCGGTATGAAGACCACTGACACATGATACGAGGAGCCCGAAGCCCACTAAGATAGACGACCTGCACACGGCTACCCCCTCCAGAATTGATGACAGCCTGCTTGATGTTTTTATCGGACCGACCAAATGAAGGCGTTTCGGAAAGCCGCATCATATGTCGGCCTCCTCCCGTGTGAGTAAAGCCGATTTAAACCTAACGCAGCACGCCAGGAACAACGGCATATTGCCCTCTTATGAATTGCCACAGCCCAGCGGGCGAAACGAACAAAAGCGTCATAACGATGATAACATCCAAACGCTGCCGCTAGAGGTTTTGACTTCCCCGGCTTTACACCGCGGAAAAAAGCCTTTAGCGCCCGTGATCGCGCTTAGGGCCATTTGACAATCCAAGTTCTTGAAATCGCTATGCCGTGGCACAACTCCCGGGCCCACCACAAAACGAAATCAATGACTTAGCAGCTATTTTAGCAGCATTAGCGGCAGTCATTAGCGACAGTTTGGACGCCAATGGGCGGGACGCGCCCTTTAGCTGATCTTCCAATAATCGAGTGCCGCCTTCACTTCATCGCGCGGATAGTATTTTCCGGCGTGTTCAAGATCACGACGGATGGCCGCCTTCCGCCGCTCAACGGATGCCTTAATGGCGGGCGTCAGTGGCGCAACGCCCAGAGGAAGTTTCTCGCCGGGCTTTCGCGGCCAACTTCCCGGATAGGAGTCCCAATCCGCCCATTTGTCGAGCGTCGCGTTGATCGTCTTCACGCTTTCATGGTCACATTGCCAGCTATAGAGATTGCGTGCACAGATGCGCAGCATCGCCTTGATTTCAGGAATGGTGTCGGTGAATGCCTTCAATGGTGTCGGCAGCAAAACCATGTTGCTGACGCAGGAGAAAAAACGCCGGTCCATGACCACAACATTCGAGAGCTGAAAACTCGCATCATCAACGCCCCAGATGTGGCAACAAGACCAATTGGGACGCAATTTCTTGCGGAGTCCCAGAGCGAGCGTTAAAGCTTCGTTGGCATGCACGTTCCCTTCAAACTTATGCAGGGAGTTGCCGCTAGTCCGGCTCTTATTCATCTGTGGCTCTGACCAATTATTCTTGTAAAAAAATTCCCTGCGCGCGTGCTCAGGAAACCAGAGCGGTAAAAGCCTGAATGTGTCTGGCGAGACCCACCGAGCAGTCCGCTCGATCAAAGATGCGATTTCTCGCAAACCAATTACGGCGCGCAGCGTATCTAACCCGTCTAAGATTTCTATCGCTGCTGGTTCAATCATCGCGATTCACCCTCCGGGAGCGACAGTCTGATCGACCGCGCGGCCGTTGGGAACGGCTGAAATCCGACAACCGCATCCACCTATCAGGATGCTGTAGCGTCGCGCCTTGTGACGCACGGCAATTCGATAGCTAATCAATTCAACACTTTGTGGAGCGACGGGTTTTCCGGGGTGTACATCGGGGTGACGCCGAGAGCAGCCCACAACGCAATTCGTATAGCTCTCTACGATGCTGCTCAACACGCGGTGGGGGATAAGGCAGTGCCTCCACATAGGTCCTAGCGACTTTCGACGAATGCCTTGCCCGAAACCGTTTGTATGTGGCAATCACCTGATCGCTGATCGCTTTAGGCAATGGTTCCCGTCGTGATCGAAACGCACTTGCGAACTTGCCAGCCCACGTCCGCCTATTTTTACCGCTCGCCTCATCCCGTAAGAGACGAATATCAGAATATCCTTCCTTGTTCACGACAGTAGGCGCGCTATCGTAGGTCAGGGGCATGTCGTTCGGATGCCACTTTGCTTCGCAGAAATGACCATGATGGCGTATTTTGATTTGCGGTGTCACATGGACAAGTTTGATCCCCGCTGGTCCACCTTGAACAAAGGCTAGTTGAGCGCCATCCAATTCGTTCGCTCTTTTGGGGTTCATGAGATTGCGTTTGTGGCATCGAGTGCAACCAAAGCTCCCGAATTCCCAAAACGGATCATCTCGGCTTTCATCTTTTTTCTGCATGTTCGGTGTGCGCAGGTAAACAACAATCACTTTAGCCATCGCTATCCCCACATCACTGTCTAATGGCATCAAGCACTGTGCGAAGCCACTCCTTTGGTGCCGCTTCCGTCCCAATGTTTGTCACGAATTCCTGTCCTCGTGAAGCAGCGTAAAGCTCTTTGTCACTCGCCCAACGAGTTGGATTGCTGTGATAGGTCAGCCCAGCCGCATTGAGCCACGTCGGAATGCTCCAAACGGAAGCCAGAGCACCGGGCTTGGTGAGACGCAGAGAAGGCTGCGCGCTTCTCGACTTGGCCCCTGACCCGAGATAGAGCGTGTTGTTCTCGTTCCACTCTCCTATTGTATGCGGATGTTGCCGCAAGAAGCCTTCGGGATTATCGCTCTGGGAAGGTTGGCTGCCCAGTCGGCGAACTTCTTCCACTTCCAAGTAGCCAAATATCCTATGATGGCGGTCGCGGCCGTCGCTCGATGCGAACAAGCCGAAGAAAAGAAACACATCGCCGACGCCGACACCGTTCCTTTCTAGATGCGATTGGGCCGCACCCGTCTGCCCGAAGGCCCACCGGCCATTCAAGAATACGGGGTCTTCGTGGCAGAGCTTGTCGGCACCAATACGCCCCTTGGTCACTTGCTCGACGATCTTACCAAGCCCCGCAAGCCGGTAGCTTGTCTTGGAACGTCGCTCCGTTGGTATCGGAAGACTAATAGGCTTCCCCTCGATGATCGGAGAAGGAACCTTACCTGCGGCACTATCGAAGCCTTTTCTGCTAAAAATCACCCTCATGGTCGGCCTTCGTTCGATGTTGGGAACGGCTGAAACTCGACAACAGTATCAACCCATCCCGGATGTTGCGGCGTCGCGCCCTTGGCGGCTCGATCGGCCCCGGTGCTGCGAGGCGTCGCCGCAGCGGACGGACGGGGTCTTCCCCGCCGACCTCGCCAAGCGTAAGCTCGACATCGATTTCCGCAATGCCTCGCAGGTGCAGGTGTTCCGGAGCAGATCGCCAACGCCCTCACCCGATCTCGTGGTACGGGCGAAGAGGCGGATCAGTCGGGACACGTAGGGCGCATCGCCGATGCCGCGCATCATCCTATCGTATCGCCGTGCAGATTCGGCGGCCGTGGCCGGACGCATATTTGACAGGCTCAGGGCTCATTACGGCAAGTCGATTTTTATGGACATCGACAACATTCCGCTCGGATCTGATTTTCGTTTTCAGATTCAAGAGTCGGTACTGCAAAGCGATTTGCTGATTGCCATCATCGGACCGCAGTGGCTCGGAGAGAGAGATGACCGGACATTGAGAATCGAGGATCCTCAAGATCCAGTTCGCCTGCAGATTGAATCCGCCTTGCTCCATGACATGCCGGTCGTTCCGGTGCTTGTCAGCGGGGCAAGGATGCCCCACCCCGACCAGCTTCCTGATGCGCTGAAGGATCTTGCGTACCGAAACGCCGCCGAGGTCGACGCTGGCCGGGATTTTCAGCTGCATATGGAGCGCCTGATCCGGTCGCTCGATCGGATTTTGGAAGCCAAATTCGTCAAAAACGTTGAGGAGGAGCGCGAAGCCAAGCCGCCTGCTCCCGAGCCACCCGCAAGCGTTGCCGCGCAGGTCAATAGAGAACGTGAGGCACCAGAGCAAAGCCCCGAACTGCTTGCCGGGTTGCAGACATTGACGCGCGACTTTTTCCGCGCCGCCGGCCGGCCGGTCACGGCTGGAAGGAACGGCCATCTCCTTGGCCCCGAACCCATCTGGATTTGTCCGGTCGTCGATCCTCAGCCGCAGGACATCGCCGGCTTCACCGACCATGCGGCTCCTGGCCGGCGCGGCTTCCTCGTCTATGAAGGCACGCTGTCGTCGAACGCATCGATGGGCCTCTTTCTCGAACGGCTGCGGGTCGAAGGTAAGTCGATCATTCCGATCAACGTCAATGCCATGTCCGCCGCCATCGCCGATGGCAATGCGGCGGTGCTGCTGGCCAACCTCGAGCGCGGTTCCGAATCCAAGGACAACCTATTCGATACGAGGAACGCGATCGTCGACGAGCGGTTTTTTTTCGGTCGTGGCGACCTACTGGCGCAAGTCGGCGCCGCCTTGGCCAGGGACGAACACGTTCTGATCACCGGTCTTCGCAAGTGCGGCAAAACCAGCTTTCTGAACATCCTGCGGCAGCACCTGTCGTCGCGTCCGGTCTGTGTCGTCGACCTGCAGCGCTACGATCGGCACACGGAGGATTGGCCGACCACGCTCTTTCAATGGATCCTGCGATCGTTCGACGGCTGGGGACAGGCCAATTTCAGAGACTGGCCGAAGACCGGTGGCTACGATCGTCCCGCAACGGCGACGGAATTGGAGGAGCTGCTCAGCGAAAGGAAGCGGTGGCAGAACGAGCGGGGCCGCAATGAGCGCATGGTCCTGATCATGGACGAGGCCGAACGCATTTTCCCCGGCGACCACGAGGTCGAGGAGGCGCGCAAATACGCACGCGCCATGGGTGCGCTGCGGGTGCTGGGTCAGTCATCATCGGACCGGAAGTTGTCCATCATCGCGGCCGACCTTCGCCCCTGGCTCAATCGCAAGAATGTTCTCGCCGACGGCTCGACGAACCCTTTCTTCAATTTTTTCCAGGAGGTGCCGCTCACGCTGTTGACGCAATTCGCTTTGGGGGAGCTCGTTCGCGGCATCGGCGGCGCGACCGGCGTCAATCGCGTGCACACGGAATACATCGACGAGCTCTATTCGCTCTCGGGTGGGCATCCATCCATCGCGCGCATGATCGCCGGCGCGAGCTACAAGATCCGGCAACAGTCCCACGAATTGTCGGTGAAGGACATTCACGCTGGACTCGACGAGATGGCGGCGAACGATGCCCTCGGCTTTTTCTTTCGTCAGAATCTGTGGGGGCTGATGACCGATGCTGAGAAGGCCACGCTTCTCCATTGCTCGAAGACCTCCGGTTTGCAAAGAATAGGCGACCGGATGCGGTCGTGGCTCGGAGGGTCGAGAGGATTTCGAAATCCCGAAGCATCCGCCAGCCTGAACGCGCAGGGCATTCTTCGGCAGGGGGAGATTGCGATCGGTACGTTCCGCGACTGGATTGGCGAGCCCGGCAACGTAGAGGCGTAAGGTGCCTGCAGCCCAGAACCCCTATCGAAAGAACGAGCTGTTCGTCGGACGCGGCACGGAAATGGCCGCCGTTCGGAGTCATCTTGCCAGCGGTCAATCGACGCTCCTGATCGGCGGCCGCCGCGCGGGCAAGACCTTCCTGGCGTCCCGATTGAACAACGTCGGCCGGCCGCTGGCCAGGCTTGACGCTGGCGGTTGGGCCCTCGACTCGGAAGCGAATGTCCTCAATGCGATCGGACAGGGGGTTGATCGGGCCAAGGGCGTCAAGAGCCCGAAACGGGCATACACACGGGACCTGTTGACTGAGCGACTGACGAACGCCGGCGACATCGCCATCGTAATCGACGAGGCGGACCGTATCCTGGGGGAGACATGGGCAGGCAGTTTTCTCCACTATCTGCGATCTCTCGATGACGCCATACTGCGATCAAAGATCGCATTTCTTCTGATCGGTGGTCCGGGACTCGCGGAGTATCGCGACCCCGACGATAACGGTTCGCCGCCTCTCAATACCGCCGACTTGGTCTATCTCGAGCCTCTGACGTCTTCGGATGTGGCTGAGCTGATCGCGGGTCTGCCGAACGAAGTGGCAGTTGAGGAGGTCATGCAGCATGCGGGCGGACATCCTTGGTTGATCAACAAAACCTTGACCAAGGTTTGGGACGGCCAGAAGCTCCACGAAGCCGTCGACTCCGTTTGGGAGAATGCCGTCAGGAACTTCGCGGTCTGGCATCGGCAGGTCGGGCAGAAAGGCGTCGCATTCTTGAAGGCTTTGCCGCATACGGGCTTGAGCAGGTCGGAGTTCCGCACCGGCACCGGCACGATGGCTCGACATCGCGAAGGCTGGCTCAAGTGCCGGTACACGTGTCTCGTCCGGCAGGGCGAGGACGGCAAGTATCTGCCTGGGCCGAAGCTGTTTCTTGACTGGCTGTCGAGCGCGGATGGAGTCGAACCGCAAAGCTGGGACCTCGCCCTCTCGTATGCGTCGGAAAATGTCGAATTGGCGAAATCCATTTACGAGCAATTGCGGACCCAATTTAAGGTCTTCTTCGCGCCCGCGGCGAACGCCTACCTGTGGGGACACGATCTCAACACGGTACTGCCGCAAACCTACGGGGTCGAGAGCCGCTTCGTGCTGGTTCTCTCCAGCGAAAGCTATGTCAATAAATATTGGCCCGGCGTCGAATTCGCCGCCGCATCGAAATCGGCGGGCGATGGACGGTTGCTGGTCGTCAATCTGGGCAAGCTCCCGGCCGCCATGCCGCGCGATCTCGTGTTCATGGATGCCAATCACGCGAGCATGGTGGGCCTCGTCGAGACCATCAAGGAAAAGCTATCGCATGCCTAGGGTCTGTGATCGGCCCACGGTTTTCGGATCGGACGGCGGGATACGCGATCATACAACAATTGGTTGGCCCGCGTTCGAGCGCACTGTCAGGAGCAAGCGGATCGATATCAGTGATCCAAGGTGTGCTGCGGCTTGCCCGGTTTCCCTTGAACGATGCGAGAACAAAGTCCACGGATTTTCCACGGATCGAGGTGTCAGTTTCGCGTTGTGTTCTGCTGCGAGTTGCCGAATGAGCCGAGTAAACGACGGTAAAAATCACTGCAAACAATGGATTGGCTGGTGGGCGCTGTAGGGATTGAACCTACGACCTCTCCCGTGTGAAGGGGATTGTTGATCGAAAAGTGCCTGTATTGCAAAGGGATATAGCGGTCCCGAAAGTCCGGAATAGTCAGATCAAGGGGTTGGAAAGCACCCCAGGAGCACCCCGATTCCTCGAGAGCGTTCGCGTTGCCTGTGGATTATCAGCGGCAGGCCCAATGCCTGCAGCCGTAATTTGGATAATTCGGGGGAAACAATCGCCTAATTACACGTGGAAGGAATACCCCTCAGGGCGCAAGGCAACCACTGAGTATCTGACAGTTGGGCGCTTAGTCCGCCCCGATTACGCACACTTGATGATAGGTAGCTGGCCACATCTGTTATTTTGATCGCCGATAAAGGGCGGAGGATAGAAAATGGCAAGCGGTCTTGAGCGAGTGTTGGCACATCCGGCTGTAATTGCCGCGGTCGTGACAGGAGTTGCTACAGGCGCTGCTGGTGTCGCTGCCAGCAAGATCACTGCTCAAATCTCTGAGCGACAACTTGAGGGTAATTTAGTAATCGAAGCGGTCAAGGTTTGTAACAAAATGCAGGCTGTTACCAACCTAAAATTCCTGTTAGATGTCGGGTTTTTGCCCGATCTTGCTGATAAGCTTCGACCGATAGAGGTGGTCCCACTTCCTGACACAGCCGGCTAAGGTAGATTCGCCGATGCAGAGGACGACCCACCATGAGGACGCGGAGACGGTTTTCGGCTGAGTTCAAGGCCAAGGTTGCGCTTGAGGCGATCAAGGGCGAGGAGACGGTTGCGGAGCTTGCGACCAGGCACGAGCTGCACCCGACCCAGATTGCTGCCTGGAAGCGTGAGGCGGTTGAGAAGCTTGCCAAGGTGTTCGACGAGAAGGGCGCCGAGCGGGACAAGAGCCGGGATGGCGAGATCACCAAGCTTCACGCCAAGATCGGTCAGCTTGTTGTGGAGCGGGATTTTTTGTCGAAAGCCTTCGATCGCTGAGCCTGGATCGGAGGAAGACGATGATCGATCCCGGTCATCCACGGCTCTCGAT
>Ga0182024_10010854_pt1 | contig 18453 bp, 14 predicted proteins | sample P32metaG_FD_120480 | JGI IMG/M metagenome (GOLD analysis project Ga0182024, IMG submission 120480) | Permafrost microbial communities from Stordalen Mire, Sweden - P3-2 metaG (Illumina Assembly) | ecosystem: Environmental > Terrestrial > Soil > Wetlands > Permafrost | place: Sweden: Stordalen... | reverse complement strand
GGACGAATGATCATATCGAGCCACTCCACCCACGACATCGGAGAGAACATGAAAATCTTGACGAAATGCCCGCCGTGCTTCCAGAAACCAGATCCGATGTAGGTCAATAATGCCACCGCTGCCAAGCCGACGGTGACGTTGAAATCTGTCGTGGGCGAAGCCCATTCCCACGGCTCCGCTTCCGCGCCCATGTGGATAGAAGGCCAGTTAGCTCCGGCAAGTCCATGCAGCGCCTGATATGGGAACACTCCGATGAAGTTTCCCATTAACACAAAAATAAAGATTGCTGCGATCAGGGGGAAAAACGTCTTGTAATGATGACCGATGTTCTCCTTAGCAAGATTGTCGCAGAACCCGAAGATGCTCTCTGCGACTGCTTGTCCCTTGGCGCCTGCTCCGACGACCACCATGTTTCGCGAGACTGCGTTGCCCATGACCAGAATCAACGTCATACAAACACCGCTTAACACGATCGTGTCGACGTTGAAATTCATTGGGCTTCCGACTAATGCCGTGTTGCCGGTGATATCGGATAAGTGGAGATTTTTCCCTAACATTTCTCGAGAGCCGCCTTGTCAAAAGTTGGCGATCATCAGAGCTCGCGCGGCTGATAAGCGCTCTTCTAGCGTCTCGATGATACCAGATGCATTTCGCCGGAGCTTCGCACTTCAGAAAACTATTTCTTTTCTGATTGCAAAGCCTTCATAACCATTCGTGTAAGACCCAGGCTTAGCCCAAGGAGCGACAAGACGATTGCGCACCACGGCGTCGAATGCAGGCGCTGATCCAGCAAGCAACCGCCCCAGGCACCCAAGCCTGACAACAGTCCGATCGCCAGAACCGATTCACCCGCTCCTGCCAACGATCGCCAAACTTCGTCATCTTTTTTCACCATATGCTCATCGTACCCCCTTCAGCGCATTCCGTCGGCTCATACGCCTGACTGCCGTCCAAACGGCAAACAGGCAATCCGAGCCGAGCACTGTAGAGAATCCGAGATCAGAATGGACGATACAGAAGACCACCAAACCAAATCAGGGCTGCCTTAAAGAAAATCTGGCGGAAAATCTTTGCGTCATCAGCACAGCGGTCCGTCTTTGCATCAGGAGAATAAGGTTCCGCGCCAGATGGCGAGGCGAGCCAACATGGAACGCCGAAGCCAAGTGGCAGTGGCAGACAGAATTGAGCGACGAATTTGATCGGGACAGCACTTGAAGGATAGTCCGCTCTGAGCGAACGCAGCGAAGTGGCCGCGAGGTGCCCACCCTGAGCCAAGCGCCGCGCAGTGGCGGCAAGAAGCCTGCCCTGAGCCAAGCTCAGCGGAGCGGCGGCGAGGAGCCTGCTCTGAGCGAAGCGCAGCGCAGTGGCGGCAAGAAGCCCGCCCTGAGCGGGGCGCAGCGAAGTCGAATCTGGCCGCCACGGGGAGACTCGAGCGGAGCGAGGGACGACGCACGCTGGAGCGACTATAAAAATGTCGACTGAAATTGACATGATATTCGAATAAACTGAGATATGAGTCGGAGGTTCTAATACGGGGCATAAGAACACTGAGGGTTTGATACACTTATTATTTAATGCTAAACAACAGCCAAGTCGCAGTTATCAACCCAAGTTCAGTCCCGGACCCCCAAGGAGTTGTCAATCAATGTTTGATCGCCTAGCACAGCTTTTCAGGGCTATGTTCAACGCGGTTCTGGGTCGGATGGAAGATCCCCAGATAATGCTTGAGCAAACCTATCAGGATTTGCAAAACAACCTGATCCAAGTGCGGCAAGCGGTCGCGCAGGCGATTGCGACGGAGAAACAGCTAGAGCAGACTCTGCAAAAGAATAAGGATCAAGCGGAAACCTGGCAGAACCGAGCAGCAATGGCGGTTCAACAAGGTAATGATGACCTTGCCAAGCAAGCTCTGCAGCGCAAGCAGCAGTACGCCGGCGCCGCCTCGGATCTGGAGACACAATTAAAAGCCCAGAAGGACGCCACCACCAGGCTGAGACAGCAACTGACCGACCTCGAAGCTGAAGTGCAGAAGGCGTACACCAAGAAGCAAGTGCTGATCGCGCGTGACAAGGCGGCTCAGGCGACGAGCAAAGCCAATGAAATCCTTTCCAAGACCACGTCATCCGGAGCGATGTCTGTAATGGAGAAGATGGAAACCAAGGTGCAAGAACGCGAAGCGCGCGCTGCGGCTCTGTCCGAAATGAGCGGCGATTCTCTCGAGAAGCAGTTCAAAAACTTCGAAGGCAAAACCGACGTAGACATGGAGCTTCTGGCGCTGAAGCAGTCCCTTGGCAAGAGCGAATCACCCAAGCTGACGGTGAAAGAACCTGTAATGATCGAAATGAACGAAAAGTCTCTCGATGACATCGAAGCCCAGGAAGTGAAAGAGATCAAAGATCACTAACTTTGGTTTTTTCAGCGCGAGATTCAAAATGCTGGCGGAACCTTCCGTCTAGAATGGCTTGCCGGCATTGTTCCGCTTCCTGAATCAAAGCTGTGACGTTGTGAATCGACAGCAAAATCGCGCTGGCCATTTCTCTTTGGCGCGACAGATGATGCAGATAAGCGCGGCTGTGGTGGCGGCAAGTGAAACAACTGCAGGTTGGATCGATCGCAGAGAAGTCATGCCGCGACTGCGCCGTGCGCAGAGATATTCTGCCTTCCGGTGCAAAAGCAGCTCCATGACGAGCTAATCGAGTGGGCGAAACGCAGTCGAACATATCGATACCACATTTGATGGCAAAGAGAATATCCCACGGCGTGCCTACACCCATGAGATAGCGCGGCTTTTCCTGCGGCAACAGCGGCGCCGTGAATTCGACTATGCGTTCGATCTCGCATCGTTGCTCACCGACCGCTACGCCGCCAATGGCGTACCCGGGCAGATCTAAGCTCGTCACAGCCTGCACGGACTGGCGCCGCAGGTCTTCGTACATGCTGCCTTGCACGATGCCGAACAGGCTCTGATCGTCCTTGCGCGCATGCGTCTCGTTGCATATCTGCAACCAGCGATGGGTGCGTCCCATGGCCGCTTCCGCCTCTTCGTAAGTGGCAGGATTCTTGACGCACTCGTCGAAAGCCATGATGATGTCCGCGCCGATCGCGTTTTGTATTTCCATGGACTTTGCCGGCCCGATGAAGTGTTTTCGCCCGCCCCGGTGGTCCTTGAACATCACACCTGCTTCGGTGATCTTGCGCAGCTGATCCAGGCTGAAAACCTGAAAGCCGCCGGAATCTGTCAGGATCGGCAGCGGCCAGGCCATAAAATTGTGCAATCCGCCTACTTCTTCGATCAGGTCATGCCCGGGACGCAGATATAGATGGTACGAGTTGGATAAGACAATCTGGGCGCCGCAAAGGAGCACCTGGTCATAGGTAAGCGCTTTGAGCGCGGCGTTGGTTCCCACAGGCATGAAGACGGGCGTGCGCACCTGTCCATGGCGAGTAGTCAGCAAGCCGGCTCGGGCACCTGACCATGGGCAAACTGCTTGCAGCTCGTAAGTCAACGCGGGCGTGGCACTCACTTTGGTGGTCCTGACCCGAGCGCGAGCAGCCGCTGGATTTCGTTGTCGAGACTGGCAAACGCTGTCTCAGATTTCTCGCTGTTTTTATCACTTAGAAGTAGTTCGCCACCGGGGTGTACCCAGCGGATGACGCCATTCTGGTCGATTAGCAAGCTGGCGGAAGTGAAGGCATGCTTTTGCCCGTGCAACCAGAGGCTGTTGATGGTTAGCCAGTCGTTGTCGATGGCGATGGGGAAGGTGAAACCGTAGGACTTAGCCGCTTGCTCGACAACCTTCGATTGTCTCACCAGCGGGGACTTGGGATGGTGGATACCAATGACAACCAGCCCTTTATCGCCATACCTCTTGTATAAGGTATTAAGTGCCGGAGCACTGTTTTGACACATGGGGCAATCAGCCAACCAGAAACGGATCAGCACCACCTTGCCATGCAGCTTTGCCAGGGTGTAGGGCTTTCCTAACCACTGCAGACCGGAAAATTCAGGTGCTTTGGTGCCGATCAACTCCGCTCCGTCTGCCGGTTTGTATTTATCGGTGGCGCTGTCGTCGTTCATAGATTTTGTTGATCGATCATCTGGTTGCAAGTTTCCAGAGCCATCGCCTCCCTTTACTTGGTTGCCGTTAGTCGCCGGAGTCTGATCGCTGTTGGATGGCTGGATAACGGGCTTAGTAGAATCGGTTCCAGATGGCTCGTTTACCGGTTTGGTGGAATCGGTCGCTGCTGTCGTGGGGTCCGTTGCCGGTGGCTGGTTTGTTGCCTTAGCCGAGTCGGTTCCAGACACCTGATTTTCGGTCTTAGTAGTATCGCTGTTACTAGGTTGTTGGCTATTAGTTGCAGTTTTGCCTTTGAGCTTATCGATCAACTCTTTGGCGTGCGCCGCGTCCGCATCATTGGGAGCGAGTTTGAGAAATTGAGTCAACTCTGAATACGCTTGATCGTTTTGTTTGAGCTTGAGAAAAAGAAGCGCCAGATTATAATGCGTGCCAACCATGTCAGGGCTGAGTTTCAACGCCGCTTGGTAAGATGCCACCGCATCTGGTAGCTTATCAGCGCCGCATTGAGATAGCACCCACCCGTTGTTGTATTGGCAATCAGGCTCGGCAGGAAAATCCTTGGCCCATTTGCGCGACAGCTTTTCTGCCTCCGCGGTTTCATTTATGTTCATGAGAATGCGCAGCATTGGGCCAAAAACATGATCGAGAGTTTCTTTAGGCGGGTTCAACTCCAGCACCCGAGAATACTGAAGATAAGCCGCTTTCAAATCACGATTCTCTTCCAGGTAACCGCCTAACGCGATGTGAGTTTGCGGATCGGAAGGCGCACAGGTTGTCGCTTGTCGCGCGTACTTTAATGCTTGATCCAGATCGCCGCATCGCTCGGCTGCAAGCGCAATTCCCAGAAGAACATTGGGATCGAAAGGACGTTCGAGAAAGATCGCTTTGTAGGTAATCAGCGCATTCTTGTAGTCTTTGTTTTGAATCTGCCGCGCCCCTTTGTCGAGTTCAGCCTGAACAGCCTTGTCCGCGGGCAGCGACGTAGGAGTGGTGTCGGCGGCGGCATTAGTTTTCTTTTTCAAGAAAGGCAACGCCTGTACCGATGTTGCACTAAGTGAAAGGAAGAGGCTGCAAGCGATCAGTCCAGAAACGAGTAGATGGGCGGGAAGCAGGCGCTGCCAGATCGATGCCGGCGGCAAGCCGGCGCTCCCAGGTCGAAGCGATACCGCGCTCAAATCAGCGGCATGGAAACGCATCAGTTGCCGCAGAGTTCGGTTCTTGCATGTGCGCACGTTCCGGTGCATCGTTATACTTTAGCAGCTATATCCGGTGCTGGTACCGGTTCGTTATTTGATGTCTCGATAGAGCACGACCGGCGCGTCACCGTGTACTGCGGCGTTTTTTGCCACTTCAGCGGCGGAAAGCAGCAAACTGAGATCGTGAAAATCTTCTGGGATTGAGGCAACACCAAAAGCAAGCGAGAGATTGGATGTATCAACCAGTCCGGGAACGAGCGGTTCAGTGCTCAAAGCTTTAACAACGCGGTTTGCAAAAATCTGCGCACCACCTGTTTTTGTGTTGGGCAGAAGCATTGCATAATCATATGTTTCATAATGCGCCAGCAGATCGACATGGCGTTTCACCCGACTGATGCGGCGCGTCGCCTCGCTGAGAGCGATAAGCGGCAACGGCTCGCGCACTGGATCCATATTGGCACTGTATATACGCATTTGAAAAATGATCACGGAGATCGGACTGGCTGAGCGATAAGCGCGGAAATACTCCTGCTCTATGAAATAGAGGAACGCTGGATAAGTGAACATGCCGGTTTCCGGGCTGCGCAAACTCATCATCACGTTTTGAATGGCGCGTTTGTCGATCGCTTTGGGCTCCATCTGCGGGCGCACAGAACGCTTGCTCGAGCGCGGCTGCTCGATCGTGATCAGATCGCAGCGCAAAAGATTGCACATCAGCCCGATCCACTGGCTTCGTGGAACGCGCATTTTTTCCAACAAATCTTGCACCGTCTCGGTTTCGCTGATGCTCTTATAGAAATGTTTCTGCAGCGTCAGATTGATCGGTGCGCCCTGGCTGATCTTCGCTTCGAATTGGCGCTCGGAAAGATTCTCGTCTTTTTTGACAACGTGTGCCTCTGGACGCAAGCCCAGGTTGCGCAGATAGGCAGCATTGTCGATCAGCTGCATACCTTGCAACAGCAGAGCATCCAGATTTTGCTTGATCGTGTGCGCCTCGCTGGTGGCCTTTGGCTCGAAGTGGAACGTTCCTTCTTTCCACGTCAGCAGTTCATATATACTTTCTTCGCCTACGGTATCGGTGGCCACTCCGTGCACCGGCACACCATCGACGAAATAGACATCGGCCTGGCGACTTTCGCTTTCAATCTTAAGCAACCCGGTCATTTTGGCCATCAATATAGATTGCAGCAAGGTCGGCATCTGGACGTGCGCGAGATCGCCTGTGAGGGCGCTGCTTGCGCGCACAATCGAGACCGTCTCACTGCCGACCGTCGTGCGAAACGGCGTCATGTCGTCTTGAGTCTTGACCGCATCCAGTCTATAGAAGGTATTGCGCGGCTGACCGCCGAGTTCCGATCCGACAGCATCAAGTGCCTGGGTCATCTCGCCACACGATGAGGTAACCAGATTGAACACGAGCAGAACATCGCAGCTGATGTAAGTCCACAGCGGTTTGGCGTGCTGCCCGACCCCGGTGAACATCCTCCATTCCGCGTCACCGCCTCGAGGATTCGCTTCGACGACCAGCGTGTACTCGTTAAGGCTTCCAAGCGGATTCCAGGCGACTTCCTGCAAAGTGCCACGGTTCTCCAGCGCCTTTGTCAACAGCTGATGGATCTCCGCCATGGTCGGCGTAGCCGGCAGCCGCATCTGAGCGCCGGGTTTCTGGTTCATATGCGTTGATGGAGACGATTCAGCGTTCAGCGTTGAGAAGCCCTTGGGTAAGCCAGTCTGCCTTTTTATTCCCGGCACACGATAAGGTTAACACCCATGACTGCCGCCCGCGACTGGACGTCTCATAAATAAGGACCGGTCTTCGAGCTAAGTCAGTTTAGGGCGCCTCTGCTTTTCGTAGTCTTCTTCTTGCTGTTGCACTTCCTCATGCAGCGTCTGGATTGCCTCTGCAAATCCCTGAATGGTCTCCAGCCTCAGCTGAGATTCCTCCGATAGCATAGAGAGGTCGCGCCAGACGCCATTAGCGCGCTTCTTCAGCACTACGAAGATCTCGCGTTGCTGGTCGCTGGATAATTGCAATTCAACTATACGTTCTTGCAGTCGAGCAACTTCGTGTTGCAGGTCAAGCACTTCCGTTGCGTTAGCGTCCGAACCACTGCTTCGCGCAAGAACCTGCCGGCGCTGCTCAATTTCCTGGCGCCGTTTTCCGATTTTCTTGCGCTCATCTTGCGTGGACTCGCGGTCGTGCATTCCTGTTTGGCGCAGATCATCAAGATTTTGGAGATTCTCTGGGTCCTGCATGATGACACCATCAGAGGAGGAAGTGAAAGTGTTCATAAATCTCTCTTAGTCCATTGTTGCATAAGATCATTGCGGGTTGGGGACCGGCGTTAAATCAAACGGCATTTGAATTAGCCTTCAACCTGCTTTTAAGGCTCTCTCAAACATAGCGATCATGGAGAGATCCGAGCAGGAGCGCCCATGATCAGCGCCTTCTACATCCTTGATCTCCTCAATGAATTCGCGCCATTGTATGCGCAACGCCTGCTTCAAGACTGGAGCTAGCTCCGGCATCGGAACATCCCACTCTGGCACATTCCCATGAAATCTGAGCGCTTTCATAAAGCACCTCCTTATAGTCCACGTTTTAGCTGATCAACTGACGACTTTTACCATCGCCATCGCCATTGCCATTGCTTGAGTGTGATTCCGAATAATAGCTACCGGCCCGATTTAGCGGCAGCAACCATTCAATTTTTTGTCGAAACGCAGTAGCGTCAAACTGCTCCATCGTGATGTAGTCAGCGGCGCCTAGAGCGCGCGCGGCCGTGCGCACTCCGTCGGAGAGATATTTGCCAACCTCCGGAGGCTCGGCGCTAAAACAGACAAACGGAATTGAGTGCAGGTGCGGATCGCCTTTAGTCCAGCGCAGAAAATCGAAGACGCTACCGCCATTTTGCAAATGTACATCCGAGATGACCAGATCAATGTCAGCGCATCTGAGGATTTCCATGGCCTCGTGAAAGGTACCTGTTTTCGTCACTTGGTGCCCAAAATGCTCCAGGCTGTCACTGATGAGCTTCATTTGCTCCAAGTGTTCCATTGTCACTAATATTCTGGCATCCATGTGATTCACCATCTTCTTGTCTGACTATCTTCAAGTGCCTCTCAGCACCGGCGGTTTGTTTCTCTGCAGGCAGCAAGCTGTTTATGTTCTCTTGAAACAGTGCTGGGTTAAAGATCTCCATCTCGATGTATTTGATGGCACCTAATGCTCGGGCCGATGTGCGCACTCCATCAGCCAGGTATTTTGCCATCGGCGTAGGTTGCGAGCTGAAGAGAACAAAAGGGATTTCGCGGGTCAGCTCAGATTTTTTGACAAAACGCAAAAAATCAAAGACGCTGCCACCGTTTTGCAAATGAACGTCGGAGATAATCAGATCAATTTTCCTATTAGCGATTACTTCCATGGCTTTCAAGAAACTGTCGACCACCGTTACTTCATGGCCGCATTTCTCCAAGCAAGTCTTTACTTCATAGGTGTCTTTGTGCTCTTCGAGCAACGCCAAGATCAGAGCGGACATGCATTACCTTCACACTGTCTGTGCGGTCACCAGACGAGGTGAGAAATAACGCCCGCTCAAGCAGGGCTCTTTGTATTACTTGCATTGGCCGTAAGATCAGCCTTATCTACCGCCTATCATGGCAGACCAAAGTGAAAACTGAATGAGCATCGTCCGAGCGGAGCCTTCGAGACCTGCTGGCATTCGGTTTATGGATTAATAAGATTTGTCCTAGCATGTAGCATTAAAACAGACAAGCATGACTTGTGCGCCAGGAACGACTAGCCCCGCCAGATGCCCTTGCTACCATGAGCATAGATCGCCCTCTCGGACTGCGTTAATGCATTGACGCGGACTGGATCAGCCTCATGTGGAATGAACTCGTGACAATGAAGTTGCGCCGCCCAATTCTTTCAAATGATACTTCAAAACACACAACACATGTGCTGTCTCCCTTGGCGATCTTTTCGAAAAAAATACGCTCCAGCCGGCCCTTGCAATTCGGCGGTCTATCCCGCCGTCCAGCAAAAAAGGCGGTTCGTCGCTGTCCTCCGACACACCGACATCTATCCTGTCCTCACGGTTTTCACCAATCTGGAGGCAAGATGTAAAATGACAGCATTTGCCGCCTAACATCAAAGATCTAAGCTAAGTCAGCACTTCGCAGCCGTTTCAAGAAATTACAACAGGAGGATCGAATAATGGGAGCATGGGGATTGTCTGCGTTCGACAACGATGATGCCCAAGACTGGCTACTTGAATTCACTGACAGACCACGCGTAAGCACTATTTCAAATGCACTGGAGGAAGGCGCTTGCAGCGCTGACAAATATCTAGAAATACCAGAATGCAATTTGGCGCTGGTGTCAGCTGAGGTAATTGCGGCCTTGAATGGTGCACCACACGCTAGCCTGCCCATCAGCCTTAGAGATTGTCTCCGGAAATCCAGAATTGACGTGAATGAAGAACTAATTACTCTGGCACTACGGGCTGTCGGGCGTGTCAAAAGCGCTTCGGAACTGAAGGAAGAGTGTAGCAATGCCATGACAATCACGCAATGGCTTAGGGAGATCAGCGGCTTAGAAGAGAGGCTTGCGCAAAACCTTGACCAGCGGGCGCGTCACAAAGACAAAGTGACTGAACCGACAAGAAGTCGGAGGGTAAAGCGTAAACCAGGTGATGTACTGCGCATCGATCTTGGCGAAGGCGAATCGGGCTTCGGCCGTGTTCTACCTGGCACAATTGCGTTTTACCAAGCAAAATCACCTCCGATTCTCTCGGTCGAGGAGATCGTTAACCGACCAATCCTATTTAAGATCTGGGTTATGGATTACGCTATCTCGAATGGAATTTGGCCAGTAATTGGCCACGTTCCACTGACTAAGGAACTGTTAGTCGAGTCACGATTTTTTAAACGGGACGCGATTACCGAATCTTTGACCATTTATCGAGATAGCACAGGCGAAGAGATTCCTGCAAGCAAGCAGGAATGCGAGGGACTAGAATGTGCCGCCGTTTGGGACCCAGAGCATGTGGTCGACAGATTGCGCGATCATTTTGCTGGGCGACCAAATAAGTGGCTGGAATCTGTGAGCCTTGATTGACGGTGGTTATGAATACACTGCTCGAGAGCCGGCCAACAAACCTGCTTCGTTTGATAATTCACTACGGTAGTGGTATGCGATGCATATCCACCGATTGACTAACAGCAGCATCGGAGATATCACGATACGGAAGGCTCTGCATCCTAGAGACATTTTAGATGAGCTGCGCACCTCCGGCCCGCTGCTCTCTGCGCTTATTCCGGTGAGTTAGGAAGTTAATGGACAACACGCAATAATCAATCTCGAACCAGATCAAATATTTCCGGACGGAGCCCAAAGTGTTTTGCCAAGCCTGAGCGTGCCTGTCTCGGCAATCCACGACGGCCCGCTAAAAAGTTATTGATTGTTTGTTTCGCAACGCCAGCGATTTCAGCCACATCTACTTGCTGCAACTCATGTTCCTCTATAAGGTATGCCAGGATCTCCGGCCCCGTTGATTTTTCTCTGGTGAAATAATCGCCCAGTTTTCGCTTTTCGTATTCGGTTACCAGTAAGGCCAAAATCTGTCCATAGCCCGCTTCGGCAAGCGTGAGTTCAGAATCTCTTTTCGTCAAATCACGAATGATATCGATGGCCAGTCTATGCTCTTGTTCATTCCGAATCGGAAGAAGCGCGAATCTTTCTATTAATTGGTAGTAGCGTCTATCCGCTCTGGTTTGCATGCTCTACTTCGTCTTTAAACTCCTTTTACTGTACTCAGCGTGGGTAAGAAATTCGATCACCGTCACCGTTTTCAGCTTGAACGAGATCGCTGTCAGCAGTCTGTATGAGTTACCCTTGATATTGAAGCAGTATTGATCGACAGGGATATAGTCCACGGACGGGAAAGAAAGTTTCACATCCGCCAGCGATTTCCAGTCGGCTGAAAAAACGATATCTAGCCAGTTTTGCAAAGCTTTCTTGGCAATAGGATGCCTCTTACCAGTGGCTTTTAGCTCCGCTTGATTTAAGACGAGCATCATCCAACCCAGGTGCTTGTTATTGTATAGTATACAACCTTGTATACCACGTCAATGTCAGGTGAGCTGGACTTATTGCGATAGCAATAATCGCCAGCTAAAAGATTCTGTTTAGCCATTGGCGCCACAGCATCGCTTGAACTTCTTGCCGCTTCCACACGGGCACGGCTCCTTTCGTCCAATCTTTTGTTCTGGCGATGTTGCTTCTCGCTGCAGTGTGGCGATAGTGGATAAAGGATGCAATCGCGGGTCCGAAATCTCGCTGTGAGAAGCTGTGCCTATTGAACCGGTATTCAGCAGAGTCCAATTTTCCCGCTGCTTGCTAATTTGCTGTCTCCAGTCCTTCGCCTCCGCATTGCGGCCTAGTTCGTAGCAGAGATCTGCTAGCCGTTCCAGCAGTTCATCGCGATCCCGAACTTCAACGACAGAGAGCCCCTCTTTGAGAATTTGCTCGCACCTATGAACATTCCTCGCCTTATTGCTCCTGAAGAAGTAAAAGTCGGCCCAGCCGATCCAGCCCCATCCCCAACGAGGATCTGTCTCAAGCCAATCGCGATAGAGCGCCTCCGCCTTCTCCGTCTGGCCCAGCTCGAAATACGACTCGGCTAAAGCCCTGCGCTGGTTCTCAGCCATGAGATCATGTTGGCCTTCAGCGGGAAATCTCTTCATCGTCTCTTCGCAAAACAAAATCCTCTCTGTAAGAAATTGCCGGTCATCCAAGCCAGCATTCCACAGGTAGCTCTCCACGTCCTGAATCCAGTTGTCGAGCGATTGCAGTCCTGTGAACTGGCTGTCGAATTGCTCGATTGTCCGAAAACCACCTTTATCAAGTACACGAAGCACATCTTTCCAAGTGTCGAGCCACAGGCGGCAGGCGACTGCCTCTCCTTGTGACTGCAATAAGTCATAACCGGATTGCATGCCGTGGTCGAGCATCTCAAAAGATGGATTTTCCGGAAACCAGCGTTGCCATAAGGCAGCCAGACAAAGCCAGATTGTCTGGTCGCGTTGCTCTTCCACCTCGCTCTCGAAGGCCTGCTCTCCAAGCAAGAACTTGGTCAGTTCTTCGGCCGAAAGCTCCTGATGGCAAAGCTTTTCCAGCGATGGGCGGTCCACATTTATACCGAGGACGCTCAATCTGGACAGAAGTTCTCCATCAGTGAATGACGCAGTTTCTGCGAACACTGGCGATCCAATTAACCGATTGCTATTTTGGACTTGCATCGTCCGGCTCTCCTTCTTGAAAAAGCTGTATTTTGCGCCGTAGCAGCCAAGGTTTACACGACTGGTTCACTTCTGTGAGAACCAGCCGCTGACTGTCCGAAAACGCGAGAGCAGCATATTGAAAGCGCTAGCGTTTTTCTATGTGTAATTCAACAGATCAGAAGACACGACAGTGGTAACTTAGCCATTTGCAGCACCTTCTGTCTGCCGTGGATTAAGCATCGGTCTTCCGGGCATTAGCTCCCGCACGCTCTATGGGTTTTGTCGGGATGACCATAACGGTTTGTCCCGTCAGCTTCTTTCGCAGCCTTATCTTCCGCCTATCCATGTCTCTACCGCGCTGGATCCAGCATCACCATCATATATACACGCAATCCTAAAGCAGAAGTCCGGTATTCTGAACTCGCCAGATATCGACTTGGCACCAGATCCAGTGCCAGGCCGGAACCTTGAAAGAGGCTATGCCAGCGGCTTCAAGAAGATATGCGTTGTACCACCGTAGAGTATATATCGATGCGATTCCATGAATGATCGAACCGGATATGGTGACAGCGCAGGGACTGAGGCTCTACAATGCCCAGGTGGCGGTAGATTCCAGCGTTGGATCGAGAACAGGATTGATCAAGCTTGACACCAGATTTAGTGTGTAGTCTAATTCGAGCTGGACAGGTGTGGGGCGGGAGTTACTTTTGCGAATCAAAGAAATAGAACTTGATAACTTCAAGTCCTTTGGAAAGCATACGCTGGTGCCTCTCTTAGATGGTTTCACGACAATCTCCGGTCCGAACGGTTCTGGCAAATCGAATATCATCGACAGTTTGTTGTTCGCGTTAGGTCTTTCGTCGACGCGGTCGATGCGAGCTGAGCGACTGCCCGACCTGCTCAATAATCTTAGCGGCAAGAACGAAGCCAAAGTCACAGTTCGCTTCACCAACGACGCTGACGCTCAAATCGAAGTTTCTCGCCGTATCCGCGTCAAGGACAATGGATACACGAGCACATATGTGCTGAATGGTAAGAACGCTACGCTGACAGAGGTGCATGAGGAGCTGACCAAATATAACGTCAGCCCCACCGGCTACAACGTGATCATGCAGGGCGACGTCACCGGCATTGTCACCATGAGCGCCACCGAGCGGCGCAAAATCATCGACGAATTGGCGGGCATAGCCGAGTTCGACCGGCGCATCGACCAGGCAAATAACGAGCTCGGTGCGGTGGCGGAAAAGGTAGAGCACCAGAAAATCGTGCTGGCCGAAATCATGCTCAGACTGGATCAGCTGCGCTCGGACCGGGACCAGGCGCTGAAGTACCTCGATCTCAAAACGCAGAAAGAATCTGTTGCGCGCGACCTTATTTTTGTCAAATGCCAAGAACTGGAACAAAAGTCAGCCCATGAGCTGAAAGAGATTGAGAAGCTCGACGAGAAAGAAGCGCAGCTCCTGGAGAAACTCGATCTGGCGGAAAAAAATCTTTTCGCCTTGCGCGCACAGATGTCGCAAATCGATCAGGAGATCCGCGAAAAGGGTGGCAACGAGCAGCTGCTCTTGCGGCAAGAGCTGGAGACCTCCCGAGGTGAACTGACACGCGAAGAGAATAAACTTTCCAACATCAACGGTCAGGTCGGCGAGAAGAACAAGCTGCTCAAGAGCATCCAAGCGCAGATCAAGGCTATCGATAAACATCTGTCAGATATAGAGAAGCAGAAGAAGCAGCATCGCGCCGACCAGGAAGCGGTGCAGCTTGGTCTGATGGAGAAGCAAGGCCAGTTCAGCGCCGTGATGGCGGAGATCGAAGTGCTCCGCCAGGAAAAAGATCGCTCCTCGGACAAAGTGACGACGCTGCACACTGACCTGCAAAACCTGCGCGAGCAAAAACATGCCTTCGATGTGCGCAGAACGACGCTGGCAACCAGGCGTGAAGCTGTCGACAAAGAAGTGACCAAGCTGCGCGAACTGGCGACCGAGCACATTTCCAAGTCGGCGGAAACGAAGAAGTTCGTGCAAGGACTGGCAAGCAAGAGCGTCGATCACGAGGCTCTCGCCCTCGGAATCGACCGAACCGTGCGCCAGTTGGAAGACGAGCTGGAGTCGACGCGAGAAGAGATTGAAACCAAGCGCGGTGCGTTAGAGACGGTCAGCCGCCGCCTGATCGAGCTGGAAACCACGCGCGAAGTCGCCGGTGAGAGCGGCTACGGACGCGCCGTCGAAGCCGTACTGAGCGCAGGGATCGAAGGCGTGCATGGGACGATCGGACAGCTCGGCAAGGTACACGACGAATATACGGTCGCGCTGGAAACAGCCATCGGTCAACGCCTCAGCCACATTGTCGTTGATGATGACCACGTGGCACAGCGCTGCATTGAATTTCTCAAGGCAAAGCAAGCCGGTCGCGCTACTTTCATTCCTCTAAACAAAATCGCTTCTCAACCGCCGGGGCTGCTGCCAAACCGTCCAGGCGTCATAGATTTTGCCTACAATCTGATCGATTTTTCTGCGCGTTTCACCAAAGCCTTCCAATATGCTTGCGGTCAAACGATCGTTATGGACAACATGGAGAACGCCCGCAAGCTGCTCAATCAAGTGCGCATGGTCACTTGCGAAGGAGAGCTGTTCGACAAGTCGGGAACGATGGCTGGCGGTGTGGACGGCAAACAGAAATTGCATTTCTCGCATAAGGGCGAGACCGATATTGCCGTGCTCAAACAAACGAGCAAGACCCTGACCGACCAGATTAAATGGCTCCAGGACTCCCTAAAGGAACTGGCGAACACGCTGGCGGAAGAGCGTGAGAAGTCGGGCACCGCCCGCACAGATTTGGCGCAACGAACGGCTGAGCTGGAAACGAAACGCAAACTCAGTCAGGACCTGGACAACGAAATCGAGGCTGTGAAGCCTAAGCTGCGCGCTGCCGGCGACGAGATCGACGCCATCGATCAAGAAGTGAATCAGGTCGACAACGAGCTCAAGGAGCTGGTCAAGCAGATCACCAGGATGGAAGAAGCACTGGATCAAGTGCGCGATAAGGGCAGCAAATCGAAGATCGAGATTCTCATACATGAATCTGAAGAGCTGCGTGCCGACGTCGAAGCAGTCGAACGCGAGTTCAAAGAGCTCCAGCGACTGATTGACACTGCTGAAACTGAAGAGCGCCTGGAACTAAATAATCGGGCAAAATTGACCGAGCAGCTCAATGCTCTATCGCTAGAGATTCAGGAGATCGAGACACAGAAACCGGCTCACGAGGCGGCGATCGCTGCTTTGAAAACTGCCATCGCCGAGATGGAGAAGAAAGTCAGCGCCCTTTCAGACGAATTGGAAACGCTGCGCCAGGCCAAAGAACAGATCCACGAGAAGGTTACGGCGACGGAAGTCGAGCGCACTAAGGCTGATCAGGAAATCTTGCGCATCGGCGAACAACGCAAAGAACGCAAGATCGCCAATTTCGAAATTACGCGCGAACTGGAATCGCTGCAAGATGAAATCAACCGCCTGCGTGCCGAAAACCCCGAATATGAGCCGCCGAACGCGGCAACGGTCGAGCAACTCAAGCATCAAGTCGACCGTCTGGAGCGCAGAATGCGCGCATTGGAACCGGTCAATATGAAAGCGCTGGAAGAATTCAATCAGACCGACGAACGGCAAAGAGAGCTGAACGAGCACCTCGACACGCTTGGACAGGAAAAAGACTTGCTCATGCAGCGCATAGCCGGCTTTGATGAAATCAAACGGAACAGATTTATGGAAGCGTTTGACGCGATCAACGGCAACTTCCAAGAAATCTTTGCTGACCTGTCGCACGGGCATGGCAGGCTGGAATTGGAGAACCATGCCGATCCATTTGCGGGCGGTTTGATCATTCGCGCACAACCTAGAGATAAGAAGATGCAGCGCATCGAAGCGCTATCCGGCGGTGAGAAGTCGTTGACGGCGCTGTCATTCGTGTTTGCCTTCCAGCGTTTCGCGCCGGCGCCGTTCTACGCATTCGACGAAGTAGATATGATGTTGGACGGCTCGAACGCTGAACGGCTGGCTCGAATGGTCAAGCAACAATCGGAATCTGCCCAGTTCGTAGTCGTCAGCTTGCGCCGGCCAATGATTGAAAACGCGGATCACGCCATTGGCGTTTCACTGCGAGCGGATGGCTACTCGCGAGTTGTCGGCATTCGCGAGATTCACATACCCGACGATGAGCCCGTTCCAGAGTCGGCAATTGCATAATCATGCAGGACGAGGAAAACATACTGCCAGCACCTTCGCCTGACGAGTTCCCCTCGTCTGAGGAGACGACCGGAGAAACACCGATTGCTACAGAACCGCATGCGGTGACACCTGACTCTGCCGGGACTGGCACTGATCAGAACCTGGAAGCCGAGGCGGAACAAAATCTTGGTCAACTCGAAACGGTGGTATTAGACCAGAACAGTCCACTAGCAGGGGCTCCCGCCGCTTTGCAGACCGCTGAGCCGGCCGACGGTATTGAGATTCTGGTGAAACTGGCGGAAAGCGGCGAGATCGATCCAAAGAACGTAGACATCATCGATGTTACCGATAAATTCTTAAAAGCGATCGCGGCTGCGCCGAAGGAAAACCTGAGGCAGAGCGGCAAAATCCTGTTCCATGCCTGCGTTTTGCTGCGCATGAAAGCGGAGGCTCTGCTTGCCGATGTGGATCTGGATCCTGGAGATGATTTCCTCGACTTCGATGATGCCGGCGGTCCGATTATTTATGACTCACAAAGACAAGCTGTGGGGCGGCAGATAACGCTGCAAGATCTCGAGCGAGCTCTTGTGCGCAAAGCAAATACCAGACAGAACAGACAACGCCGAGTCACACTCGATCAACTTATTGCCGCCCTGCGTGAAGCCGAGCGCATCGAGAAGACCCGCGATGAACGCCAGCCTCGCGCGCCTCGCATCGAGCTGGCCGGACAGCACGAAGTGAACGAGTTCAGCGACATTCTCGACCTCGCGCACGACGAAGATATCGAATCGACTATCGATCGCGTCGAGATGATTCTCGTGAACTTCCTTGAAATGGGCGAAGCCATGCAGCTTTTCCATATTATCCGCCTGTTGGATCGACAGGGAGATTGGGTCGATGCATTTCTTGCAGTACTGTTTCTATCGAATGCCGGTAAAATAACTCTTGAACAAGAGACCTTCTATGGCCCACTATATGTAAGAAGTTCCGAACGCGGCGAGAAGCAGCAGATCGCTGTTTGATAGATCATGAACACGATGCCCCCGCGAAGTCGAATGGACGGAGCGACTAATATGTTAAAAGCAAAAATCGAAGCAGTTTTATTCCTTACCGATAAGCCGATGAAGGCTGCGGTGATCGCCCGCACGCTCAACGAAGACGTGCAGGTGGTTCGGCAGGCCTTGATCGAATTGATTCACGATTTCGAAGAGCGCAACGGCGGCTTAGAAATCGCAGACGATAACGGATATATCATTCAGGTCAAAGATGAATATTCTGCTTTGATCAATGAATTCGCACCGCTGGAGATGCCGGTCGCTTTGCTGCGCACGCTCAGCGCGATCGCCATCAAACAGCCGGTGCAGCAATCCGAAATCATTAAGATCAGAGGCGCTGGTGCATACGATCACATCCGTGAGTTGATGACGCGCGAACTGGTGATCAAAAAGGATGCAGACGAGGGGCGCTCACCGCTGCTCAGTACGACCAAGCAGTTCCAGCAATACTTCCGGCTCTCCGGCGACGGCAAATCGCTGAGAACCGAGCTGGGCAAGAAACCTAAATCAGAGGAAGTACCGTCGGTCGACCCGGATACAGTTCAATTGCAACTCGATCAAGCCCTGAGCCCGCAAACCGAGGTTTCGGCAACGCAGGAAATCTCGTTTGAAGTTG
>Ga0182024_10010853_pt1 | contig 18454 bp, 19 predicted proteins | sample P32metaG_FD_120480 | JGI IMG/M metagenome (GOLD analysis project Ga0182024, IMG submission 120480) | Permafrost microbial communities from Stordalen Mire, Sweden - P3-2 metaG (Illumina Assembly) | ecosystem: Environmental > Terrestrial > Soil > Wetlands > Permafrost | place: Sweden: Stordalen... | reverse complement strand
GTAGACGCCGATGGGTCACGATAGACGGCTTTCTGGATCGGAAAGCGTGATTTGCACCGCAGAGCGTCACCTGCCGCCAGTCTTCGACAAGAGAGAGGCGTTTTCGCACGGTCTGCTTGATTTTTAGAACCATCGCGAGTGTCCTCTTTGGTCCGACTCCGGCCAGACGGTGCGGGAACCAAGCGTCAGACTTTGACCACTAGGTGGACTGCGCAAAATCAATATAAACAGAAATCCATATAAATATATGTATATATCTTTATATGCCGGTTTCCCGGAAAGCGTCGGGAGACCCTGTTTTGCCCTGTTTTTAGCGTGCCGCCAGCGTCTATTTCGAGCGCCTGAGGCTCGTTTTGGCGCCAAAACCGCGCCGGATGGGTGATTTTTCGCACCTGATCGCGCGTGGTTTGGCGACGGATTGAGGCCCGCCGCCACGCGATGGCGCCGGGCCACGCCGCCAAGCCGCCGTCAAGCGGCTTTGCCGCTCCTACGCTTCGCTACGGCGCCTTCGGCGTGACTGCGTCTCGCCGGCGCGCAGCGCGCCATTTCGGGAAGGGGCGCGCTTCTCTTTTTCAGAAACAATATCTGGACATTCCGACTTTTCGGTCGCATCCTTGGCGGACGCGTCGTAGAAAGGCGGCGAAAACGGGGTTCAATTGGACGGAAGCAACCTGGAAAACACGATTCCAAGCTTTTTCGGTCTTAACCCATTGATATCTGGCGATCCGGCCAAGGAAATGTTTGGAAAAAGTTTGGAAATCCAAATTCTCGTTTTTCTAACGCCTTGATATCGTTGGGTCGATAAAAAGCCGATTTGCCGAAACCGTGCATTCCAAGGATTTCCCAAATCGGTCGGCCGTCGCGCTTCGGCCCGGCGCGGCCGGATCGAATGGCGCGGGATCGCTATACCCGCAAGCCTGTTCGGGTGTTGAATAGTGGCCGGAGGCATTGCCATGACCAAGAAGACCAGGGATCAGGCCGCCAAAGCCGAAGTGGAGGCCAAGCTCGACGAGGCGCTTGAGGAGACTTTTCCGGCCAGCGACCCGCTCGCCATGACCGAACCTTCGGGCCGGGCGGATATCGCGCCGAAACGCGCCAAGCCGCGCCGGCCGAAGAAGTAGCGCGCCGCTTCAGGCGACCCGCAGTTCGATCCAGGCCGGGGTATGGTCCGACGCTTTTTCGAGCGCGCGCAAGGACTTGTCGACGCCGGCGCCGGCCAGCCGGTCGGCCGCCTGCGGCGACAGCAGGAGGTGGTCGATGCGGATGCCGTTGTCGCGCTGCCAGGCGCCGGCCTGGTAGTCCCAGAACGTATAGAGGCCGCCGGCATCCGTCGTCGCGCGCAGCGCATCGGTGAAGCCGAGCGCGAGCTGCTCGCGGAACTTGGCGCGGGTCTCGGGCAGGAATAGCGCGTCGCTCGTCCATTGCTCGGGATGGGCGGCGTCGCGCGGCTCGGGGATCACGTTGAAATCGCCTGCCAGAACAAGGATTTCCTCGAAGGCGAGCAGATCGCGCGAGTGCTTGAGGAGCCGGTTCATGAAGGCGAGCTTGTAGGCATATTTGTCGCCCGGCGTCGGATTGCCGTTGGGCAGATAGATGCTGGCGAGCCGCACGATGCCCTTGTCGGTCGGCAGCACGGCCTCGATATAGCGGGCCTGTTCGTCGGAAGGGTCGCCCGGCAGGCCGCGGGTCGCCTCGAACGGCCGCTTGGCGAGGATGGCGACGCCGTTGAACGCCTTCTGGCCATGGGTCGCGACATTATAGCCGAGCGCCTCGATCTCGGCGCGCGGGAACTGCTCGTCCTGGCATTTGAGCTCCTGCAGGCAGAGCGCGTCCGGGCTCGTCTCCTGGAGATAGGAAAGGAGATGGCCGAGCCTTTGGCGGACGGAATTGACGTTCCAGGTCGCGATGCGCAGGGCGGGCTCCTCTAGCTTTTCCTAGGCATCATTGGCGCGGCGCCGCCAATTGTTCAATCCCAGCGTCGATGCGCCCACATCCATTGCCCCGGCGCTTCGCGGATCATCAATTCGAACGCCGCCTGCAGATTGCGGGTCGCCGCGGCGATGTCGGCATCGCGGTCGGCTGTTTTGGGGACCGTCACTTCCGCGACGCGAATGGAGAAACGCGCGTCGTTCAAGCGCTTTACGCGAAGTACATAGAGCGGCGCGCCGACCGAACGGGCGACCGTGGCGGGAAAAAGCGTCGAGGAAGCGGGCCTGCCGAAGAAAGGCGCCGCGATGCCGCGCGAGTCGCGCTGGTCGGCCAGCAGCGCCGTGCAGCCGCCGTCTCGCGTATAGCGCAGCAGCGTCCTGGCGGCCTCAAGCGACTTTTCCATCAGCCCGCCGGGATAGAGCGGCGCGCGGATGGCGTTCACATAGCGCTCGACAAATGGATTGGTGATCTTCTGATAAACGCCGGCCGGCCGCCATCCCAGGGCCAGGCCCGCCTGGGACGCGATTTCCCAATTGCCCAAATGCAGGCTGCAGGCGACGGCGGCGCGGGGCCCTTGCAGCGTTTCGAGAAGCTCGGACGGTTCCATCTGGATGCGATCGCCGCCGACGATTTCGTCGAGGTGGAAGAATTCAGCGAAAGTGCGCCCGAGATTGTCCCACATGCCAAGCGCAATCTGCTCGATCTCGGCCGGCGTCTTTTCCGGAAAGGCCAGCGCCAGATTGTCGAGCGCGCGTTTATGCCGGCGCAGACGCGGCGCGACCAGGCGCCAGCCGCGCCCCGACCAGCGCGAGGCGGTTTCGAGCGGCAGCGCGCGCGCGGCCTTTGCCAGCGCCAGAAACGCAACATATTCAAGTCTGTGACGCAATTTTCTGGCGGCGGTCATCAAATGGCGATCCTGCCGGCCCGGCGCCGACGGCGCCTGCTTGCCGGGCAAGGCGCGCCTCGTCAAGCCTCGGCTCGAGCGACCCCAGGGTTGCGCGGCAACGCCCTCATGCTATCAAGCGCCCGACACACGCCTCTGGGGGCCGCTTTTTGCAGGATTGCCCAAGATGAAATTCAGCCGTCGCCAAGCCCTGGTCCTTTCCCTCGCCGCTTTGAGCGCCTCGAGCGCCGCGGCGCAGGATGCCGATCCGCAGAACACGCTCATTCTGGAGACGAAAAACGGCAAGGTCGTCATCAAATTGCGCCCCGATCTTGCGCCAAAGCATGTCGCCCAGATCAAGGCTTTGGTGGCGCGAAAATTCTACGACGGCCTGCTCTTTCACCGCGTGATCGCCGGCTTCATGGCGCAGACCGGCGATCCCAAGGGAACGGGCGAGGGCGGTTCGGACCTGCCCGACCTTCCCGCCGAATTCACGCCGACCCCCTTCAAGCGGGGAACTTTGGGCATGGCGCGCGCGAGCGATCCCAATTCCGCCAATTCGCAATTCTTCATTTGCCTCGGCGACGCTTCGTTCCTAGATGGCAAATATACGGTGTTTGGCGAAGTGACTTCCGGCATGGACGTCGTCGACAAGATCAAGAAGGGCTCGGAGGCCGATAACGGCGCCGTGACGAACCCCGACAAAATTGTGAAATTGCGCCTGGCGGCCGACCCTAAATAAAGGCTCTCTCGCCAATGAGAAGGATTAAATGACCTATGACGGAACAAGGCAATACGCTCACGCTGGAGACGACCAAGGGCCCGGTCGTCATTGAAATGCGGCGGGATCTCGCGCCCGGCCATGTCGACCATATCAAGCGGCTGGTGTCCGAGGGCTTCTATGACGGGATCGTGTTTCACCGCGTCATCGACGGCTTTATGGCGCAAACCGGCTGCCCGAACGGCACCGGCACCGGCGGTTCGCAATATCCCAACCTGAAAGCCGAATTCAACGCCGAGCCGCATGTTCGCGGCACCGTTTCGATGGCCCGCGCCCAGAGCCCGGATTCGGCCAATTCGCAGTTTTTCATCTGCTTTGGCGACGCCAAATTTCTCGACCGGCAATATACCGCCTGGGGCAAAGTGGTCTCCGGCATGGAGAATGTCGACAAGATCAAGCGCGGCGAACCTGTGCGCGAACCCGACAAGATCGTGAAGGCGCGCTTGAGCTGAAAGGCAGACCGGGCGGCGCTTGCCCTGAATGCTCGCGGGCCCCTGACCATGCGCGTCGATCTGTTCGACTTTGACTTGCCGCCCCAGCGCATCGCGCTGGCCCCGGCGTCCCCTCGCGAAGCGGCGCGGATGCTGGTGGTCGCCGGCGATGGAGCGCTTGCCGATCGCCACATCAGCGACCTGCCGGACTTCATTGGTCCCGGCGACGCGCTGGTGGTCAACGATACCCGCGTCATAGCCGCGCGCCTCTCCGGAATCCGGGTAAGGGGCGACAGTGCGGCGCAGATCGAGGCGACGCTAATCAAGCGCATAGACGAAAGCCGCTGGCGCGCCTTTGTGCGACCGGCCAAGAAACTGAAGGTCGGCGAGCGGATCCGCTTTGGCGAGACGAGTGAAAGCATGGCCTGCCTGCTTGGCGCGCTTGACGCCAAGGTCGAGGAAAAAGGCGCCGGTGGCGAAGTTCTGCTCGCCTTCGCGTTCCATGGCGCCGTGCTCAACGAGGCAATCGAACGGCTCGGCGATATGCCATTGCCCCCCTATATCGCGGCGCGCCGCGCGCCCAACGGTCGCGACCGGGCTGATTATCAAACCTTATTCGCCGCCGAACCCGGCGCGGTCGCCGCGCCGACGGCGGGGCTGCACTTCACGCCCGAACTCGTGACGCGCCTTCTCGCGCGCGGGGCGAGCCTGCATAAGGTCACGCTGCATGTGGGCGCCGGAACATTCCTGCCCGTGAAGGTCGCGGAAACCCGCGACCACATCATGCACGCCGAATGGGGACGCGTCGATGCGCGGACTGCAGCCGCGCTGAACGAGACGCGCGCCCAAGGCGGGCGCATCATCGCGGTCGGCACCACGAGCCTGCGGCTGCTCGAAAGCGCGGCGGACGAAGCGGGAAACATCAAGCCCTTCGTGGGTGAAACATCCATATTCATCACACCCGGCTATCGATTTCGCGCCGTCGACGGCCTGCTGACCAATTTTCATCTGCCGCGCTCGACCCTGTTCATGCTGGCCAGCGCCTTTGCCGGGCTGGAGCCGATGCGGCGCGCCTATGCGCATGCAATTGAGGCCGGCTATCGATTCTATTCCTATGGCGATGCGTGCCTGCTGGCGCATTCCGAGGATCGGGCGACGTGATGCGGACTATTTTCCTTGGAAGACGCCCGTGACGGATTCTTTCGCCTTTACAATCATGGGCCGCGACGGGGCGGCGCGCGTCGGCGAAATGTCCATGCCGCGCGGGAGCGTCCGAACCCCTGCTTTCATGCCGGTGGGAACCGCGGGCACGGTCAAGGCAATGTATCCGCAGGAGGTGCATGCGCTGGGCGCCGATATCGTGCTGGGCAACACCTATCACCTGATGCTGCGGCCAGGCGCCGAGCGCATCGCGGCGCTCGGCGGCCTGCACAAATTCATGAACTGGCCGCATCCGATTCTGACCGATTCAGGCGGCTTTCAGGTGATGTCGCTCGCCAAACTGCGCAAAGTCAGCGAGCGCGGGGTGGTGTTCCAATCGCATATCGACGGCGCCCGTCATGAGCTGACGCCCGAGCGCTCGATGGAGATCCAGCGCTTGCTTGGCGCCGACATCCAGATGCAGCTCGACGAATGCGTGCGTCTGCCTTGCTCCGACGCGGAGGCCGAACGCGCGATGCGGCTCTCGCTACGCTGGGCGGAGCGCTCCAAATCAGCTTTCGGTCGCCAGCCGGGCAGCGCGGCGTTCGGCATCGTTCACGGTGGCGAGGTCAAAGACCTGCGGGTGACGAGCGCGCAGGAACTCGTCGCCATGGATTTCTCGGGTTATGCGATCGGCGGCCTAGCGGTCGGCGAGCCGCAGGCGGTGATGCTCGACATGATCGAGACCATCGAGCCGCATTTGCCGGCAGGCAAGCCGCGCTATCTGATGGGGGTCGGAACCCCGGACGACCTCCTGCGCAGCGTCGCGCGCGGCGTCGATATGTTCGATTGCGTGATGCCGACGCGCGCCGGGCGTCACGGCATGGTTTTTTCGCGCTTCGGGCGCATCAACCTGCGCAATGCGCGCCATGCCGACGATGTCAGGCCGATCGATGCTCAATCGACCTGTCCCGCCGCGCGCGATTATTCGCGAGCCTATTGGCACCATCTTGTCAAATCCGGCGAAATCCTCGCAATGATGGCGCTGACGGCAGTCAATATCGCCTATTATCAAGAATTGATGGCTGGGATGCGCAAGGCGATCTATGAGGGCCGATTCGCCGATTTCATCGCCGAAACACAAGCTGGCTGGTCGCGCGGCGAAGCTGGCGGATCCCCTTCGTTGGTTGCGGGAAAGGATTAGTGGCCGCCCAGGACCGGCGCCGCCAAACAAAAAGGCAAAGCTCCAGCGCTTGCCGAGCCTTGCCCCTTTTGCACCTGTCCTTGAATTGCGAAGCCGGTTTCCGTCGCATCATCGTGCGTGCAAGCATTACGCCCTGCTCGTAAAACCGGTAAGACGCTCCGTCCTCCCACAGACTCAGCAGCTCTACGACGCCAAAAAATTGGCGGCGACCTCCTTTACGTAACAAAGCTGACGCTAGTCGAAAATTTGTGCAATGTCACCATCATATGAGGCGCCGTGATGCATTTATTTGTCACGAGCCGCAGGTCTAGGCATTAGGAATCGCCCGTTCCCCCAAAGTTTCGCTGCAGCGGAGCCATCTGGGGTCATGAGCCTAAAATTTGGGCGCCGCCCTATTTGGATTTCACCGCCGCGCGGCCTTTCGGAGCCGGTGGCATTCGCGTAAAAGCCTGCGCGAGAGAACGAGCGATCGGGGAGCTGAAATGACCGCCATTGTCGACATTATCGCGAGGGAAATCCTCGACAGCCGCGGCAATCCGACCGTGGAAGTGGAGGTCGTGCTCGAAGACGGGTCCATGGGCCGCGCCGCAGTTCCTTCGGGCGCATCGACTGGCGCGCATGAGGCGGTGGAGCTGCGAGACGGCGACAAGAAGCGTTACGGCGGCAAGGGCGTGCTCAAAGCGGTCGAGGCGGTCAACCGCGACATTTTCGAGGCGATCTCTGGCCTCGAGGCCGAAGATCAGGTCATGATCGACGAGGCGATGATCGCGCTCGACGGCACGCCGAACAAATCCAGGTTCGGCGCCAACGCCATTCTCGGGGTTTCGCTGGCGGTCGCCAAGGCCGCGGCCGAGGCGTGCAGCTTGCCGCTCTATCGCTATATCGGCGGGACCACCGCGCGTGTCCTGCCGCTGCCGATGATGAATATCGTCAACGGCGGCGTTCACGCCGACAATCCGATCGACTTCCAGGAATTCATGATTCTGCCGGTCGGCGCGCCGTCGCTGCGCGAAGCGGTGCGCTGGGGCGCGGAAATTTTTCATACCCTCAAGGGTGCCCTCAAGAAGGCCGGACATAATACCAATGTGGGCGACGAGGGGGGCTTTGCGCCCAATCTTCCCTCGGCCGAAGCGGCGTTGGATTTTTGCCTCAAGGCCATTGAAAGCGCCGGCTTCAGACCTGGCCCCGAGGTCATGCTGGGAATGGATTGCGCGGCCACGGAATTCTTTAAGAGCGGCGCTTATGTCTATGAAGGCGAAGGAAAAACACGATCGATCGAAGAGCAGGCGCGATATCTTGCGAAATTGGCGGGCGCCTATCCCATCGCCTCGATCGAGGACGGCATGTCGGAGGACGATTGGGAAGGCTGGAAGATCGTGACCGAGCTTATTGGATCCAAATGCCAGTTGGTTGGGGACGACCTGTTCGTCACCAATGTGAAGCGCCTAGCCGACGGCATCAAAAAGGGCGTCGCTAATTCGATCCTCGTCAAAGTCAATCAGATCGGATCGCTCACCGAAACGCTCGCCGCCGTCGATATGGCGCATCGCGCCGGCTATACCGCGGTCATGTCGCATCGTTCGGGCGAGACCGAAGATTCCACCATCGCCGATCTGGCGGTCGCCACCAATTGCGGCCAGATCAAAACCGGTTCGCTCGCCAGGTCCGACCGGCTCGCCAAATACAACCAGCTCATCCGCATCGAGGAGGAACTGGGCGCGCAGGCCCAATATGCCGGGCGCGCGGCGATCAAATCGCTCTGAGACGATCGCCGCCGCCTCCTTACAGACCGTCTTGAACCAGAGGCGGCCCGGTCCCGCCAAAAACGGGGCTGGAGTTACCGAATCTTAACGATCGAGGCGACAATCTCGACCGATGGTTGTCAGAACTCGTGCACGCGCCATTCTGTTTCCGATCGCGTTTTACATCGTGCTCGGCGTTGCGAGCGGTTATCTCGTTTGGGGCGCCCTGAACGGCGAGCGCGGCCTCAAAACCAAGGCCGAATATTCAAGCGCGATGCAGGATCTTAGCGCCGAACTGCGGAGCCTTCAGGCCGAGCGCCAAAGCTGGGAGCGCCGCGTCGCGTTGATGCGTTCCGACGCGGTCGATCGCGATCTTCTCGACGAGGAGGCACGGGCGGTCTTGGATCGCGTCGGCAAGAACGACCTCGTGGTGTTCACCGCGCCGGCTGAGACGCGTTAGCGGCCAATCACATTCGCCTCAATTCGGCCGCCCTGCGACGTCGTCCCCGTTGCGGCGCGTCCATTCGGCTCGTTCGTAATCCTCGAAGGCGGCGATCATCGCGCGATAAGAGCGCTCGGCGACACTTTCCGCCAGCCCGTTTTCGCGGGCGATTGTCCTGACTTTGGCAATGATCTCCTCGACCCGCGCCGGCGCGCTGACGGTGGCGGGGTCCCGTTTGAAACGGCCGGCCTCGGCTACATATTGTCCGCGCTCGGCCATGAGGCGGATGATCTCGTGATCGAGCCGATCGATATTGTCGCGCACTTCGAGAAGGTTCGCGCAGCACTTGCCGCCATCGACCGAAGGGGCGCCCCAATAAGCCGGATGGGTGGCCGCAGTGTCGGCGGTTTGCGCATGAGCGGGTATGCCGCCTGAAACAAACAGGACGGCGAGAACGAAAAGCCAGGAGATCATAAAGGGGCCTCGCGCGGCAGCGGAGGCGGGAAAGGTTCTCGGGTGCGTCATGCAGCGATTTCTCTATGAAATGTTCAACGGTCCGATCTGGCGAGCGTTCCTGCTGATGGGCTTGTTTGGAGGGCTGTCAGCGATCACCTCTTTCAATCTTGCGGTGCTGTTTGTCGCCAATTTTACCTTCGTCTCACAATACGGCGCCATGGCTCTGAAAGACGGCGGCCTCCTGCAGCTGGCCGAGCTTATCGGGTATGGCTATCTCAGCATTGCCTTCTACATTCTGTTCAAAGGATGCCTTTATGGCGTATTGGGGCACTTTATGAAACATTGAAGCGCACCTTTCGTTTCCGCCCGCCCAGTGCTATGCGGGCGAAAGTCGGCGGGAAGGCTCCGTTTGGGCGGCGCTCTCGCGACTCTCTTCAAAGGCCCGCCATGACGCTGACTTTCGCCGCCGCCGATAAGCCGATCCGTTCGAACTCGTTCTTTTCCGCGCCATTGAGCGCGGCCGATCCCGAGATCGCCAAGGCGATCGAGCAGGAGCTCGGCCGCCAGCGCGACGAGATCGAACTGATCGCCTCGGAAAACATCGTCTCCCGCGCGGTTCTGGAAGCGCAGGGCTCGGTGATGACCAATAAATACGCCGAGGGCTATCCCGGCCGGCGCTATTACGGGGGCTGCCAATATGTCGATATCGCGGAAAGACTGGCGATCGAGCGCGCCTGCCGGCTGTTCTCCTGCCGGTTCGCCAATGTCCAGCCTAATTCCGGCAGCCAGGCCAACCAGGGCGTATTTCTTGCGCTAATGCAGCCGGGCGACGTCTTCATGGGGCTCGATCTGGCCGCCGGCGGCCATCTCACCCACGGCTCGCCGGTCAATATGTCGGGCCGCTGGTTCAAGCCGGTTTCCTATGGGGTCAATCGGCAGACGCATCTTGTCGATATGGAGGAGGTCGAAAAGCTCGCTCACGAGCACCGGCCCAAGCTCATTATCGCGGGCGGCTCAGCCTATGCGCGGCATTGGGATTTTGCACGATTTCGGGCGATTTGCGACGCCGTCGGCGCTTATTTCGTCGTCGATATCGCGCATTTCGCCGGATTGGTGGCCGGCGGCGCGCATCCCTCGCCCTTTCCGCACGCCCATGTCGCGACCACGACGACGCATAAGACTTTGCGGGGCCCGCGCGGCGGCATGATCCTCACCAACGAGGAGGATCTCGCCAAAAAGATCAATTCGGCGATTTTTCCCGGTCTGCAGGGCGGTCCGCTGATGCATGTGATCGCCGCCAAGGCGGTGGCGTTCCATGAGGCGTTGACGCCGGAATTTACCAACTACGCCCATGCGGTGGTCGCCAACGCCAAGGCGCTTGCCGCCACCATCGCGGCGGGCGGTTATGCGCTTGTTTCGGGGGGCACCGACAACCATCTGATGCTGGTCGATCTGCGCCCCAAGGGCCTGACCGGCAAGGGAGCGGAGGCGGCGCTTGGGCGCGCCCATATCACCTGCAATAAGAATGGCATCCCTTTCGATCCGGAAAAGCCGGCGATCACCTCGGGGGTGCGGCTGGGCTCGCCGGCGGCGACCTCGCGCGGGTTCGGCGTCGCCGAATTCGAGCGGGTCGGCGAATTGATCGTGGAGACGCTGGACGGCCTGGCGGCGAACGGCGAATCGGCAAATGCTGCGGTGGAGGCCCATGTCCGCGCCGGGGTCGCCGAATTGACGCGACGTTTTCCCATCTATTAGTCGGCTTTTCGCCCGGCTTGCCCGGTCCACCCGCCGAATAGGAGCCTTCGCATGCGTTGCCCGTATTGCGGCAGTCTTGAAACGCAAGTGAAGGATTCTCGCCCCACCGAGGATTCCTCCTCGATCCGGCGTCGCCGCATCTGTCCCGATTGCGGGGGTCGTTTCACGACGTTCGAGCGCGTGCAATTGCGCGAATTGACGGTGGTCAAGAAATCGGGCCGACGCGCGCCCTTCGACCGCGACAAGCTGCAACGTTCCGTCGAAATCGCGCTTCGCAAGCGCTCCGTAGCCGCCGACCGCATCGAGCGCATGGTCAATGGCATCGTGCGCCAGCTGGAGAGCCAGGGCGATGCGGATATTTCGACCGATCGCATCGGCGAATTGGTGATGGAGGGGCTGAAGGGCCTCGACGATGTCGCCTATGTGCGCTTTGCCTCTGTCTATCGCAATTTCCGGGAAGCGCGCGATTTCAACGCGATCGTCGGCGAGCTTGAGGCGGCCCCTGACGATGCCGCCAAGGCGGCGGCCAAGCCCAAGAAGTCGCTCGCGGAGCCGCGATGAGCGCCGACAAGGCGCAAGACGAGCGCTTTATGGCCGCCGCGCTGGCCTTCGGGCGGCGCAACCTCGGCGTCTGCGCGCCCAGCCCCTCGGTCGGGGCGCTGATCGTGCGCGACGGCGCCCTCGTCGGGCGCGGCGTGACGTCGACGGGCGGCCGGCCGCATGCCGAGGCCAATGCCCTCGATCAGGCCGGATCCTCGGCCCTTGGCGCCACGCTCTACGTCACGCTGGAGCCCTGCTTTCATCAGGGCCGGGCCGCGCCATGCGCGCCGGCGATCGTGGCGGCGGGAATCGCTCGCGTCGTCAGCGCGATCGAGGATCCCGATGCGCGCGTCGCCGGACGCGGGCATGCCCTGTTGCGCGAGGCGGGCGTCGAGGTCGTCGTTGGGATTGGCGAGCGCGAGGCGCGCCGCGACCATCGCGGCCATATCCTGCGCGTCACGCGAGGGCGGCCGATGACGACGCTGAAGCTCGCGCGCACGGCGGACGGCTTTGCCGCCGGCGAGGAACACGATCCGCGCCTCGCCATCACTGGGGAAGCGGCGAACCTGCGCGTGCAGATCCTGCGCTCGATGCAGGATGCGATCATGATCGGCGCCGGGACGGCGCTGGCCGACGATCCGCTGCTGACGGTGCGCCTCGCCGGCGCGCCGGCGTTCAAACCGTTGCGCATCGTGCTCGATGCGCGGTTGCGGCTGTCGCCGCGCTCGCGCCTCGCCGCCACCGCGCGCGACTTTCCGACGCTGGCGATCGCCACGGAAGCGGCGCCTGGCGAGCGCGCGGAGGCGCTTGAGGCCCTGGGCGTCGGCGTCGAGCGCGTCGCCGGCGATGGGCAGGGCCGGATCGACATGGCAAGCGCGCTGGCCGCGCTGGGGCGGCGTGGCGTCACGCGGGTTTTCAGCGAAGGGGGCCCGAGCATCGGCTCGGCGCTCATCGCGCGGGGACTGGCCGACGAAGTGATTTTGTTCACGGCGCAAAAACCGCTGGGACGGCCCGGCCTGCCGGCGCTTGACGCGGCGGCGCTTGGCGCGCTTGAAGACGGAGCGCGCTATGGCGAGGCGGAAATCAGCCGCTTCGGTAGCGACGAGATGCGGCGTTTCGAGAGGCTGGATTGATATGTTCACCGGACTTGTCAGCGATGTCGGGGAGGTCCTGCAGACCGAGACTCGCGGGCTGCTGCGCCGGGTGAGCGTGGCTTGCGGCTATGACGCTTCCGCCATCGAGATCGGCGCTTCGGTGGCTCATGCGGGCGTATGCCTGACCGTGATCGACATTGCGCGCGCGGGCAATCGCACCGCGATCTCGGTCGAGGTGGGCGCGGAGACGCTGGCGCTGACGACGGCCGGCGCCTGGGAGGCGGGGACGCGCCTCAACCTCGAGCGCTCGCTGCGGCTCGGCGACGAGCTCGGTGGCCATATGGTCAGCGGCCATGTCGATGGAACCGCCGAGATTCTCACGCGCCGCGACTTCGACGGCATGGCGCATTTCAGGTTTCGCGCGCCCGCCGCGCTCGCCAAATTCATCGCCCAGAAAGGCTCCGTCGCGCTCGACGGGACGTCCCTCACGGTCAATTCCGTCGACGGCGATACGTTCGAAGTGCTGCTGATCCCGCACACGCTCGCCGTCACCACCTGGGGCGAGCGGCAGGCGGGCGAGCGCGTCAACCTCGAAGTCGACCCAATGGCGCGCTATGCCGCGCGGCTGCTGGAGGCGAGCCGCTGACCTGAATTTGGAAAATCCTTGGATTGCCCGGAAAAGACACGAATCCGGCAAATCTTGATTTCATATCATTGGATATCAACGGGCTGCGGCGGAAAAATTTGGAAATACCCGTTTTCCCGGAATTTCCGATCCGTCGATGCTCTGTCCCTTCGCTTCTCGGCTGCGTCTTTCCCAGAATGCGACGGAAAAGCTGGAATGTCCAGAAATAGTTTCTCTAAAACAGAATATCGCGCGCCGGGCGCCGATATCGCAGCCCCATATCGTCATTGCGAGCGAAGCGAAGCAACCCAGGCGCCGTGACATTTCCAGAGAGGCCACGACCGCTGGATTGCTTCGCTCCGACGGCTAGCCGCTGGGCCGCATCAATTTCGGCGTCGAAAGGCGCGGCGATACGCCTTCGCGCATGACAAAACGGCGCAGCGGTCCGATCGCGCCGAGCGCGGCGAGGCCGGCGTTGCGAATGAAATCGGCCGGCGCCAAACCCGCAAGCAGCGAGCGATTGAGTCCATCGACCGCGCGCCTGCGGAAGGCGACGTCGAGGCGCCGCAGACCGGCGTAACGGGCGAGCGTGGGCGAGCCGCCGATGTCGCCGCCCTCGCTCCTCGCCCTCTCGGCCGCCTCGATCAGATGGGCGGCGTCACGCAGGCCGAGATTGAGCCCCTGCGCGCCGATCGGCGGCAGGACATGGGCGGCATCGCCGATCAGCGCCAGACGCGGCGCGGTCATTCGGACGGCCGATTGCGAGGCGAGCGGAAAGGCGCCGCGTTTTCCCTCGATCCGCATCTTGCCCAGCATCGACTGGCACTGCGCCTCGATCTCTTGCGCCAACGCCAAATCGTCGAGCGCGGCGCGCCGCCTGGCCTCGCGCGGCGACATCACCCAGACGAGGCTGGAGCGCGCGGCGCCCAACGAGGATTCCGGCAGCGGCACCAGCGTGAACGGGCCGGCCCTCGTATGAAATTCGGTCGAGAAATCATCATGCGGACGCGAATGCGTCAGGATGAGCGTCAGCGCGGTCTGCGGATAGCGGTCGATGGAAGCGTCGATGCCGGCGGCCTTGCGAGCGGGCGAGCCGCGCCCGTCGGCCGCGGCGATGAGCTTGGCGTCAAGGACCGCGCCGTCCTCGCAACGCGCCTCTACGCGGTCGGCGGAAAATTCATAAGCCGCGATCCGGCTGCCGATCATCCGCAGCCCGGGCGAAGCGCGCGCCGCCATCGCGAGCGCATCGATGAGCTCGGCGTTTTCGATGTTCCAGCCAAACGCCTCGAGGTCGATCTCACGGGCGCGAAATTCGATCGGCGGGGCGCTCCACAGCGCTCCCGTGTCGTCGAGGATGCGCAGCGCGCGCAGCGGCGCAGCGCGGGGTTCGATTTCAGCCCAGAGATCGAACGCTTTGAGGAGGCGGATCGAGCTTTCCAGCAGCGCGACCGTCCGGCCATTGGCGAGGCGCTCGGGCTCGCCGCAGAGGATGACGTCGAAACCGGCCCGCTCGAACCCCATCGCCGCGACAAGGCCGGCTAGCCCCGCGCCGACGACGAGGACTTCGCAGGAAAGCGCCGCGCCGGGTTTGGTTTCGATCACGCAAGAGCTCTCGTTTGAGGGGAGGTGGTTCGCGTCGGCCCGCAATCTCCACCAGGGGCGGCCTTTGCGCAACAGCCGGCGGGCCTCGGCCGTTATGTCGAGCGAAGCGAAGCAAACTAGGGGTCGTAACATTTCAGGAGAAGTCACGCGCCTGGGTTGCTTCGCTTCGCTCGCAATGACGGCCAGCCACTTCCAGCGGAGCGCGTACGCCTGAAACGGCGCCGAAAAGCTTCGTCGGGAGCGGTTTTGCGCGCCTGAATGTGCCCGTCGCGGCTGGAATGGACCCGGATTCGCACGAGGAATCACGGGGAAAACAGGGGAGTCCCTGGCGTTTTTCGCGAACCGGAACATAAAGACATAAACATGTCTTTATGTTCCGAACTCATTTCCTTTTCGAAATTGTCGCCGGCGCAGCACCCGGACGCGTCGGTCGCAACCCATCCATGAGGATGTCGATCAGACGACGTGCGCTGGCCTCCCAGCCGGGACCGGCGTTGCCATAGGCGAAACCCACCAAAGCGCGCAGAAGGTCAGCCGGATCGACATCCCTGCGGATGTCGCCGCTGGCGCGCGCCCGCTCCACCAGCAGCGAGATGGCGCCGGTGATCCTCGCGCCTGACGACGCGTAGAGCTCCGAGACGCCGCCCGAGATCGAACCCAAAGCCGAAGCGATCACCTTCTTGGCGGCGACATAGTCGACGAACAGCCGCATCCATTCGTGGAGGGCGGCGCCAGGCGGCAGCGACCCGATGAGGCGCGTCGCCGAATCGGCCAATTGCTGGACCTCGCGGCGGTAGACCGCCTCGACGATCGCGCCTCGGGTCGGAAAGTGGCGGTAGAGCGTGCCGATCCCAACGCCCGCGCGGCGCGCGATCTCGTCCAGGCTGACGTCCGGTCCCGCGTCGGCGAAAGCCGCCTTGGCCGCTTCCAGCAGCCGATCGCGGTTGCGCTCGGCATCGGCGCGGGGCTTGCGCGTGCGCGCCGCCAGGCGCGGCCCCGCCGGCGCGTCTTTTGTGCGAAGGTCCGGCCCTTTGGCCTCGACGTTCACGGCGAATGCCCCTTGATAAACGGAGTGACCCTCCGTATATGAGCCGGAGGCGTCCTCCGTGTACGCTTTTCGCCGACTGTTGGCAAACAACAAGCCGCCCGGCGCAAACGGAGGCTGACCATCGATTTGAAGCGAACCCAACAACGGAGAAAAACCATGGCTGGAACATTTGGAGCCACGTCCACGACGGATGACGTGCTGAAAGGCGTGAGCCTCAGCGGCAAGCGCGTCCTCGTCACCGGCGTATCGGCCGGCCTTGGCGTCGAGACGGCTCGCACATTGGCCGCTCACGGCGCCCATGTGGTCGGCGCCGCGCGTGATCTCAACAAGGCCAGGGCCGCCACCGAGCCGGTTCGCGCCGGGGCGACGAACGGGGGCGGACTGGAGCTCGTGCAGCTCGATCTTGCTTCGCTCGCCAGCGTGCGCGCCTGCGCCGACGCCTTGGTCGCCGTCGGCAAGCCGTTCGACGTCGTCATCGCCAACGCCGGCGTGATGGCTTGCCCGAAGGGCGTCACCTCGGACGGTTTCGAGACGCAGTTCGGCACCAACCACCTCGGCCATTTCGTATTCGTCAACCGCATCGCCTCGCTGCTCAAGCCGGGCTCGCGCCTCGTCAACCTGTCGTCGGCCGGTCACCGCTATTCCGACGTCGACCTCGACGATCCGAATTTCGAGCGCACGCCTTATACGGAGTTCGGGGCCTATGGCCGCTCCAAGACCGCCAACATCCTGTTCGCCGTCGAATTCGACCGGCGGCAGAAGGCGAACGGCGTGCGGGCGACAGCCGTGCATCCCGGCGGCATCCGGACTGAGCTTGGCCGCCATATGAGTCCGCAGGCCATACACCAACTGGTCGGCCGGATAAACGCGGCCAGCGCCGCCGCGGGCGAGGCGGCCTTTACCTGGAAAACCATCCCGCAGGGCGCGGCGACCTCGGTCTGGGCCGGCGTCGTGGCCCCTGCCGATGAAGTCGGCGGCCTCTATTGCGAGGACTCCCACGTGGCGGAACTCGCCGAAGGCGCCGACACGCGCGGCGGCGTGCGCGCCTATGCTCTCGACCAAGCCCACGCCGGGGCGCTCTGGGCCAAGAGCGAGGCGATGGTGGGCGAGCGGTTCTGACCTGGCCGCCGCGCCGGCCTGTCATTGCCCAATTCCCGCACGCGTGCTTTCCTCCCCTCCAGGCGAGCGTCGCCCGGATCCGCGCGGCTTTCGGGATCCCGCACAGCCGGGCTGGGGGGAAGAGCCGCAATGAACGTGGAAAACAAGCGCGCGCCGGTGCGAAGCGCTGCGGGCTTTTCGGTTCATATTTTGACGGCGTCCGGCGGCGCGGTGGCGCTGCTGGCCCTTTATGCGGCGATCGAGCGCGACTTTCCCACAACCTTCGCCTGGCTGGGCCTGGCGATGTTTATCGACGGCATTGACGGCACCCTGGCGCGCGCCGCGCGCGTCACCGAGACCGCCGCGACGATTGACGGCGTCGTGCTCGACCTCGTCATCGACTTTCTGACCTATGTCGTGGCGCCCGTCGTCGCGCTCTGGCGCTCCGATCTGATGCCCACATCGGTCGCCTTCTGGATCGGCCTCATCGTCACCATTGCCTCGGCGCTTTACTTTGCCGACACCCGCATGAAAACCGCCGACAATTGGTTTCGCGGCTTTCCGGCCTTGTGGAACGTGTTCGTGCTCTATCTCTTCGTGTTTCGCCTGCCCTGGCTCGTCAATGCGGCGGCGATGCTGATCGCCGCGGCCCTGATGTTCGCGCCGGTCGTCTTCGTGCATCCGCTGCGGGTCGAGAAGATGCGGGTTTGGACGATCGCGGCGACGGTCGCCTGGTTTTTCTTCGCCGCTTTGGCCATCGCCCAGCATTTGCAGGCCGACCTTTGGGTCAAGATCGGCCTTGTCGCGACCGCGCTTTATTTCCTCGTTCTGCCGTTCGTGCGTCATTCGCCCTGGGCGCAAGACAAGGAGGCGGCGTGAAGCCTTTCGAGTCCATGCCTTGCCGCCGCACAATGAATCTTGCTATAGCCGGTCGCGCTGCAGCGAGACTTCGCATCGGCATGGCCTCGTGGCGGAGTGGCTACGCAGAGGACTGCAAATCCTTGCACCCCGGTTCGATTCCGGGCGAGGCCTCCATAAAATCAAAGACTTAGAGAAATAATCCGCGGTCATCGGGAATCTCGTCAGCAAATCGTCAGCCTTGCCGCTGACGACAATCCGTCCGAAGGAGGGGTTGCGATGATGAAAAATCGAACCGCGGCTGCCGTAGTCATCGCAATCGTTTCTATCTATAGCATCTTTTCGGCGAGCGCCGGCCCATGCAGGGCTCAAATCGCCGAACTCAAACAGCTTCTGCGGAAGCACCCAGATCAGCCCCGCGGGCGCCCAACTCGAACATCAGCCGACGCCAGCATCGGTTGAGCGCGCAAAGCGACATGCAAGATCTGAGATCGAGGCAGCTCTTGGTCAAGCCAGAGCGCTCGATGCGCAAGGCAAGGATGAAGAATGCGCCGCCGAGATCGCTAAAGCGAAGCTTCTGCTCAATCCCTGACCGTCGTGGACCAAACAAAGCGACCGCCGTCCTGACGCCGCGGCCCTCGCGAATTCGCTACGCTGCCGCATGCCTGGCCCCCTCGAAGCGAGCCCGACGCAAAAATGGCAAGATTGTGGCGCCGGCGCTACAGCCCATCCGGCCTGGAACTGCTTGAGTGCTGGTCAACGCGCTCCTGATTCGGAGACAACCATGCACTTCGCAATCGCAATCGTTTTGACCGTCGCTGTCGTT
>Ga0182024_10010852_pt1 | contig 18455 bp, 17 predicted proteins | sample P32metaG_FD_120480 | JGI IMG/M metagenome (GOLD analysis project Ga0182024, IMG submission 120480) | Permafrost microbial communities from Stordalen Mire, Sweden - P3-2 metaG (Illumina Assembly) | ecosystem: Environmental > Terrestrial > Soil > Wetlands > Permafrost | place: Sweden: Stordalen... | reverse complement strand
GGGACCCACGCTAGCGCCTGCAGTCGTATAAGCGTTGATGTGCCCGTCACCGAAGTTCCCGATCAGGACATCCCCGGCGAGCGATCCGAATCCGGCCGGCGCCACCGCGACGCCCCAGGGGGCGTTGAGCGCACCCTGCGACACGAAGCGGCTGACAAAGGTGCCGTTGAGGTCAAAGGTATCAACGTAACCGAGACCGGCCCCGGTAACCTCACCGTGCTTGGCGGTGTCCTGCATGGCATAGGTGACATACAGCAGAATGTTGCCCTTACTATCAGTCACGGCCGTGATGCCGAACGGCGCAAAGCCGGCAGGCAGCGACGGATCAACGAACAAGCCTTGCATGGCGGGGGGCAGGGTGAAGTTCGTGTCGAAGACGTCGACTTTGTTGTTATGCAGATCTGTTGCATAGAGGAAGGTCGCGCCACCCACCGTGCCCATGGCGAGGCCCTTGTACACGGCGTGGTTGGTTGTGTGGGCGATGCCGTCGTCGTAGGCGGTCACGGCCGAATCCCCGCTTGCCCAGCCGGCAATGGTTCCACTTTCGCCAGCGAAAATGAACGTCGCTGACGCCCCGCCGACGAGAAATCCACCGCCGCCGTTGAAGACCTGGCCCGTCGGATTGGCCGGCCCCTGGGAACCCGCAGGAATCGTGATTCCCGTAGCGTTGGGGCCGGTAATAGCGCCAGTCTCCACCGTGCCGGTACCGGAGTAAAGAGTCGTCAGGTTGCTGGCATTATCGGCTATCCAGAACGGCGACCCCGGCGCAAAAGCAATCCCCCAGGGGTTTTGCAGGTTGGCATCGATGATGGTGGTCGTGGCAACCACGCCGGCGGTGTTTGACACCAGCGCCGTGTCGACAAATCCTGGCGGCGGCAGCGGAGTACTCATGGTCGTCCCACCGCCGCCACCGCCGCCACAGGCGGCAAGTCCTAAGGCGAGAGGCAGCGCAAGCGCGCGGAGCATATGCCGAACGCGGCGAGTCGATGTGCAGGTTTGGTCACGCATAGGTCGGGTCCTCAAGGTTAAGGCGTCTTCTGACTGGAGCCTGGACCGACCACACGCGTGGCCGCTCTCTCTGACTGTATGTACCCGGCCGACCGTGCGGGGTTTTACGTTCTGAGAAATTATTCGAATGGACACACGCGGACAGAACCGCGCTGCGCTGCGACGATGTGGCAAAGCTCCGCAAGCACTTCGTATCAAAAGAATCGGCTGCGGCGATACCGTGAATGTGAGCCGCCCGCGTTGTAGGTTAACCTGGCATCAGCATTGGCGGCGGGAGCGGAGGCCCAAAAGGAGGGGAGCAATACCATGTCAATACGACTCACGAATCAACGCCTGAGACCCGCACCACAAGATCGTCCGTCTCGGTACAATCGGATAAACCATTCCGTCCGAGTTCCTCAGGTGGCGAGTTCGTGAGCTGATCCCGAGTCATCATCGCGCAATCGGAGAGTGTGGCCGAAGATATCAGTCAGGAGGCGGCTTGAGAAAGGCGGTATTCGTTGGAGCTCTGCTGGGACTTGTGTTGCTGACCATTCTGTTGATGCGTGGAGACTTCTCCGCGATGCTTCAGACCCTGAAATCGGCGCGCTTGATGCTGCTATGGTTGATACCTTATCGCGCCCTTTACTTCCTACTTTACGCCATTGGCTGGCGGAGCCTCCTTCGCCCTTACGATCCCCATCATAGCGCCAGGATTGGCTACCTATTCTGGGCAACCAGCGTGCGCGAAGCGGTCGACCGCTTACTGCCAGTTGCGAGCGTGGGCGGCGGCGTCATTGGGGTTCGTCTACTGCGCTGGAGAGGCATTGCAGCCGGACCCGCCGGTGCTAGCGTGATCGTCGAGATTGTCTTGACGCTGATCGTTCTGTATGCGTTTACTGCCTTAGGTTTGCTGCTGCTGGTCGACATCAGCACCACGGGGCACGAATACCGCCGTTTTCTACTCATCTTCTTGCTTACATTGCCGGTGCCGGGCCTGATTGTGCTCCTCCTTCTCCATGGATCAGTATTTGAGCGCCTGCAAAGAGTCTTTCGTCCGCTGATAGGGGAAAGCGCTCTGTCGGAAGATGCACTATCCCTCGATCGAGAGCTTCGCGCGTCTCTCCGGCGAGGACGGGCTTTGTTGTTGGCCGGCACACTGCAGTTTGTGGCGTTTATCTCGGCGTCGCTCGAAATCTGGTTTGCCTTGCGCCTCTTTGGACACCCGGTGGGCGTCAACACCGCCCTCGTACTCGAAAGCATGACTCAGGCGATGCGACATATAGCATTCGTCGTACCGGCTGGTGTCGGCGTACAAGAAGCCGGCTTGATCCTGTTTGGCCACGCGCTCGGAATCAGCGGCGAACTGGCGCTGTCCGTCTCCATGGTCAAGCGCATTCGCGAAGTGCTATGCGGCGTGCCGCCATTGCTGTCCTGGCAATGGGTGGAAGCTCGGCGCCTCCAAAGACTTATCCGGAATGCAACTGAATAAGCAGGCGACAGCTTTCCTTGCGCGATGGCGACGGCAGCTGGGACATGATCACGCGGCGATTGCGCGAGGGAGTCGAGTTTTGGCGCTTCCTGCGGACTCGCGTAGCATAGGGAGGTTCAGCCGTCGAAGTCGTACGCGTCAATAGCAGAGTCCATTCAGTTAAGATTTTATCAGCCATCGAGCAACAACGCACTGATGCTTTTCATTCCCAAGATCATGTTATTGATTGGATTCGCAAGCTTGGCCATAGCAGCCGGTTATGCTGTTTTGAATGCTCTAGCCGTCCTGATCTGGCGACTGCCGAGAAGGAAGCTTCACACTCCTTCGCAGCCGCCGGTCACGGTGCTCAAGCCGTTATGCGGATTAGAGCCGGATTTGTATGAACGTTTACGCTCGTTCTGCCAGCAGGACTATCCGCAGTTCGAGATCGTATTTGGTGTCCGCGATCAAGCCGACCCGGCCTGCTCGGTGGCCTATCAGTTAGTGGCTGAGTTTCCGGAACTACCCTTGAAGGTCGTCATCAATCCCAAATTGCATGGCGATAACTGCAAGGTCAGTAACTTGATCAATATGCTCCCGCATGCCACCCACGATTTGCTGGCCATATCGGACAGTGACACCGCCGTGACCCGTGAGTATCTGACCACGGTAACAGCGCCGCTGCTGTTGGATAACCTCGTGGGACTCGTCACCTGCATATACTGCGGCGTACCCACTCGACCGATTTGGTCACGCCTGGGCGCCATGTATGTCAATGAATGGTACATGCCCTCGGTCGTACTCGCATGGCTCTTCGGTCACCAGGGATATGTGTCGGGTCAGACCATGTGCCTCCGGCGAGACACTCTGGCAGCGATCGGAGGCCTGGAGGTCTTGGCAGACTACCTTGCAGACGACTATCGGTTAGGTGAGCTCGTGCGCCGCTCGGGACGGCGCATTGTGTTGTCCCCGTACCTGATCAGCGGCCAGCATCACGAAATGTCCTTCGATTCGGTCATTCGGCATGAATTACGCTGGATGCGCACATTGCGCACCGCAAGTCCGGCGAGTTTTCGAGGACTATTTTTGACTTTCAGCCTGCCTTTGGCGGCCCTAGGTATTGCGATCACAGCTCGGAACTCAGGTTCCGGCATCGCGTGGGTGCTTTTTTCGGCCACACTGTTTGCCAGACTGATATTGCATTTTGTCCATCGGCTTCGCGGCGATCGGCATTTTCTTGCGGATGTCTGGCTCATACCTGCCCGAGACCTATTGATTTGTTGGGTCTGGTGCCGAAGCTTTTTTATCTCGAGTATTACTTGGCGGGGCGGCGACTTCGACGTCGACAGGCACGGTGTCATGCATCGAAGGCTCGGACGCCCGGCTCCCCCCAGAGTCGACACGTTGCAGCTCTAGCGCTGCTTGATGCATCGATGATTTACGCATTCATTCCTGTGCTCTGTTATCCGGCGAGGGCCGGGCGGTCGAGGGCTCTGTAGGTACGGCATCATCGAATGACGGCAGATTCAACGGCACGCCGCCGCCGTCGATTTCGCCCTGCTTGTTCTGCAGATACACTGATCGCAGAGTTGCGTAGGGATCTACCGCATCACTTAACAGGGCGTTTAGCTGATCTTCCGTCATTATCCGGGTGTCAAGGCCGCTCACGACGAACCGCGCTTCGCCGACTTGAGTCCGATTCGGATAAGTCAGCCAATGCGCGGGATCGATGAGAAAATCGACACCGCTAGCTAGGAGATCGCGCACGGTGGTGGGTCCCACCAATGGCACATACATGTACGGCCCTGGGTGTACGCCATAACGCCCCAGTGTGACCCCAAATTCATTATTTTGGTGGGTCATTCCGGTGCGCGCGGCGACATCGAACAAGCCAAGTAGGCCAAAGGTGGAATTCGTGATGAATCGTACACCGGCGACACCGGCGCGCTTGAAGCGCAGTTGCAGCACATCGTTGAAGAAGACGACGGGTTCCGATAGATTTACGAGGACGTTGTGCACCCCGCGGCCGATCGGGCCTGGCGTCAGCGTATGGTAAATTTTCGCGAGTGGGTGAATGAAGTGCTTATCTAGAGCGCTCTGGACAGCGTAACCGGTGCGATTGCTCCGTTCCCAAGGATCGCCGGGTGTTGGCTTGGTCACTGCCCGATCAGTCCCAGCCCTTGCAGCGGGCCATGCGAACGCTAGCAATACGGCGAGTAACGTGGTTGAGCCATAGCGAGAGGCGAGCGTTGCATTCCCGATGAGAGGACGTATTCCGAACTTGACCAATTGTGCGAAAACCTCGACAGCAAACGTAATTGCTAGGGCGTAAACCAGCGAGTGAGTGACGTATCCGTGGAGGATAAAGAGCGATCGTCTTTGATCGCACGCCTGGTGAGCGCCTGCATCGACCGCTCGTGGCTCATCCTCGCAGTGGCGACCATGTCTGTCGCAGCGCTTACCGCGTATGTCATAGGCCATTTTGCCATGAGTACAGATACGTACGCACTGCTTTCGCCGAAGCTCCCCTGGCGAGCCCGCGAGACGGCGTTCAACGTGGCGTTCCCGCAAAGAGGTTCCAATATCGTGGTGGTAGTCGACGGTGAGACGCCTGAGCTGAGCGAAGAGGCGGCGGCTTCTCTCGCAAAGAGCCTAAGCGCGCAGTTCGAGTTCGTTCGGCGACCAGACGCGGGTCCCTTCTGGGACCACAACGGACTGCTTTTCGCCTCGACCAAGGACGTGCGGGCTGTCACGGCGCAACTGATCAAGGTCGAGCCGTTCCTTGGACCGATGGCATCCGATCCATCGATACGCGGGCTGATGAATACGCTGTCCATCACGCTGCAGGGAGTAAATAGCGGCCAGGCCTCCTTGCAAGATCTTCGCCTTCCCATTCGGACGCTGACCGAGGCACTCGGAGGCTTGACTACAGGGAAGGCTTCCTATTTTTCGTGGCGCACGCTGATCACGGGACGCGCGCCGGACAAGCGCGACCTGCGACACGTCGTTCTCGTTGATACGGCGCTCGACTTTGCCCAGCTTGAGCCGGGCAGATTGCCAACGGAGGCTATCCGAACGGCAGCTAAAACTCTTCAACTCGATAGCGGCCATGGTGTTCTCGTGCGACTCACGGGCAACGTGCCGTTGCAGGACGAGGAGTTCGCCACCTTGGCCGAGCGCGCCCCGTTGATTGCCGGTCTCGCGAGTTGCGCAATTATTCTGATGCTTTGGATGGCAGTCCGGTCCGCACGGCTGATCGCCTCCATCATTGCAACTACCTTGGTGGGTCTTGTGGCGGCGGCTGCATTGGGGCTCGCCGTGTTCCATCGGTTCAATGTCATCTCTGTGGCTTTCATACCGTTATTCGTGGGCTTGGGAATCGATATTGGGATTCAGTTCAGTGTCCGCTATCGGGCCGAACGGGGGACTGCATCAAGCGTGCGCATGGCGCTCATCGCCACCGGAAAAGGGATGGGCAGCTCACTGACCCTGGCTGCCACCGCCATCGCGGCCGGTTTTCTCGCCTTCGGACCCACGGCGTATTATGGAGTCTCTCAACTTGGAATTATAGCCGGCCTCGGCATGTTCGTCGCCCTACTGCTAAACTTTACTTTACTACCTGCTCTGATTTATCTCACCCGGCCGCCCGGGGCCCCAGTACGGCCTCCGAGCGCGCGACTGACATTGATCGAGAACTTCGTGCTTGACCACCGGACCATGGTGGTGACTATCGGTATCACGGGTGCAGCAGTCTCCTCCGTCCTGCTGCCGTTCCTACACTTTGACTTCAATCCGATCCATCTGCGAAGTCCCCAGGTGGAATCGGTCGCGACGTTGTTTGATCTGATGCGCGATCCGGACCAGTCGCCTGACACTCTCGAGATCGTCCGTCCGACCCTCACACAGGCGGACCAACTTGCGGCCAAGTTCGGAGCACTCCCGGAGGTATCAGGTGTGCGCACTTTGTCGAGTTTCATCCCTGCCGATCAGGCCGAAAAGATTGCGATCATTAATGACGCGGCGAATCTTCTCGATCTCACACTGAACCCGCTTGTCGTTGCGGCGCCACCAACGGACAAACAGGTTGCATCCAGTCTGAACCGCACCGCCGTCAATCTCCGGCAATCGCTCACCGACGACGCGCCGCTGCGCGCCGATGTCCTTCGGCTCGCCGACGAACTAAGCGATCTGGCAAAGGACGAGCCAGAAGCGCGAACCAAGGCAGCGCGGTTGCTGATACCCGGCTTTGTCACGGTACTCAATCAAATCCGCGATTTATTGCAGCCTGGACCTGTCAGCATTGCGACACTTCCGCCCGAGGTGGTACGCGACTGGCTGATGCCAGACGGGCGCGCACGAATCTCGGTTACACCAAGAGGAGACTCGAACGATAACGTTGTGCTTAGCCGATTCATTGCGGCTGGGCTCCAGGTGGCGCCGGATGCCACAGGCACGGCGATCAGCATTCATGAGGGCGGTCGAGCGGTGGTTGATGCGTTCATCGAAGCGGGTGTACTCTCGTTTGTCGTAATCACCGGTTTGTTGTTGCTCGTGTTACGGCGCGTGCGCGATGCGGCCATCACCATGGTACCCATCGTTTTAACCGGGCTCTTGACCATGGGCACCTGCGTGGTGATCCACCAACCGCTAAACTTCGCTAACATCATCGCCCTGCCGTTGTTGTTCGGAATCGGGGTCGCCTTTCATATTTATTTCGTGATGTCCTGGCGTTCGGGTGGCTCGCACCTTTTGACCTCAAGTCTGGCCCGAGCCGTGTTCTTCAGCGCGCTTGCGACCGCCACCGGTTTCGGCAGCCTCTGGGCCTCCAGCCATCCAGGTACCGCCAGCATGGGTGAGCTGCTCATGATCTCTCTCGTGTGGACCTTGGTGTCGGCACTGCTTTTCCAGCCTGCCTTGATGGGACCGCCTCCCGTCGACACCGAACACATCCTCACTTCATAAGATCGTCGCTGAGCGAATTCAAATGAGTGACTAAAGCCTGCGCTCCCCCCGAAGCCAGCGGACCGGCAAAATCAGATCGGCGCGTCGTTAGCTGGCTGATCGAACCATAATAAACATCGATGATTTTCCAGATGCCGCCTGACTCGCGCATTCGATAGATCAGACTCACGGGCTGATCGTGACGGGGAATGAGGTGGGTCTGGACGACTTTGTCAGTGCCGCGGCTCACGATGTTGGCGTCAATCTCGAATCGTTCCCCGTTATATACGCGGAAGTTGTGAGCATAGCTGGCGATGGTCAGTCGAGTGAAAGCCGTGATTGCCGCCCGCTGCTGCTCGCCCGAGAAGCTCGCCCAGTCCGGGCCTACTGCTAGACTTGTCATGAGTGGCAAGTCGAAAGCCTGTTCGATGACGGGTTCGAGTGCGCGGTAGCGATCGCCGACACTTAAGGCCGGACCGGCTTGCATGGACTCAAGGAGTGCGCTATCTAGGTGCTGTATGTGAACCGCCGCGGAGTCACCGATCCCGGCATCCGCGTAGTTAAGCCGCGGCATGAAAAACAGTACAAATAGAAGCCCGGCATACCGCAGTAGCGTCGACATTGGCGTCCTTTTAGCCACTGACATAAATTCTTTCGACAGTTGCACTCTAGTGATCGTATCGTATGAGGCTCACTCCTTCCACAGTTGTCTAGGACAGGGCGCGACTCCTTTGCGTCGATACCCCGCCGTGCAAGGCATGCCTATACCTATTGGAAGTGCTGCTGCGAGAGCTGCTGATAGGTTTCTGGTGTCATATCAGGCATTTTTCGCACGAATGCCACAACGTCCCAAATTGTCTCGTCGTCCAGGGTCCTCCCCCACGCCGGCATCGCACTCATTTTGATGCCGTGTTTGACAATCCAGAATGCTCGCTGCGCTTGCTGCAGTTCTCCCTGCGCAAGGTTCGGTGGATGAGGATAAAGGCCTTGGCGGATGTCTGACTTCGTTACCCCCGGGGCCAGGTGACAACCAACACAGAGCGTCGCGTAGCGTTGCGCGCCGAGGGCAATGCGTTGGGGATCCTCTACGTAGTGCGCATCGACCGAGTTGGAGCGAGCCGCGATTGAACGATCGCGCAATTGCTCGATGATGGCCAACACGATTTTTGTGTGATGGTCATCGGCGCCGATGTTGTAAACCCCAGAGCCGATAAACGCAACGGCGCCCAATGCGAGTACCGCGAGTGCACCGACCAAAGTCAACGCGAATGTTTTGCTGCTGTTCATGGATCATTGAACGACGATTGTGCCGACCATGCGTGGATGAGACACAGTAACTGTTTACCGCGTAGCAAGGACCAGGATCGATATCGGTCGGAAATCATGTTGGTTCTCCTGGTTCGACATATCGAGGAGCTCAAGCGAGCGCCGTGTCATTGAGTGCGAGCGAGCGAGGATGCTTCACCACCGAAATGCTGGTGATTCCAAGCATCGAGGCCAACTGATCCGAAGGCACTTTGAGCGGCCCGGGTCCCGATCCCACGCCTGCGATTGGTTGCGGATAAGAGGTCGAGCGTGCCGTATGGAAGGTCATGTTGCCTTCAACCTTTTGTACAATCTGATGGATGTGACCATTGAGCACCGTCACGGAGCCGAAGCGGCGCAACTGGCTCATCAGCTGATCCGCGTCTCCTGTTCCCCAGCCCCAGGGCTCGTAGATTGTCCACAGCGGCATGTGGGCAAACACGACGATCGGCGTGCTGGAGGATCGTCCTTTTAGGTCGGCGGCAACCCAGGCGAGCTGATCTGCGCCCAAGGTCCCGAGGCCGCCCGGCTTGAACTGCAACACGTTGATGAGCGCGACGAAATGTACGCCGGCATGATCGAAGCTGTAATACCCCTTGTTGTCGGAGGCCTTACCAAAGCGGTTGAAGTATTCGGTGACGGTCGCATCCGTGGTGTCGTGCTCGCCGGGTACGGTGTGCATCTCGGAGGCACGCAGGCGGGAGAAGAGTTGCTGCGCCAGATCAAATTCCGCGGGCTTCGACAGGTGGGTGATATCGCCGGTATGAATAATGAGTGCCGGCTGCTCAACCATGCCGTTCACAACATCGATAGTCTGCGTCAAGGTCGCATTGACGTCGGGATTCGCGTCCTTGTTGAAACCGATATGGGTGTCGCTGATCTGAACGAATAAGGGCTTGCCCAATTTGGCAGTACCCTGCGTGTCGCTGGCAGCCATGGCCAGATCGAGAGGCGCGAGCACGCCGCCCGAGAGTGCGAAAAGGGTTCCGGCCCCGCCATAGGCCATACATTTTAAGGCGTTTCGACGCGACAACAGCGATTCATCCGACATGTTCGTCTCCGGGAAAGTGGCAGTTCAGGAGAGGAGACTTCGGATGAAAACGATTTATTCCATTTTTTTATTTGTCGCGCACGCTCAAGCCTTGAATCAACTTCGCGAGTCCAAAACCCGATGTGTCCGGACTTGACACATAGATGATATCTATTGAGCTTTTAAGAATAATTAATTGGACTCACGACGTTTTTCGGTGTGAGATTGTGCGGGGAGCGGGAGGTCGTTCAAAACATCAACCGGAAGGCGATCGACCATGACGATAAGGGAATTGCGCTACTTGGTGGCTCTGGCGAATTGCGCGCATTTTGGACGCGCGGCCGAGGAATGCCACGTATCTCAGCCCACCTTGAGCACGCAGATCAGAAAGCTGGAGCAATATCTTGGCGCCACGCTGATCGAGCGCAATGCCAAATCATTCGCCCTCACCCCGGTTGGCCAGGAAGTGGTTGAAAAGGCGCGCCGGATCGTCGCACAAGTCGATGAGCTGTTAGCCAAGACGCGCACCGGAAATGGACCCTTGAGTGGACGGTTGAATTTGGGGGTCATCCCGACGTTGGCGCCGTACTTGCTGCCAAAGCTGTTGCCGCTCGTCAAGAGCCGCTATCAAGCTCTGCAACTGGTGGTGCACGAGGATCTCACCGGGCATCTACTGGAACGATTGCAGGGGTACCAGATCGACGCGGCCCTGCTGGCGCTGCCGCTCGACGGCGATGAGTTCGAGGTGCTGGCGCTGTTTGACGAGCCCTTCTGGTTCGCCTGTCCACCGCGCCATCCACTGGCGCAATTGAAGGCGGTCACCGAGGCTGATTTATGCGGCGAGCCAATGCTTCTCCTGGCCGACGGACACTGCCTCCGCGGTCAGGCGCTGGCCGCGTGCGGGCAATCCGCAGCGCAAGAGGAGGGGATCGATGATTTCCGTGCCGCCAGTTTGGAGACCATCTGCCAGCTCGTTTCTGCGGGATTTGGCTGTACCTTGTTGCCGGCCTTGGCAGCCCGAGCCCCGCAAGGCCCTGAGCCATCCTTCGTCATCCGGCCGCTGCACTCCCCGAATGCCAACCGCCGCATCGGTCTGGTGTGGCGGCGGGGCTATCCCAAGGCGCAAGAACTGGCGCTGCTCGGCGAGTTGGTGCGCAACAATCCACCCAGCGGCACGCTTCCCGTGGCGACACAGCAGCCGCTGGCTGCGAGCCGCTAGCTAGCGCCGCGCCCGCTGCGGCGCGCCGTCAGCCCTTGCTTAGCGTTTGCCGTAATCCAGCGCCACGCCTTTGCGCTGCGCGAGAATGTAAGCCTCCAGCGCCCGCATCTTCGGATCATCCGGTGCCAAGACCTTGCCGCGCACAGGATGCTCGATGCACCAGTTGATCATGTCGCGCAACAATGCGACCCGGCCCAACTGCGGCTGGAACTTCGGATAGGACTCGGGGTGGGTATTGGCAGCCCTTGGGTGGCACATATCGCAAGACACGGCGATCTCGCTGCCGAGTTGGTCGCCGCTGTGAAACACCGAGGAGCCGTAGACAGCCGTTTTGTAGGTCTCGTTTTTCCAGACTTGAACGTCCTGCGGGGTGACGGTTCCATAGGTCGAGGATTGGCCTGTACCGATCAGTTTGGAATTGTCCGCCGGGACCACGACTTGGTGGGCTTCGACTTCGTCCTTCACCCAGTTGCTGTTCGGGTTGCTTGCTTTCCACTGCGCCATCAGCGCGTCGGAAATCTTCTGACCCTCGGCGCGAGTTTTGGGCGCGTCGTTCGGGACCTGCACCGTCGTCTTGTTGTCACACAGTTTGACGGTCTTGCTGCCGGAAGCCGGCGCTGCGGGCGATTGCTGCGGGGCCGCGCTCTGACTGTCGGCTTTCGCGGCGAGTGCCGAGGCCAGCAGGATCAGTGCCAGGAAAGAAGGATTATTCATTGCATTGCTCCGGTCGAGTCCGATCAATAGCTGGCGAGGGTTGGCGCGAGGGGCACATCGCTCTTGCCGCCGCTGCTCAAATAGCTGGCTCTCACCTGCATGGGATTGCGGTTCCACAGGTTGTAAAGCATGTCGACGAGGCCGTCCGGGTGGACGTTGATCGTGCCGTCGCCGAGTCCATCGTTTGGGTCGAACGGATTTGGTCGATTCATCTGCACGGTCAGTGCCGGCAACCCCTGCGGGGCATAGGGCCAAGGCCATGCCGTCGACAGCATGCCGTGGAACTGAATGTTGCCGATGCGGTTGCTCAATACTTGATGGGTATGACCGTGCAATACGCTGACGCGCTCAAAGCGCTGCAAGATGGCCTGGACGTCCTCGGCGTCGTCGGTCCAAAAGTTCCACGGGCGATACAGTTTGTAGAGCGGCGAGTGCGAGAACACGATCAGCGGTGTTGAGGTCGGCACCTTCTCCAAGTCTTTCCTGAGCCACTCGCGTTGCGGTGCCCCGACTTCGAACGCGCTTTGCAGGGCATTATCGAGACCTGCCACCGTATGCATGCGCTCCGCCGGACTCATGCCGCGCGCGGTCCAGAAATCTTTTTCCTGCACGCTCATCAGCACCACAAAATGCACGCCTTTGTGGTCAAAGCTGTAGGTCTGCGGACCAAACAGTTCATTCCAATGCTGGCCCATGTCGAAATACCAGTCGTGCTCGCCCACCATCATATGCAGCGGGGCCTTGATGCTTTTTAGGATCTGCGCGCCCAGATCAAGCTCTTCCTTGCGTCCCAGCTGGGCAAGATCACCGCCGTAAAACACGAAGTCGGGCTGAGGGTCAATCTTGTTGATGTCATCGACCGCGCGCAGCAGCTGGCGCACGAAGCGTTCATTGGTCTTCTTGGCATACAGGTGGGAGTCCGAGATATACGCGAAGCTAAATCCCTGGCCTGCCGGACCTTCGGCCGCGTAGGCTACATTGACCGGCAGAAAGCTATGGAAATGATTCGACGCTCCGGCGGCCAGTGCAGCTGCCGCGGCACCGGTGGACACTTTCAGAAAGCTACGCCGGTCAAGATTCTGCAGGCCGCGAAACATCGACTCGCGCTCTTCCAGGTGCCTCGTTTCGACGCTCTTGATGTGGGGTATTTTAGTATTGTCGCTCATGCTGGCGCTCCGTATTACTTCAGGCCCGACGGACCCATCACGCGCTGCTCAAAGGGCAGCATCTCGCGGTGCGCCAGCGCGTTGTCGCGAAGCGGCCGGCTCTTGGCGGCCAGCGCTTGCTGCTCGCGGAACGCCGCTTCGTTCTGTGCAGCGAAGCGCGTATCGGTCAGAGCGAACAAAAAAGCCACCACGTCATCAATCTCGTTTTCGCTCAAGTTCAGCGGCTCGATACCTCCGTCCAAGTAGGTGTTGGTCTCGCCACCCTTGTTATAGTGGTCCACGACGTCCCAAAGTGTTTTCAACGAACCGTCATGCATGTACGGTCCAGTGATCCCCACGTTGCGTACCTGCTCGGTCTTGAACGCGCCGATGTCGCCGCGATTCTTGGTCACGAGGAAGCGTCCCAGCTCCGACATGTCGGTCTCAATCGCCAGCTTGTCGAGTTCCTTGGGGTCATTGTTCTTGCTCAACACGCTGATAGCTTGGCCGGCCAGCGCCTCGAAGTTTTTCGTGCGCGCGGAGACACCGATGTTATGGAACAGATTGTCAGTGCCGAGGGGATTGGAGGAGTTGATCATGTGGCAGCTGACGCAGCGGGCTTTGTTGTTGAATAGATCGAGTCCGCGTTGGGCAGCGAGCGACATTGCCCTTAAGTCGCCTGCGGCATAGCGGTCGAACGGCGCGTCCAGAAAGATTAATGTGCGCTCAAAGCTTGCAATGGCGCGGCCAAGATCGTCGTAGTTCGGTGCGCGGCCGTAGGCCTTTTGGAACATGGCCTGATAAGTAGGGTCGGTGTTGACGGAAGCCATGGCGCTGGCGGCGTCCGGATGTCCCATCTCGATGGGATTGAGGATCGGTAGCTTGGCTTGTTCCTCGAGCGAGGGCGCGCGTCCGTCCCAGAACTGACTTTGCAGCAATGCCGCGTTCATGGTGGTGGGCGCGCTGCGTTTGCCCAGGTGATCGCCTATTCCCTCCGACACGCTGCGATGATCTGAGAATCCGCGGCTGACATCGTGGCATGTCGCACAGGCGAGCGTGCCGTCCTTCGACAAGCGGGTATCGAAGTACAGCTTGCGGCCCAGCGCGATGCGGTCCGGCGTCAATTCGTTGCCGGTCATCATATAGATGCTGGCCCAGGCCACTGGGTCGATGCCGGCAGGCGGGGTGGCATAGCGCGTGATGAGTTTGTCAAGCCGCTGCTCTTGCGCTGCTATGGGCATCGCGCCGTGCGGTCCGGTTGCGGGATCTGCTGCAAGGCTGAGACCGGTGCCGGCGGCGCAAGCGAGATAGATGGATGCGGTCATGCCCGGCGCACGTACCCAAACTAATTTTTTCATAGCTCCCTCCCGCCGTTCTATGCGCGGACCAATACAGTGCACGATCAACAAAACGGTTCCCAATTGAATGTTTGAATGAGGGCGATAGGGCTTGCCTATGGCGATTCGCTGATTTTTCTATTGATCGGCGCTCAGGTCGCCCAGCAGGACTTCGCCGAGTCAATCCCTAAATCCGGCTCGGAATTTCAGCAGCAGTGCTCGAGATCAGCGGACCGGGGCGTCCCAGAATCGGTGCACCAGGAGCAGGGCGAGCAGGGCGATCTTTTTCATCGCCGCACTTGCGCTCGCGCTGACACCCATCACATTTCGAGCCGCGCAAAGATCTTTGAAACCTACTGGAATAAATGGCGGTTTCGAACAGTCTACTTGAGTAGTGCCGGCTAGCATGGCCGCACAACTTTATCAACGCGAGAAGGGTCGCAATAGAGGTAGCCATGAGCATTCTTCCACTCACCATAGTCACGAACACCAGTCTTCAGATACCAGGTCTTGATCCCTGGCACGCGGATCTGCAGGATCCAGCCTTAACAGTGATGACCGACTTTCGCGAGCGAGCCTCCGTTACCGTCCCAGACACTGCATTAATCGATGAGGCTCTGGAGCACATGAGACACACCGGCGTTCGTTGCGCATTCGCGATCGATGACCGGAGGAGCATCGTTGTCGGATTGATCACCGCGTACGATATCACCGGCGAGAAGCCGATGCAGTTCATGCAGTCCGAGGCAATACCACGTCGCGAAGTCCTAGTCCGCGACATCATGCAGGAGATCTCGGAATGCCCCGTTGCGGACATCAAGCAGATAGAACGCGCAACGGTTGCCGCCGTGTCGAATATGTTCGCCAGGAATCAATTAACCCACGTGCCGGTCGTGGAGACGAGCGAAAGCGGCGAGCAACGTCTGAGGGGTTTGCTCTCGGCGGCGAAGGTCAAGCGATTGTTGTCGCGGTCAGAGTCAATCAGGCACGATTTGGCCAGGGACGCTGCAACTCAGGGCAGCCACAAGTTGCGCGCAGTAGCGCATCCGGCAATTACTGCGGATCCACTACTCACTCCGCTCCGTCGAATTTTCCGCTGAAGCGCGCGAGTCACGCCGATGTGTCGCCAACAGTCGCGGATTTCGAATCGCAAGGCTATAAACTCACGGGCGGCCGCGCCGACTATTTCGACCATCAACGCGCGGCGGTCGTCGTCTATCAGCACGCTTCGCATGTCATCAACGTATTCAGCTGGGACGGCAATCGGGCTGCCCTCCCCAAAAACACGACCCGCGATGGCTATCATCTGGCCTTCTGGAGGTCAGGCGATCTAGCGTATTGCGCGGTATCCGATACGGGTTGGGACGAGCTGCTTGGACTCGCGAAGTTGATGCAGGACTTGAGCGTGCGCGACAATTAGAAAATTGATGGAATAAATCGATTTCATCCGAAGTCTTCTCTCCTGCACTGTAACCTTCCAGGAGACGAACATGTCGGATGAATCGCTGCTGTCGCGTCGCAACGCCTTAAAATGCATGGCCTATGGCGGGGCCGGAACCCTTTTCGCACTCTCGGGCGGCGTGTTCACGCCGATCGATCTGGCGATGGCGGCAAGTGACAAACAAGCTGCCGCCAAGATGGGCAAACCCTTATTCGTACAGATCAGCGACACCCACATCGGTTTCAACAAGGAAGCAAATCCGGACGTGGCCGGGAGCTTGACGCAGACCATCGACATTGTGAACGGCATGGTCGAGCAGCCCTCACTCATCATCCATACGGGCGATATCACTCATTTGTCTAAGCCCGCGGAATTTGATCTGGCGCAGCAGCTGTTCTCCCGATTGCGCACCACCGAGATACACACCGTGCCGGGCGAGCACGACACCACCGATCCGACTGTCTCGGAATACTTCAACCGCTTTGGTAAAGCATCGGACAACAAGGGGTATTACAGCTTCGATCACGCCGGCGTGCATTTCATCGGACTCATCAATGTATTGCAGTTCAAACCGGGCGGCCTTGGCACCTTGGGCGCCGATCAGCTCGAGTGGGTTGCGGCCGACCTAAAACGCCGCTCGTCCAGCACGCCAATCGTGGTCTTTGCGCACATGCCGCTCTGGACCATCTATGAACCTTGGGGTTGGGGTACCGGTGATGCGGACCAACTCATGAGCCAGCTGCGCCGCTTCGGCTCGGTGACGGTGCTGAACGGTCACATCCACCAGATCGTGCAGAAGGTCGAAGGCAATATGACTTTCCACACGGCGCGCTCGACCTCCTATCCGCAACCGGTCGCCGGTGTGGGCTCGGGACCCGGTCCGCTCAAAGTACCTTCCGACCAATTGGCCTCGATGCTTGGGATCACCAGCGTGTCGGTCGTGAAACATCCGAGTTCACTGACGCTCAATGACACGGCGCTCGCCTAGCAAGGCGTCCAAGTTTAATCAACAAAGCTAATCAAGGAGAAACTCACGTGAATGTTCGAAGAACTCGATTGTTGCTGACGGCTGTCGGCATGATGGCTCTAGGAGCGATGGAGGTGTATATCCCCTCGGTTGCAGATACCTCAAACCCGACCCAGATCGTGGCGAAGGATTTCATGTTCAGCCCGACGCCCTTGACGGTCAAGGCAGGCTCGACCGTGACCTGGACCAACAAAGACGATGAACCGCACACTGTGGTCAGCGACACAGGAGTGTTCAAGTCAGGCGGCATGGATACGAACGAGAGCTTTTCTTACAAGTTCGACAAGCCCGGCACTTATCACTTCACGTGTTCGATCCATCCGCGCATGGTCGGCACGGTCGTCGTTCAGTAGGCTCATGATTCGCAATCTGAAAAGAAGTCCGACATCCGACCGGCGCTCTACCCACACCCGCCAAACCTTGCGCAGGAAGACACTAAAGACACTCAACGGGCGTTCTGGATCATCAAACACGGGATCAAGATGAGCGCGATGCCCGCGTGGGGTAAATCCCTGAGGCGCACCTTTCGTTGGTGACCCGACTCGCGCAATTGCGCCGGCACTTTGGGATTGTCCAGCTTGGCCAGGCCCCAAAGTAAGAAGTGGGGTAAGGCGCTAACGGCATTTCGGAATAAAGCGCACGTGCCGTGAGTCTACCTCGTTGAGGAACTCCTAAGTTTGTTGTTGGTACATAAATCGGAACAGTAGAGACACGTCATCGGGTCAATTCATACCCGGCTCAACCGTGCAGCGATGACGCACGTTCTTAATGAGTAACTGCACAAATGGTATGTGAGGTGACGTGATGATCAATGCAGCAGTGATTAACAAGTTGCGACTTGGTGCGCTAGCGCTAGCGGCAGGACTCGCGCTCGGCGCGGTATCCAGCGCACACGCCAACGGCGGGGGCGGCGGCGGTCATGGAACAGGCTTCGGCGGTGGTCATGGAGGAGGCTTCGGGGCCGGACATGGAGGCCGCGGCGGTTTTGGTCGCGGCCGCTTCGGCTATGGCGGTTTGGGCTTATACGGCTTTGGTCTTCTCGGGTACGGCCTGTTTTTCGATGCTCTTCCGCTCTATTACTCAACGTATTGGTGGGATGGCAGTCCGTACTATTATGCGAACGACAATTTCTACCAGTGGAACGCATCGGTAGGTCAGTATGTGACCGTGCGTCCCCCCCAGAATCTCCAGACCCAAGTGGCGACTACGCAGGCACTCGAGAACCTCAGCCTATTTGCGTACCCGAGGAATGGGCAGACCAGTGAGCAGCAGGCGACCGATCGCATCGAATGTCAGCGCTGGGCGACAGGCCAAACTGGGATCGATTCTTCGCCCACGGGTGGCACCGTTCCGGTGGCAGCCTCTCCCGCGAGCCGGCACGATTATCTTAGGGCTGAATCGGCGTGTTTGGCGGGTCGCGGCTACAGCGTGCAATAATCGCTAATCACAGGTGAATAATTGCAGTCACAGCAAGCACAAGGGCCCGCCTTCAGTGCCTACGATTTTGATGGACGTTGGTGTCGCTTCGATTCATACCATCCCCACAGCCGCTATCAAGAACGCAAATGAAATGACGGCCACCCAGCACCGCGCCATATCGAACCGCTCCCAGCGACCCACGAGAACCCGCCAATTATCGGGCGGCGCATCGGGTCGCCAAGTGAGAGTGTCTTTGTTGATTGGGGCGGTGCCTAACAACGTGGTCACGACCCAAATGAGCAAACCGAGGGCTGCCAAGCACCGAAGTCTGAAACCGGCTCCGGTTCCATCCAGGCTCATAGCCGCAACCCCTGACAGGGCCGTAAGGATAAAAGTCCCAGGCACCAGGGCGCGCAGAT
>Ga0182024_10010851_pt1 | contig 18459 bp, 18 predicted proteins | sample P32metaG_FD_120480 | JGI IMG/M metagenome (GOLD analysis project Ga0182024, IMG submission 120480) | Permafrost microbial communities from Stordalen Mire, Sweden - P3-2 metaG (Illumina Assembly) | ecosystem: Environmental > Terrestrial > Soil > Wetlands > Permafrost | place: Sweden: Stordalen... | reverse complement strand
GAAAAGTCATCGGCATCGATTGCCAGGAGCTCATCTGGGGCCTGGGCGCAATCCATTGCCTGACGCAGCAGCAGCCGAAATTCTAAAACGCCGACGTCTTACGCCGGCGATTCTGCTGGATGCTTGTAAGGCTCACGGTAGTCTTTGCGAAGCATCTTGGTTGCCTCGTCATCGTTGACGACAACTCGCTTAGCCGGGTCGTATACCAGCGGACGGCCGAGCGCCATCGATAGATTTGCCATGATGCACGATGCCGTCGAAATGTGACCTTGCTCAATGTCAGCAACGGGCTTGCCGCGTGTCAGGATCGCCGACAGGAAATCGCGCATGTGCAGGCGAGTCGCCGGTGCGGCGTTCAATTCGATCTGTGGCTCGGTCGTATCCTCGGGATACTGCTCGCGCTCGAACACGCAATCGAGGTGGATTTTCTCGCCGTCGCCGTCGGGGATGAAGTCGCAGTTCATCGTGCTGGCTTTCAATGTGCCCTTCTCGCCATAGAAAATCGCTGACCACGGATACTGTGGATCGGCCGACGTTCCCCAGGTGCGGTGCTGCCAGGTGATCGTCAGTCCCGGATAGTCAAACTGCGCCGTCTGCGTGTCGCTGATATTCGATTTGCCGCCCTTTTGCACGTAGATGCCGCCGCTCGACGAGATCTTTTTCGGCCAACTGAGTCCGAGCATCCAGCGCACCGTGTCGAACATGTGCACGCACATGTCACCGACGATGCCGTTGCCGTATTCCATGAAGGTGCGCCACCAGCGCAAATGTGGAATCATGTCATAGGGCCGAAGCGGCGCCGGCCCAGTCCACGTTTCGTAATCGAACCACTCCGGCGGCGTGCTCAGCGCCGGATTGCCGTTAGCACGCATATGTTCATAGCAGCAAATATCGACGTGGCCGATCTTGCCGAGCAGCCCCGGCTCGATAATCGTCTTCTTGGCGGTGATCAGATGCGGCGTGCTTTTGCGTTGCGTACCTACCTGTACCACGCGCTTGTTCTTGCGAGCGGCGGCAACCATCGCCTCGCCCTCAAGCACGTCGCGGCTGATTGGCTTCTGCACATACACATCCGCGCCCGATTCCACCGCGGCGATCATCTGCAGCGCATGCCAGTGATCCGGCGTGCCGACCAGCACAATATCCAGATCCTTCTCCTTGAGCATCTCGCGATAGTCGCCATAAAGACGTGGCGTCTTGCCGGATTTCTGTCGCGACGCGATCAGTTCGCCCGCCCCAGTCAGCATATGTTTGTCGGGATCGCACAGCGAGACCACTTCAACCGGCGCGACCTGGATAAGACGACACAAGTCGCTCTTGCCATACCAGCCGCAGCCGGTCAGGGCAACGCGGTAGGTTTTTTCCTCTGCCCCATACGCGACATAGCCGCCAATCATTGATGATGCGAGACCGGCGGCGCTAGCCTTAACGAAATCGCGGCGATTCATGCGGTTCCTCCGAAAGATCTAGTGTGTCCGACGATTGGAAGTGAATCGTAACTTGCGATGCCAGCGTTCACCAGCAAATCCACTCATGGCTTGTCGAGCAATAGTGAAGCATCGCGCACCAGCAGATAATTGTGGTTTAAGTAAACCGTCATGACAACGGAAACGTGAAACCAAGTATCTTTGCCGTTGGTCGTCAAGGCGGCTTCCATACGCTCGAGGTTTCGATTCGGAAGTATTGGCAGCGTTTTAACGTCGCCGCCTTCGGCTCGGCGAAACCGAAACATCGCCTCATGCTTGGGGTTGTATGTGATCTGGCCTGTCAAATCGATCATCGTTCCTTCGCGCATCTCGGCGGCTTGGTCGCCGGGCTGAGTCGTCGCCTCATGCACCGGCTCAAGCACGCTTGATGGGATCGTTGTCGGCTGAGTCGCGGCAGGTTGCGTGGTTGGGCCGGCGGAAATTGCCAATGCGGACATTGCCGTCGTGGCGCACAAGCTGATGAGGCGCTCGATTCGAATCATGATCTTCAACTCGAATGTACCGTATCGCAGGCAGAAATGAACTCTCCCGCAGTTGCTGATGATCGTTGCCATCCTCATACCCCATGGCAGTGGCGAAGATCCACAGCAATAACGTTCCTGCGGGCGAAGCTGGAAAAAGTGATGGGTCGTGAGTTACGGTCTGTCACTGGCGAATTACCGTCGCCGCCGGCTTCTTTGGCGATGGCTGCGTCGGACGAACGGATGGCATGGGCGGCGGCGGTGCCGCCGTTGGCGGCGGCTCGCCGCGGGCTTCTCGGTCGTGGGCGGCAGCTAACAGGTTTCTCAGCACCAGAAGCAGCGTCTCGGGCAACATGTAGCTCGCGGGCATGCGCAGGTAGACGGTTTTTTCGTCGATGACGCGCAGCGTGCCGGGTGCGCCGATGAGGGCGGTCTGGGCGCGGGCGGCGTCGGAGACCGTCAGGATCACATCGGGGTCTTTCTTGATGATGCTGGTGATCCCATACAAACCCGACAGCAATCGAAGCTCGGTCAGGGCGAACAGCAGCATCGCGTGACGCGGCGGCTCGCCGAAGGCATCCTTCGCGTCGGCTTCGAGCGCGTGCATCATCTCGACGCTCGAGCAGCGCGTGAGCCTTCGGTACATATCCATGCGCTGCCGGTCGGCGGTGATCCACGTCTTGGGGAAGAACGCGCTGATGCCGATCTCGACGTGGGCTTCGGGCTGCGTCGCTTTCGGCTCGTTCTTGAGCTGGCGCGTCGCTTCTTCGAGCAGCTGGCAATACATCTCGTAACCGACCGCCGCGATGTGGCCCGATTGTTCGGGGCCGAGGATGTTGCCGGCGCCGCGCAGCTCCAGGTCGCGCATCGCGATTTTGAAACCCGCGCCGAGATGGCTGTACTCCTCGATCGCTTTCAGTCGCTTCGACGCGATCGGCGTCACAGTCCGATCCGACGGCAGCAGCAGGTAGCAATACGCGCGATGCTTGTAGCGCCCGACGCGGCCGCGAAGCTGGTGCAATTCGCTCAATCCGAATCGGTCGGCGTTGTTGATGATGATCGTGTTGCTGTTGGCGATATCCAGGCCGCTCTCGATGATCGTCGTGCAGACCAGGATGTCCGCCTCATGGCGGATGAACTTGAGCATCACGTCTTCCAGCTCGCCCTCGGCCATCTGCCCGTGGCCGACGATGATGCGGGCGTCGGGAACCAACTGCTGAATCTCGTCGGCCTGCTCGACGATATTGCCGACGCGATTGTGAACGAAGTAGACCTGCCCCTCGCGCTGCAGCTCGCGCAGAATCGCGAGCTTGATGCGCTGCCTGTCGTAAGCCATCACCTCCGTGACGATGCTTCGGCGGTCCTGCGGCGCAGTGGTGAGCGACGAGATATCGCGGAGGCCAAGCATGCTCATATGCAGCGTTCGCGGGATCGGCGTGGCCGACATCGTCAGCACGTCGACCGTTTTGCGCATCTGCTTCAAGCGCTCTTTATGCGTGACGCCGAAACGCTGCTCTTCGTCGATGACGACCAAACCCAGATCGGCGAACTTCACGTCCTTGCTCAGCAGGCGGTGCGTGCCGATGAGGACATCAACTTCACCTTTCGCGAGGCCGACGAGTGTCGTCTTCTGCTGCTTGGTGGTTTTGAATCGGCTGATGGAATCGACTGTGAACGGATAATTCGCCATCCGCTCTTTGAACGAGCGATAGTGCTGCTCGGCCAACACCGTGGTCGGAACCAGAATCGCGACTTGCTTGCCGAACTCGGCGGCCTTGAACGCGGCGCGCATCGCCAACTCGGTTTTGCCGTAGCCCACGTCGCCGCACAACAGACGATCCATCGGCCGCGAGCGAACCATATCCTGCTTGATCTCCTCGGCGGCCGTCAGTTGATCCTCGGTCGGCTCGTATGGAAATTCCGCTTCAAACTCGCGCTGCCAATCGGTGTCGGGCGGATATGCCTGACCGGGCTGCGCAGCGCGGGCGGCCTGGATATCCAGCAGCTCGGCGGCCATATCCATGACCGCCTCGGCGACCTTCGCTTTCTGCTTCTCCCAGACGCCGGAGCCGAGCCGCGAGAGCAGCGGATGCCCGCTGAAGCCGCCGATGTATTTCTGGATGAGGTTGATGCGCGCCGCCGGCACGTGCAGCGTCGCGTTCTCGGCGAAGCGCAGCGAGAGATATTCCTCGCTGTGCCCATCCTTGTTGATCGTATGCATCCCCATGAACTTGGCAATACCATGCGCGACGTGGACGACGTAGTCGCCGGTCTTGAGGTCGAGGAATGAATCGACCGGCCGCGACGCGATGACTTTGCCGACGCGCCGGCGTTGCTCGTAGCGATGAAACAGCTCGTGATGACCCAGCAGCGCGAATCGCTGCGAATGCTTTTCGTCCTCCCAGATGAACCCGCGATGCAGATAGCCGATCGGCGTCTGGATTTTATCCTTGAGGCCGGGCTGATGCTGTTCAAGGAGTTCGAGGAAGCGCTCATGCTCGCCCGCGTTTTCGCAGAAGACGGTGATCTGGTGCGTCGCCGACAGCTCCGCCAGTTCAACCAGCGCCTTCTTGATCTCGGTTTCGAAGCGCTGCACCGATTGAATCGGCAGGTGCAGCGCCCCCTTCTCGGCGCTCACCAGGCTGGGCATCGCCGTCGAGCTTTGATCGAACTGGCTCAGTTCCAGCAGCGTGAATTGCTGCGCGAGCTTGAGCACGGCGCTGAGCGGATAGACGCCTTTGATTTCCGGCAGTCGGTCGAGATAGCTTTTGGCCTGCTCGGCGATTTCCAGCGGTGCCCAGAGCACAACGATCGCATCGTCGGGCAGGAAGCTGAGCAGGCTGACTGAATCGCCGACGTCGGGCAGCACGCCCTTGATATCGAGCACGCGAACGGTGTCGAGTTTTTCGAGCGAGCCGAGGGTGTCGAGATCGAATCGCCTGATCGATTCGATCTGGTCGCCAAAGAAATCGATGCGGGCGGTCAGGCCGATCTGATCGCCGGCGGTGTGGTGATCGCCGGGCAGGTAGATGTCGATGATTCCGCCGCGCACGGCAAAATCGCCGGGCACTTCGACCTGGTCGAGGCGGTTATACCCATGCTCGCTGAGCCAGACAATCAGCTTCTCCGGCTCCAGTTCCATGCCGGGCTTGAGATTGCGGATCAGCTGATCGAGCTGCTTGCGGCTCGGCACCGATTGCATCAGCGACTGAATCGGCGCGACCAGCAGATCGCTCTTCTGGACACCGGCGGCGTATCGCGAGATGAGCTGCAAGCGATCGGCGACTTGCTCTTCGCTCAGCCGCCCGAGCGCGCCGCTGAGTTCGAGCGCCGGCATGACATCGGGCCGACGGCCAATGAACAGCTCCACGTCATCGGCCAGGTCGTCGGCTTCATCCAGATGCCCACAGACGAGCACGATCGGCCGATGGAGCTTTTTCTCCAGCGCCGCAACCACCAGCGCAACGCTGCTGCCCCACAACCCCGACGCCACCGCGGCCCGCGACGCGGCGAGGGAATCGGCCAGTTCTTGCAGCGGGCGCGCAGCGACAAGCCGCCCGATGATGTCTGGGGTGGGATTGGGCAGGTTCATTTGTGAGCGATCTTAGCGCGGTTCGGTTGTTGGGTAAAGCAAAGGATTCCGCCGGCTTTTAAGTAGAAACCTTATGAGAACGAATTAAATGGCGAATACATAACTGTTGAGTTTCCCCTAAAGCGGCCGATAATCACTTCAGGTGGCCGTTCTTCAATCCACGCGTTCTGCCAATGCACCCGCCGCCGAGAATGGCGAGCTCTCCCGCATTCTGCGCATGCACGTGCCGGTCATCGTGAAACTGGCGGATCGCAAACTGTCGCTTGCGGAAGTGATGCGGCTGGGCGCTGGCGCGATTATCGAATTCTCCAAAGCCAGTGATGAGCCGTTGGAATTGATGATCAACAATAAGTCGATCGCGTTGGGCGAAACCGTCAAAATCGGCGAGAACTTCGGCCTCCGCATCACGCAGATCGGCGACGTCAAGCAACTGATCGCGGCGCTCGGCGCCAGCAAGCAGCGCTGATCGCTATTGCTTCGGCCAGGCCGAATTCAGCGGGTGAACCGTAATCGAATGAATAGCGACTGGCCCCGCTTCAGCTCTCATTGACAAGCCGCTCTCCCTGGGCAGGAAGCACCGCGACATCGAAACTTCGCCGTGGTTGACGAATGCTTCAATCGACGTGCGATCCACAAGAATCTGAATGGTTCTTACCGGCTCCTGAAGCGTCGCCCGCGCAAATCCAGGCTCGCGGGCCGAGCCGGACTCGACTGTGTCTGATGTCAGCACCAAACGAGCGCCAAGCAGATTGAACGTTAGTCGAGCCTTTTCTGGAATTGTTACCTCCGCCCGGATCTCGTATAGATCGCCGGACGGCTCCAGCACCAGATTCCCATTGGCATTCAGCGTTCGATCCGTCCATGCATCCGGCGTCTTCTCAATTGACTCGATTTCACGAATCGGCTCACGAAACAATCGAAGCCCCTTTGGCGTCATGTGCAACGTGAATTGGCACGGAAAGGAAATCTGCTGGTTAAACGGCATCTGTGGATAATTGCCACCCCGCATCCACGCGACCTGGATGCGTCGGCCATCGCCGGTCTCGGTATTGGCCCAGGTTTGCGTAGCGTAGAAGTTGGGGCCGATGTCGCACGAGAACCGCTCCGTTTCTTCCTTGAACTCCGTGCCGTCAAACGTGCCGATGGAGTACTTGCCGCTGCCCTGAATCAACACCCATTTCGTCTGATCGCTCTTGCCGTCCACAGGCAGCTCGAACAGATCCGGGCATTCGAAACAATTCGCCACCGGCTTGTGTTCGTCTTTCCAGTCCAGCAGGTTCCGCGACGTCAGCACGTGATACTTCTGATCTCCATAGAGCATCATCACCCAATGTTTGCCGGGCGCGTACCAGAAGACTTTTGGATCGCGATTTGGGTGATCGAAGATTGGATTCTTGTCATACAGTTTCCATGTGCGGCCATGATCCAGGCTGTATGACAGGCACTGGCTGTGATTATCAAACCGCGACCAAAACGCCACCATCGGCGGCGTTCTCGGATCCGGCGACAAACCCGACGTATTGTTGTAATCCACCACGCACGTGCCCGATTGCACGCCGCTGTCCAGCTTTTCCTCCCAGAACGCGGGCTGCAGCTCGGTCCAATGCACCAGGTCTTTGCTTACCGCATGAATCCAGCACTTCGCCCAGCGCTGAGCGAAGAGGTGATATTCGCCGTCGTAATAAATCAGCCCATTCAGATCGTTCACCCACCCTTCCTGACGTTGACCGGGATTCAGCCGATCCATCGTCCACTGCCGGGCCGTGAAGTGAAACTGCGGGCGAAATGTCTCCTGATACAGCGGCTGCGTTACAACTGGCCGTCGTTCCGGGTTATCGGTTTGCACGATCTGACCTACATCGATGTGACCCCAGTCGCCGGTAGCTCGGTCAACGAGCTGGACCTGCGCGGTCTTCCCAAGCAGTTTGCTGACGTCCCAACTTGTCGGCGTCAGATGAACGTTGTTCGCGCCCGTCGCGCTGTGGACGACTTGCCCATCGACCAGCAGATTCAGGCAAGTGACTTGCTCATAATTTCCGCCGCTGATGAGGAACGAGATAAAGTGCCGTCGGATGGTGAAAGGCGGCGACGTCAGTGTGCCGGTCGGTCCATCCCCGTCGATCTTCGTCGTGGCAACGCCACCGCCTTTGACGTTCTCCAGTTCCAGCTTCGTCGCAAGCGATGCGTTGGCAGGCCCGTGGCTGAATGCGTTGCCAGTCGCTTTCCAATCGCCGAAGCTGGCGCTGTCAAAGTCCGCGATGACGATGTCGGCCTCCTGTGCCATACATCGCCATGCCAACGCAAGTGCGACTAAGCCACCGATGAAGATCGCGGCGGGTTTGTTCATGGATTGTATTGTGCGCGTTACCAGGCGTCAGTCGAGATGCCCATGGCGTCAGCCATCACCTCGGCAAAGTGGCGCGTCTTCACGTTCACGCCCTGCCGATGGCACATCCCCGAGATGTTCATGCTGCATCCAGCATCGTTGCAGATGAGCGTCGTCGCTTCCGTTTTGGCGATGCACTTCACCTTGTCGTCGACGATCGCCCCGCTGATGGCGGGGTATTTGACGGCGAACGTTCCGCCGAACCCGCAGCATTGGTCGGTTTTTTCCATCGGCCGGAAGTCGACATTGCCAACCTGCTTCAGCAGCCGCACGCCCTCATCCTTGACGCCGATGCCGCGTAGATGGCATGTGTAGTGATAGGTCACCGGCGTCGTTTCCGGCAGAGATAGCTTGGATAGATTGACCTTCAGCACCTTGTCCAGAAATTCGACAAACTCGTAAGTCCGCGATACCAGCTTATCCATGTGCGAATCAAACATCGGATCGCTGTGCAGCAGCTCGTGATACTGCTCCCGCACCATCGCACAGCACGAGCCGGATGGGGTCACGACGTAGTCGTACCCGTCAAACACGCCAATCATCCGCCGAGCCAGGTCGGCGGCTTCGGCGTGAAACCCATTGTTAAAAAACGGCTGCCCGCAGCACGTCTGCGCCGCCGGGAAGCTCACCCGGCATCCGTAGTGTTCCAGGATCTTCGTCACCGCAATCCCGACCTGCGGATAAAACTGGTCGGTCAGGCACGTGATGAACAACGCAACGTTGAGCTTCTTTTCTTGCGGCGGCATGAGCCGAGCAATCTAGAGCGGGAGAGCGATTCCGACAAGGCGTACCAGGCGGTCCGCCCGCCAGTAATGCGCAATCGGCATGCGACAACCTATCCTTCAGATCCGCAGGCGAGTGCTGGACATCCGTTGCCGCAATTGCCAAACTTCACGAAGGACGTGTCCAATCTTCGATCTATAATATCCGTCGCCGAGCCCCACCCCAAGCAATTGATTGGACTGTGGTCTCATGGCGTGGCGCACGGCTATTACGGTGGTTCGCACGATGTCCGCTTGGCGCTGCTACCTGACGGGCGCGGCGCATTTATCCATGATGGTTGGTTCACTTACACATACGGCTTATTTCAGTGGCAGCTGGATGGATCTCAGCTAAGACTCAGTCATCAGCGCTTTCAATCACACGCCTCTCTGGGAACACGAATACTTCAGATTGCCGGTCTGATCGTGTTGTCCTTTGACGAACCTGAACAACGCGAGCGGCTCGATATACCGTTTGTCAACGAAACCAATGATTATTATCTGTTGCGGCACGAGGTAACCGAATCGGATTTACTGCCGGAACTTGGCTATCCGACCACGTGATCGGTCTTAAGGAACATGGCGACGTTGTCCCCAGGTGCTAGTCCCCTATACTCGCAGCCCAAAAAGCCATTCAGGAGACTTTCAGCATGATCCCCACCAGCACCGTCGCAACCGTCCAACTCGCTAAGGCAGCAACATCCCCAACTAAGTCGTACGTCGTCTTCCTCACCAAGGAGGGTCCGGTTGACAGCGCGGCATTGCCTGAAAATGCTGCCGGTGCGCTCAAGCGATTGACCGATTCGGGAATCTTCGCCGCCGGCCCAAACGAGACGTCAATTCAGGCAATCGAATCCGGCCAACGGCTCATTGCCGTCGGACTTGGCGATCCGAAGAAGATCACGGCCACAACCTATCGCGAAGCCGCGGCGGCGGTCGCGAAGCTTGCACTCAAGCAGAAGCTGGCGGATCTGGCCGTCATGCTGCCAAAGGTTGATGACGTCGAGGTGACGGAAGCGATCGTCGAAGGCCTGCTCGTCGGCTCGTTCGAATACCGCGAATATCACGGCACGGTAAAGAAGAGCGGCAAATCGAAAGCGGCTGACACGCCGACCAAGATCACCCTCGTCGCTCCGTCAATGGATAAGGCGATCAGTGCCGCCGTCGATCGCGGTCGCATCATCGCCGAGTCGCAGAATTTGGCGCGGACGATCGCATCGCGACCAGGCAACGATATCAACCCTCCGGAACTGGCGAAGGTTGCGCAGCAGTTGGCAAAGGATGTGAAAATCCAATGCCGCGTGCTGGATGAGAAGGAGATGAAGCGGCTTGGAATGGGCGGGATTCTCGCCGTTGGCGCGGGCAGTTCAAAAACGCCGCCTCGGATGATTGTGCTCGATTATCGCGGCGCGAAAGGCGCTTCGAAGCCACTGCTTCTGGTTGGCAAGTCGATCACGTTCGACAGCGGCGGCATCTCGATCAAGCCCGCCGATAAGATGGGCCACATGATCTACGACAAGTCCGGCGGCACCGCGGTGCTGGGGATCATGAACGCGGTCGCGAAGCTCAAGCTGCCGATCAATGTCGTCGGCATCCTCACCAGCGCCGAGAACGTCCTAAGTTCCACCGCCTATCGCCCCGGCGACATTCTCCGCATGTACAACGGCGTGACTGTCGACGTCACCAACACCGACGCCGAGGGACGCCTCGTGCTCGGCGACGCACTCGCCTGGGGCATCGAAACGTATAAGCCCGCCGCGGTCGTCGATATGGCGACGCTTACCGGTGGCGTCGTCATAGGGCTCGGCAAAGCGCTCGCCGGGGTCATGACCAATAGCGATGAGCTGATGGAAGAGTTCAACCAGGCAAGCAAGCAGGCCGGTGAAAAAATATGGCGGCTGCCGATCTGGGACGAACATCGCGATCTGATGAAGGGGCAGGCGTCGGACCTGGTTAACTCCGGGCCGGGTCGGAATGCGTCGCCCCTGCAGGGCGGCGCGTTCCTGAGCTACTTCGTCAAGTGGGACGGCGACGATTCGATCCCGTGGGCACACTTTGACATCGCCGGTGTCGCGGATACTGAGAGCGAACTACCACTCTACGCGAAAGGTTCGACGGGTTGGGGCGTTCGCACGATGGTGCGATGGATCATGGCTCGAGCCGGAGGCAAGTGATGCCACGAATCGCAAAGCTGAGCGCGCTGGAGATTCTCGATAGCCGCGGGCGGCCCACAGTGGCGATTCGTTGCGATCTGGAAGTCGGCGCATCGGCTCGGGCGTCGGTTCCATCTGGCGCTTCTACCGGGCGTGATGAAGCGCACGAGCTTCGCGACGGTGATCGAAGTCGCTACGGCGGACTCGGTTGCCGGAAGGCGGTTCACAACGTCAATGAGACGTTGAACGCTGCGCTTTCAGGAATGGAATTCCAGACGCAGAAAGAGCTCGACGCAGCCCTGCTCGACATCGACGGCACGCCGAATAAAACGAACATCGGAGCCAATGCGATACTGGCGGTTTCGATCGCGTTCGCTCGCGCATCGGCGGTACAACAACGCATTCCGCTATTCAGGCAATTCGCCGACCTGGTATCGCGCGGTTCGGTGAAATTGCCGCGACTAACCGTCAATCTCTTCAGCGGCGGCAAACACGCCGGTGGGCAAGTCGCGATTCAGGATGTCTTGATCGTTCCGCACGCAGCGAAGTCAATCGACCAGGCGTTGTCGATGACATACAGCATCTACCAGGCGGCGGTGCGACTCACGCAGAGCCGATACCAGACGCGAGCACTCGTCGCCGACGAAGGCGGCCTCGCGCCGCCGTTTCCGAGCATCGACGCGATGCTGCAGGATGCGGTGGATGCGATTTCGATTGCCGGGTTTCAGCCGGGCCGTGAGGTGGCGATCGCGATCGACGTCGCCGCCACGCATTTCTGGAAAGATGGTGGCTACCAGATCGGCGAGGAATTGCTCGACAGCGCCGCGATGATTCAGCGCGTCGCCGGCTGGACGACGAAATACCCGATCATCAGTGTCGAGGATGGACTGGCCGAGGATGATTGGGCCAACTGGCCGGCGCTGCGAAAAGCGATTCCACGGCAGACGATCGTGATGGGCGACGATCTGCTCTGCACGAATCCGCGAAACATCACGCGCGCCATCGAAAGTTCGGCTGCCGACGCCCTGCTGCTGAAGGTGAACCAGATCGGCACGCTGACTGAAGCCGCCGAGGCGTATCGCCTCGCGCGCAACGCGGGTTGGACCATTACCATCAGCGCCCGCAGCGGCGAGACCGAAGACGACTGGCTCGCGGATTTAGCAACCGGATGGTCGGGCGATTTCATCAAGATCGGATCGATCACGCGATCAGAACGGCTCGCGAAATACAATCGGTTGCTCGAAATTGAACAGTTGCTGGCTGAAGATTGAGCGTTGAGTTCGGATCTCGCATTGACCAAAGCAGCAAGACTTTTCGTGTAGTTCCTCATGTGCTGACCGCACGCCCTAATGGATGAAAACGGGGGCATCAAGGTCGGGTATGATGGGCCGGTCGCTGGATTTGGACAAGGCCGTGCCGGATTGGCGTTTCGAACCCGTCGTATAGTTTGGCCCGGGCGTCCCCACGAACCCTAAATTGCATGCTGCGTCGGGGGAACGTGGACAGCGTCGAACGGATTGTTCGCAACCGCAATCAATTCTGAGCCTGATTCTAAACGGAGAAGGTGAGATTCGAACTCACGGGACCCTTGCGGGTCCACCGGTTTTAAAGATCTGATGACTTTAAAGACAATCCAGTGAATTTCGACTTATATCCTTTTCCATTCGGAAACCAACCATTTTCTTCACGGCAAGCTCTCGTCATCGGTCATCGCAAATTGGATGAAAAATAGACTTGCGTAATTTGATGACTTGCATGACAACGGATGGTTTTATACAGTTTCACTATGGCAGCCGCACGATCATCAAGGGACGCGTCAAAAGGGGTCCGAAAGCCGAAAACCGAGCAGCGGACCTACCGGTTTCATGCCGGACTTTGGGCGGAGTTTGAGGAGGATTGCGCCCGCCACCTCCGTAATCCCCGGCTGGTCGTCGAGGCACTCGTTCGTCACTGGTTGGATATCGATGACAAGATAAAGGGCGGGATCGCACAGAAGCATCGGGAGTGGTCTGGCGGCGCGGCGGCTGGGGACTGACCTGCGTTGTTGCTGGGCGTGGGCTTTTGTTTAACTGAGCTCCGTTCGGACGGACATCGTTTTGAGAGTCAAGTAACGCCCGTGGCATCCACGAAGGAGTTCACCCCTCTCCTTCATATTGCGGGCTTTTTCTTGCAGGCTCACGCGCCGCTCCATCGGTCGGAACAGCGGCGTGTTGTAGTGGTTGGGCCCACTGGACAGCGACTTTTGGAAGCGCGTAATCCTTCAAATATTTTGAAGGATCATACATGACCTACCGCGACACCCTGGAAGCCCGGCATCTGCTCCATGCGATCGCGCTAACCCAAGGTGGATTCTTCACCGCAAAACAAGCCTGCGACGCCGGCTACCAGTACAGTCATCTTGCGTATCACGTGCATGCAGGCAATTTCGTGCGATCGGGTCGCGGTCTATATCGGCTGAAAGATATCCCGTCGGGCGAATATGAGGACTTGGTACGACTGGCCCTGTGGAGTCGCGATCGCGGCGACGTACCGCAAGCGGTGGTGTCGCACGATACCGCGCTGGCGCTGCACGGCCTTAGCGATGTAATGCCCTCGCGTGTCCATCTCACCGTCCCGCCCACATTTCGCAAATCTTCCCCACGCGGCGTAGTCCTTCACAAGGCGCGGCTAACCCCGGCCGACCTCGAAGACCGCGAGGGGTTCCGCATCACAACGCCGCTGCGGACGCTCATTGATGCGGCGACAACCAAATCAGTTTCCGACGAACAATTCAACAAGGCCGTTGCCGATGCGCTGGACAAAGGATTGATTCGGAAATCGCAAATCGCCTCCGCGATCCGCACCATTCCGGCAGCCGCGGAACGGTTGACCGATGCTATTCATGCGAGCGCCTGAGGAAGTGAAATGGCGAAGTCCGAGCCAAAACGATTCGCCAACGCCGCGGCCTTTAAGGCGTCATTGGAAAATCGGCTTAGGCAAACGGCGGCAGAGCGCGGTATATCGCTGAATACATTACGGCTGAAGTTTGTCATGGAACGGTTGTTGGCGCGGCTGTTCGCCGTTGCCGATCCGCCGTGGCTGCTCAAGGGCGGCTACGCGATGGAACTCCGTTACCGTCCCCGCGCCCGGACCACGCGAGACCTCGATCTCTCCATTGAAAATCCGACGGCCGCCGCCACGACGCTTGCAAGGCTAGCGCTCGTCCGCGAGGAACTTGAAATTGCGGCCGAAATCGATCCGGGGGATTACCTGCGGTTTACGATTGCGGTCGCGCAGACAGAACTGCAAGGTGCGCCACTGGCGAGCCCGGTTTCCATGCGAGGCGATGCTCGCCGGTAAATTGTATGGCCGCTTCCACCTGGACGTCGGCCTCGGTGACCCTTAGCACGCTCCTGGGCATTGTGCAGGACGCGGACATTCGCCAAGCGTTGCGGAGCTATACGCTGGACGGCCCGCACGGACGGCTCCTCGACTCCGATCACGACACGCTCGCGGACGATGGAGGAAACGCAACCGCCCGCTGGCAGGCATTCGAGATGGAACACCTGATGCAGAGCCGCTCGGCGCTGCTCCCGGTGCTGACGTATCTATTCCGCCGGCTAGAAAAACGGTTCGACGGATCGCCCACCCTGATGATCCTCGACGAAGCGTGGCTCTATCTGACCGAATCACTATTCGCCGCCAAAATCCGCGAATGGCTCAAGGTGCTGCGCAAGAAGAATGTCGCAGTCATCTTCGCCACGCAAAGCCTCTCTGATATCGCGGACAGCACGATCGCACCAGCCATCATCGAAAACTGTCCGACGCGCGTCTTCCTGCCCAACGGCAACGCGCTCGAGGAACGAACGCGCACGGTGTACGAATCGTTCGGATTGAACGAGCGGCAATTGCAGATCCTTCAGCAGTCGATCCCGAAAAAAGACTACTACTACCAGAGCCGCGAGGGCAACCGCCTCTTTGAGCTGGGGCTGGGTGAACTGGCGCTGGCCTTCTGCGCTGCCGGCTCACCGCAGGATCAAGCGCGAATCACCGACGTTCTCAATGAACACAATCGCGATCGCTTCGCGGAGGCGTACCTGAATAAACGGGGCCTCGATTCATGGGCCGATCGTTTGGAACCACTCAACAGTGAAAGGATAGACGATGAACAACTCACATTTGGTTACGACCCAGAGGATTCCGAAGTCTCTGCGGCTTCGACATAAGCTTGTAATGCTCCTTGCCGTCGGTGCGACGCTGGTTTTCATGCCGGTGCGCCGGGCACACGCTTTCTTATTCGATATCGTCTTGGACCCCGCTGCGCTGGTTGAACACGTCCTGCAAGTCGCGTCGATCGGCGAGCAGATTGATGCGGTGGTCCAGCAAGTGGCAAACCAAGTCAAGCAACTGGAGCATCTCAACCTCAACATCACGCCGAATATTTCGTCGATGGTCGCTGGCGTGGAAGGTCAACTGGATTCCAGCCTCTACAGCACGACCACTCCGGCGAGCCAGCTCGACACGCGGTATCCAGCGGATATGAGCAGCTTCGCGTGGGCGCAGTACCAATCGGATGAATCGACCTGGACGGCAAATCAGCGGCAAGCACTGACAGAAAACCGCCAATTGCAGAATCAGGTCTACCGCGACATGGATACGACGACGCAGCAGGTGGAGGGAATTGTCAATGCCTCCAACTCGGCGTCCGGTGAAACGTCGGCGATTCAGGCCCACAATGACCTGTTGGCGGTGGCATCGGGGGAATTGGCAAAACTGCAATCACTGAGAGTCGCTCGCTTCCGCCTCAAAACTGAAACAGTGGCCCAGTAGCAATCGGAAGCGGCGTACGCCGCCGCCGAACAAGCCCGCGTCCGCACGGGCTGGGAAAATCCCGCGCCACCGACCGGAACTGTCGTCGATTCGTTTCAGAACTGATCCAAAGGAAAACTCACTTTCGGGAGACTCGCCATGACACGCTCCAAGAAACGATTTCTTATCACCGCCGCGACTGCCGGACTGCTTGCCATTCCTACTGCTGCCTTCGCGGACATTGTCTTTGATCCAGCGAACTTTGCCGAAGCGGTGCTCCAGGTGGCCGACGACGCGCAAATGGTTGACAACCTCTATCAAGAGGTCACCAACGATGTGGCCATGGTGAAAAGTTGGAACTTCACGCAGCTACCGGGACTTTTGCAAAACATGAATGTGTGGCAACAGGTCTTTGGCCAGGCCGGCGCAACATATTCCTGCACCGATCCGGGAACGACGCTCAACAATCAGTATCCGTCAAACCCCGGCAGCTACGCCAACACTTCGGATGCCGATATGGCGTCGATACGCAGCGGTTGGGATCAGGAAGCCCGGAATGTGCTGGTCGAGAACCGCACCGTCCAGAACCAGACGTACCTGAATCTCCCGCCCACGGCGCAGCGCATTCAGGCGTATGTGGAGCATTCCAATTCCGCCCCCGGCGCCACCGCGGCCATGCAGGCTGGCAATGAGGAAGTGGCCACGCTGGTCGCGCTGCTCCAGACACTCCAATCACAGGAAATCACCGACGCTCGCGCGGAGACGGAGCGGGCCGCTCAACAGCAGGCGGAGGCTGCGTACGGCGAGCAGCAACGATTGTCCGTCCGGGGCGGATGGGACAACCCCGCCGCGCCGTCAACTTCAACGGCAGACGCCTTCTCGTTGGCGAATCAATAATTTGCGTTACGCGGTGGCGTGTTCCGTTTGTTCCGGTGAGAGGCAATACCATGACAAACTTCATTCTTGCGGATTTCGGCGGTTATGGCCCGGACCTCATCAACGATGTGGCCAACCAATACATCAACGCCATCAACACCGGATTCGGCTTGATTCGAGGGGACGTCACCTGGATTCTCAACGTGCTGATTATCCTGAGCATCATGTGGTCGGCGACGCTTTGGGCGCTGAGCGAGGATCACGTTATCGCCGAGTTTGCCCGCAAAATCGTATACATTGGAATGTTCGCCTGGATCATTGAGAACTGGCAACCGCTGACGGACAAGATCGCCCGCTCATTGCATTGCGCTCGGGTTAAAAGCCGGCGGGTTCGACGGGGCTACTTATTCCAACTACCTCCAGCAGCCCGGTAACGTCGCCTGCCTGGGCTACACAACCGCCCAGCCGCTGATCGACCAGATTGGACGACTGAGCGGTCCGGTGGCGTTCTTCAAGAACCTCCCGGAAATCGCATTCCTTGCCATCGCGGTCGTGGCGATCGTTGCGGCGTTCTGCGTGATGACGATTCAGATCGTCATGGCGGTGTTGACGTTCAAGTTCGGGAGCCTGGCCGCTTTCGTCCTCGTTCCGTTCGGCGTGCTGGCCAAGACGGCCTTCATCGCCTGGAATTATCCCTTCGGCGATGCCGTGATGATCCGGAAACAGGTCGCACAGCAGCAGGTTCAAATGCAGGCGACGATCGCTTCCGGACTGGACCTGTCCAAGGCGAATTTCAATTACCTGATTCTGCGACAGAAGCACGCGACGACGCCGGCGCGGTGCCCGCTTCGGGCATTCGACGACGGGCAAAAAAATGTACGTTCAGTTTCCACCGAAAGTCTCCGTCACCGAAGCGCCGCCGCTATTTGTCATGGGACGAAACGGTGACGCGCAGCTCGTGAATTATCGAGTGAAGGGAGACTGGTATGTCGTCGATCGACTCTTCGACAAAGCCGAACTGCGGATCGGCGAAGCCCCGCAATCGATCATTGGCATCCAACGGGGTGACGTGAACGACTGATGGTGACGGCTGACGATGGAGGCAATCATGCTCGATACAACATTCCATAACGGTGCACCGGACGAAGCTGAACCGCGAGTGATTGATCCTGTCACGATTCATGGCCCGCGACCTGGCGTGACGCGCATCAGTCGCCGGTCCGTGCTGCTGGCCGCGGTGTTCGGGGCGTCGCTCGGTCTCGTCGTGCTGGTGACTGGTTTTGGTGACCATCGCGGCGGATCGAGCCGGAGCGGACCGGAAGAGAATGCGATCCGGCCGTCGGGACCGATCGAATCGGTGCGCGATCTGCCGGCCGATTATTCCTTTGATGTCCGGCAAGCGGCACAAGGGATTGGCTACGAGGCATTGACCACGCCGGGCACACCGGCCACGCGACCTTCCGGTCTCTCGCAGCAGGAGCGGGCCCTCGCGGAGCAAATGCGACAACTCATGGAAATGCGTCGGCGGCTTCTGGACGAGCAGGAAAAGGAACAGGAGCAAGCGATCGATTCGCCGCTGATCTTCGCGGGCGCCAAGCCGTTCGCGACGTTGGTGGCCGCAGCATCCGGCCCAGCACCAACCACGATGCCCACAATAGTCATGCTCGGCGGCAGGCCCGGCATGCAGATGGGCAGCGGGTTCGGACCTGATTCCGGTAATGCGGACGCCGGCACCGGCCCGGCGAGCCATCAAAGTGAGAAAGAAGCCTTTCTGACTCAAGCCGCGGCTATCGAACCCTACCTGGCTAAACCACTACTTACGCCCGTGTAATACACCAGCCGTTTGCAGAAGTTCGGCGCTTGTCAGGTATTGCGCTTTGGGTCCGACTCAGTTACATCATTGGCCATACTGAAGCGACTTGACCCCATTGCGTTGCCTTCGCCGGATTTGGCGG
>Ga0182024_10010850_pt1 | contig 18461 bp, 20 predicted proteins | sample P32metaG_FD_120480 | JGI IMG/M metagenome (GOLD analysis project Ga0182024, IMG submission 120480) | Permafrost microbial communities from Stordalen Mire, Sweden - P3-2 metaG (Illumina Assembly) | ecosystem: Environmental > Terrestrial > Soil > Wetlands > Permafrost | place: Sweden: Stordalen... | reverse complement strand
CCTGACGGCCTCTTCCCTAAACTCCTTCGTGAACTTCCGTCGAGAAATTCCCATAACTCAATTCTCCATTCAATGAAAAATGAGTCTTAACCGACTGTCTCAGTTTAGGGGACAACTCCACGGTATCTCAGGGTTCAGCCGTGCCAGTGCGGCACGGAGGTCACGAACCAAGACGATGTCACGTTCCGATGTGCGCCCGAGCGTCCCGGCTGGGCCGAAGGTCTCAGCATTGTAGGCATACACGCTATCCCAGCCGAGAGCCTTCTCAAGATGGTCAGCAAAGGTCTTTTGGACAAGTCGGTCTTCGCTATTGATGTCAGTGATCATCCAGTGGCCGTTTGCGTCAGATTGCGATTTCTCCGCTCATAAGCCGTGGCAATAACAGGTCACGAGCCGTATTGAGCTTGCGGGTAGTAAAGGTTAGTGTCTTCAATTGCTCATGCGTCGCATCCATTAGATCCTCGAAACTGCTTAAGATGCTTTTCGACGGTAGGGGCACGGGGTACGCCTGCATTTGTTTCCAGTCGGCGCGTGGCATTTTTGAACCCTCTCGCATCGTCTGTGCGGTGAATGCAACGAAGCGATCACTTGCCACGGTCATTAAAACAAGACCGTGAAATTCTTGGCTGTACGGCCGCAGGACGATAGCATCAGATGAGGCGACGCCATCGACGAACGCGACACCGACTTTGTGGAAGTATGGGCGAAGTTTTCCGAACAGAATCTCGTTCTCTCGAAAGCGGTGTTTGCTACTTGTGACTTCAGCAGCAGTGCCCCAGTCCTGAAGAGAGATTGAGCGCCTGGGTATGTGTTCGAGGCCAATGTAAGGTGTCTGAGGCTCGATCTGATCCGGCTTAATGGAGTCTCGGACTTCTTCACAGAGATCTCCGAGAACCTTGCTTTGCCACCCGTCCGGCAGCCCCTTCGTTATACGAGCATGTTCGTGGCCTGGAAACCGCAAGCGAACGAACCATTCGTGATATAGCTGCCGCACCGCTTGCTCCAGCAGCACCATTCGCCGTCTATTATTGCCGATCAGGTCATCATAGGCGGAAAGAAACGCCGCCGCGCGTCGCTGACTCTCGATTGGTGGCAAAGCAACTTCGACGCGACCGATTCGTTCAGGTGCTGTATGACGAACTTTGGTGCCGCTTGCACTGCTTGAGATTTGATGGCGCACATCCCGCGTGTTTAATAGATAGTAAAGGTAAGACTTGTCGAGCCGGGATTGATCGAGGTCAATGACGCGGCGGAGACGTTGATTATGAAGATATTTACCGGAAGCCGGAATCCATGCCGAGCTGCCAAGTAGGCCTTCGGCTTGTTCGGTCATGGCGATCAATAGATCTCCTTCGTCCAGGACGAAGCCATTCGGAACATCACCGGTATAATACTTTTGCTTTTCGCCGACGTCACGAAAACCACCCTGTTCGTTGAAGTTACCAGGCGTTAGAAGAACATATGGACCCGAAGAGTCGAAGAAGCGGCTCTTAAAGGCATAACCATGCTTCACTTTGAACAAATCGCCAAATTTGAAGCGGTCGCGCTTCATAGGCCGAGACTCTCAAAGTGATCCTCTATTGTCTTAGCCAGATCATTGGCTTCGCGATTCAAGTCCGTGAGTTCGACGTGAATATCGCGAATCGTTTGCTCAAAATCGAAGTCTTCGTCTACTTCGGCTGGAGCTACCCCGACGTACCGGCCCGGCGTGAGGGACCAATCAGCTTTGGCGATATCTGCGCGTTCCACGACCTTGACCAGTCCTGGAACAGCTTGGAGCTCGGCTTTTGGAAATCGGTCTTGGAGCCACACGATTTGACGATGTAGATACGCAGCTTGCCTTAGCTGCGCGACAACGAACTTGCGGTCCTGGTCGAGTCTCTTAAGAACGCGGGCCGACGTCCGACGTTCATAACCCACAGAAATCGCCTCATCGGCCGCGAGCTCGGTTCCCAGCTCCATCAAAGTGGCCGCAACCTTGTAGACCAGGTCGACCTGTTTCACGATTCCGCGGATTGCTTCTGCTAAGGGATCGAAGGCTTTGCGGGCGGTGTGCTGGTCTTTATTAGTGTTGGGCGAATTGTTTGTGTAATCACGGCTAAAAGCCCTGAGGCCGACGAGCAGTTTCTTGGCGTCGGCTTTGTAAAGGGTGGCCTCGTTGAGTTCGGACATGCCACGGACTAGCGCCTGCTTCTTGGCAGTTTCGAGGTCAGGGTGAGACTCTACCGCGGCTGCAAGGCCGTCGAAGTGCTTTTGTTGCTCCAACAGCGTGGTATCGAATGCGGCCAAAAGTGACGGGATGGCCACGATTTCGGCGCAAAGCTGGGTAAAGTACCGCATAACGAGGTCGAGAAACCGCGCGGACTGGCCACGGTAGAGCCAAACAACAGCAGCTAGGTTCTGTAACTGTTCATTTGAGAAGTCGTTAATCTTCCGCGTCACCTTACGATAGATGTTGCGGGCGTCAAGCATGAGCACTTTGTCTTTGCGATTAGCGGGTTTTCCTCGGTCGAAAAACCACAACTCGCAAGGTACGGTGCGTGTGTAGAAAAAATTGGGACGTATCCCGATCATCACGTCCACGTCACCCGTCTCAACGATCTTGCGGCGGACGTCTTGCTCGCCGTGGCCCGCACTTGAAGCTTGTGATGACATCACGAACCCTGCGCGTCCGGCCTTGTTTAAATAGCTCCAAAAATACGAAATCCAAAGATAGTTGCCGTTACCAACCTTTTTTGCTTATTGGTTCCCGGTAACCCGAAAGGCAAGCGAGGATCGCCTTTGATACGCTCAGCATCCACCAAGTCTACGTTGAACGGCGGGTTTGCCATTTACGAAGTCGCACTTGCCGGCAAGTGTGTGTTCGTTCCTGGTAATAGGTAATGGCCTCGGCGATCTTGCCGTCAAGCCCATGCACCGCAAGGTTCATTTTCGCAATCCGTATTGTGTCGCGATTCTTCTCCTGACCGTAAAACACGACCCTCTTGGCCGTATCGGCGCCTTCGTGCTCGATGAAATGGCTCGACTGAACGAACATTCCACCCGAGCCACAGGCAGGGTCGAAGACTATGCCGTGGTCGGGCTCGATCACATTGACGATCGTTTGGACGATCGAGGACGGCGTAAAGAACTCCCCGTTGTCGTGCGCCTTCTGGATTGAGAATTCGGCGAGGAAATACTCATAGATTCGGCCGAACACATCGCCGGTCGCATTCCTAATCTGCTCACTATTGAAAAGGCGCATCAGGTCTTCGAGCACCTTGGGCTCGAAGATTCCGTAATCTTTTGGCAGCACGCCCAGGAGAGGCGCAAAGGATTCCTCGATGGCCGTCATCGCCTCGGTGACCAAAGTCGGGAGGTCTCCTTCGCCCAGAGAGGCGCGCTCCATGATCCATTCATAACGGGCGTTGTCGGGCAGAAAGAGCGCGCGACGGGCGATATAGTCGTCCGGGCGCAGTTTGCGCTTCGGCATCTTGCCTGCCAGCTGATCGGCCTGGATTTGGCGATGGGCAGCTTCGAACCTGTTTGCAGCGTGGCGAAGGAAGATGACACCCAACACCGGCATGAAGTAATCGCTCGACGTGAGCTTCGAGTTCGCGCGAAGGTTGTCGGCCGCCTCCCATAGGTCGGCCTCAAATTTATCGAGATTGTCGAAGGAGCCCGCAGGGACTGGGCGTACGGCCGGCGGCGGCACCGCAGGTGGCGAACTGGGGCGAGGCGAGGCGGCTGCGAGTTGCTTCTTTTCCTGCGGTGTCATGCGTTTCGTCCCTGTTCGGTTGCGGCCGGGTGTTGGGCGATGTATTTTTCGGCGGCATCCCGCACCACCCAAGCGAGCGACACCTTCTTCTGCTTCGCCAGGTTCTCTAGCGTTCCATAGAGCTCTGGCGGGAAGCTGATCGAGGCCCGGACCCACGTTGGCTTACGGGCCTTCGTACTCTTCTTTTTTCGGTCCATATTAGCGCGCATCGGGCGCGTTCACCACTGTACACCACGGTGGTGATTATGAAAATCGCTACGCCTTACGTTCGCTCACGTGCCCGGCGCCGCACCGCCCTCCTGAGATCGATACCATTGGGCCGCGAACGCCGTTACGATGCCGATGGCACGCGTGTCAGCGACTTTGTTTCCTGAGGACCCGAACATCAATCCTCCGAGTTGGATCAAAGCAAAATCGAACACCAGCAGAGCGTAAACTTCAGGCCGATTCCACGTGTTGACGCCGTCTCGCAGGCCACGGATGAATTCAACGACATTTCGGGCCAGAGGATCAGCAAGGGACGCCGCGGCACTGGCATCGAGCGGCTTTGCAGCGTCGTAGATCAGCAAGCAAATCGTCTTGAGCGTGTCTAGATCTATGTGGTGATGGAGCAGGACCGAGACCTCCAGCACCGCAAGGTCCCGTCCGGCGGTACTTCGCCGGATGACGCCAGGGTCAAAAATATACGCTTCATGCCCTTTCGGTGTGCTATCGAGGGCGACATTGCTCATGTGCAAGTCGCCATGAACAACGGGCCGTTCCCGAAGCCGTACTTTCGCATCACGTTTGCGCAGATCAATATAAAGCGCGACCGGATCAGCGGCGGGCAGCATCCCCGACAAACGCTGCTGTACACTTTGCCACTGGTCTTTCAGGTTTTGTTCATCGTGGGCAGGCCACAACAAAGACTTCAGCGGTTGCTGTCGTCCAGAAGTTCACCCAGTTGCTGCACCTGGCCGACAACTTGCCCTGCGATCTCGAAAGCAGACGTATTATCGATGCTCTGAAAGATTTCCCCGAGCGGCTTCGGCCTCGCATCTTGGGCTCCGACCTTTTCAGTAACGATGAGCCCTGTGCTTCGAGAGACCACGGAACTGGTGATTTTGATATGTGTGAGTTTCTGCTCAATTTTCCTGGCGCTGTCGATTGTCGAACGAGAATCCGGCCCGGCGAGTAGCTTAAAGAATTTGGGTCTGGACGCGCCGCCACCGTCATCCAGCAGGTAGCGGCCCATCAAAACCTTGGTCCAGGGGTTCGACGTCGTGCCGGCGCTGGCTTGAGGAGAACGGGTTGCCGACCACCAATTGAGGTCCGCGCCTATGCCACCACTTTGCTGAAGCACCGAGCGCCGCAGCAGGTCCTCTTCGCGCGGACTCAAAGTCGGGTACTGTTCAAGGCCCGCATCACGAAGATGAAGGCCAACTCCCGCATACCGGAGCGCCTCTCGGCAGGCGCGCCGGATTTCGTTCTCAAGAAACCCGTAGTCCCCCTTCTGCAGAAGCTTTCCGTAGAAGAAATTATCGCGCAGCATATCCTGAATGCGGACCTGATCGGTTGAGCCAACATGTCCACTGATCACCAAGAGCGCGGGGATTGGGTACCGGTCACGGTCGATGCATTTCTCCAGGAGTGCAAGGCCTAGATCCTGATCCTGCACCTCCGGTAAGCCCTGCGTTTCGGGCAGCCGGAGATCCAGAATAACGACCTGAAAGATTTTACTGCCATCGAGATGGTTGACTGCCGCGTCGTAAGAGAACGCATAGCAGGGGTGCATTATCCGGAAGGCCATTGAAGCGCTAAATTCCGCGGAAATAGTCTCGAAGATGCCCTCATAGGCGTCCTTGACGTCGTCGTTATCCTCGATGACGAGTGGCTGCATCATAAGCGGATAACTCATCGGGCCTCCAACGGAAGGCGGATTTGCAGCCTGTATTCCGACGGCTGTTCTTCATAGAGCCGGATATTCCCTCCGAGACGCTCTACCGCTTCTTGGATTTCGAGCAGCCCGCGACCACGTCCTGGCGTTTTGGTTGAGAACATCGCCTGAAACGCGACTTCCTTCATGTCCTTGGAGAATCCCTGGCCGCTGTCGAGTATTTTCAGGAGGAGATCCTTGCCCGCGCTTTCGAAGATGACTGTAATGGTGCATGTGGCCCCCGCTGCCTGGTGCGCGTTCAGCCAAAGATTCCAGAAGACAGTCTCAAGAAGGTAGTCACTCGCGAGAACCCGTACGCCAGCACCATCTGCATTTATCAGCTTGAGATTTAAGGAACTATATCGCGTGGTGTATCGGACATCCATCTGCCGGAGCCAATCGCCAAGGGCTATGGATCTTTGCTGGAAGTGCTGAGGATCAGCATCCGTTGCTTCCAATTCCCGGCTTAATGAAAGCAGCGCGTCATTCATCTTGGCCAGAGCCACCTGGATATCGGGATTAGCAGCCCCCGTTGAAGTCGCCGATTTTAGGCGGTTTGCCTGAGACTGAGCTGACAGCATCGTATTGCGCAGCCGATGTCGCAATCGTTCCGAAACGTAGCGGTACGCATCAACAACTTCCTTGGGCAACACCTCTCCGGAGCTATCCTTGCGCCGAGGCGGAGCAGAGGAGTCGCTCTCGGCCATAGCGCCGACAATGGCCCGGCGCGTAAACTCATCGGTTTCGGTGTCCTGCCAGACGACTAACTCGGCGAAAAGACGCTGCTTTGACGGGTGCGCGCGAACGGCATTTGCGATGACCTGGCGCAGCCTTGCCTCACCCGGCTTCCGCAGGTGTTCAAGAAGGTCCGGAAGCTCGTTGTCGTTTGCCTCGAAGGCCTCCAGGAAGGCTATCCGCGCGCTTTTCGGATCAGCGATTGCAAGCCTTCTCAGGCGTTCATATAGCGTTTCACTTGCCGCCATATCGTTTCCTGCGCAGCTCAAAAGCTTCCCGGCCTCCTTCCAAGAGGTCCACGATCTGTTCGCGGCATTCGTCAACTGACCCTGACTTTTCGATGTACCCGATCTTACCGTCCGAATTCATGACGATCACCAGGTCGGCTTCAGCCAGCACCGGAATGTTGGCATTGTGCGTGATGAAGATCATCTGGCGCTTCTTCTTGAGACGCTGTATCGATTCGACCACTGTCTCATAGATGAAATGGTTGTCCAGGTTGTCTTCGGGCTGGTCAATTATCAAGGGGTTTCGCGTTCTTGCCAGCAATAGCGGCAGAAGTGCAGTGCACTTCTGGCCGCGCGAGAGCTCAGCGGCATCCTTGAAGATCGCTTCCGCGCTCGTGGCCACATTGAGCTCGATGCGCACAACATCATCAATCTCGACGACCTCCAGTTGAAGGGGGTCGACATTCTGACGAAAGGCAGCCAGGATTTTCTTCGCCCGTTCCGGACCGAACCCACAGGCTTCATCGAAACCAGCATGGTCATCAGTCTGGATGAGCTGAGCCAGCTGCTCCGGCCGAAGCTGCATCAACGCGCTGAGGATCTCGTCATGATTCCGAACGCCGGCGCCTTTTAAGCTTTGGGTCAGCATATTCCTATATGCCAGATCATCTGCATTACGAAGAACACGTACTCGAATCTTTTCGCCGGCTTCACGCGTCAGCTCGCTTGCCACCGCGTCACGAAGCGTTGAAATCTGTTCTCTCTCCAGCAGAAAACGTGCCTTAAGTGTTCCGCGGCTTTCGAGAAGTTGTGCAAGCGTATGCTTTTCGCGAACCTGCTCAGCTTCCGTTTCCTCCAGTTTGGCGACACGTTGCTGCAGCTCGAGTCGTGCCTTGGATAGTTCGTCCGCTTGCTGGTGAACTTTCTGCAATTCGGTGAACTCGGCAGCTTGTTTAAGCTGAGCATCGCCGAGTTCTGTACGTACTTGTTCTATCGTGGCGATCGCCGCCTCAACCGCCGTGGTCGTCGAATTCAGATTCGTAAGAGCCGTCGATAAAGATTTCTCAATGTCCGGCTGCCGCCGTCGCAATACTTCCGCATTCGCGGAATCCTCTTCAGCGATTTGCGTTGTGCGAGCCTGCTCAATGCGCGACTTGAATTTGCTTACATCGTCTGTGATTAGGCGGAGCGACTGAAGAAAATCTTCAACGCGCTTTTTCTCCTTCGCATTTCTCTGCTGCTGCTTCAGGGACTTTTCGTACACGGTCGACTGCGCCGTTTCCGCAACTGGTTCGAACGCGGCCAACTGCGCCCTTACATCGCCAAACTCTTCGATTCGCTCGGCGCGGTCACTGATGCTCCGGCGAACGGCGCGAACCTGGTCTGCGTTCGCATCAAGCGCACGCCTGTGCTCGCCCAGCGAAAGGTGGATGGCGCAAAGTTCCGAATTCCGAAGTTCGTCCAGGAGCGCCCGGCGCGTTTCGCCTAATACCTGGTCTGCGATCCCCTCGATTTCGTCGCTGTTGAATGCGTCGACTGGCAGATATGTGCCGCGATCGAGATCGACACCGGAGACAGGCCGATCGTCAGCGCTCAGGAGCACCGGGGACTGTTTTAGCCCGCGCCTCAGCGTGTGCTTCAACCCGGCATCGGTCGTAAGCGCCAGCGTTACGAGACCACTATTGCCCACGTTCGCCTGAAGAAGGTCCAGCCGCTTTTTAGGGGCGCCCCCGTTGCCCTTGAGGGCAAACCGCAGGGTTTCGGCGAGAGTCGATTTTCCGCTTCCCCTCGGCCCGATGATGCATATTAGGCCATTGGGCAAGGCGATTTTTAACCCTGGTAAAAAGCCTCCGTTGATTTCAATCTGGTCGATGGTCCACATATCTAGTCTCAATCCGAAGACGACTCTGAAACAGATTCATTCGCGTATGTTTTTGAGCGTAGCACCAAGCGTAACCACCTTCAAAGTTGTGCTTTCATGCCGCCGTAGGCTCTCCAGGTTTTTCAATTTCCGGAACGTTCCCCGTTTTGGCTTTATTAGCCGCGCGCGCTCGCTCGATGTTTTTGTGCCGTGAACAGATGCAACTTGGACGCCGTCCTTGCGGCAGTTCCTGTCCGTACTGCGGTCCCATCAGGAAATCAAACTGGAAACGCGGCGCCAGCACGGACGGCCATTTCATAATGTGAGCGACCATCTCGGCCACGACCATGGAGGCACTGAAACAGGCCGTAAACGGAACCGACGGTTCGAATCCTTTCTGCTGCTCGTCTTCCGAGATCTTCAGCGCGATCCCCTCCTGAATGACGGAGCAGATGGGCTTGCCGAGGCGTGCCCGCAGGAACTCACGCTTCTCGACGGGCGCGCGGTCCACATCTGCTGCACTCAGGAGGTCTTCCGGCCGAGATAGGCTCTCCGGCGTTAGCCCCGTTGCCTCCCTTTGCACTACCTCTACCGAAGCGCCCGGGGGCTCCCGAAAAAGGCAGACCAGACATGCAACGTCATCGGGCCAAGGATGACTGCTGACCTGGCATGTGAAGTCTCCGATCGCGCCATCCACGATTAGATCAGACCAAGTCGTACGTTGGACCTGGTGGCGCGCAGGAATGTTGTCCAGCCCGTTCAGCACGACAGCCGGTGTACTGCGACCCAGGCGCGCATACTCCTCGAATGTCATCTTGAAGGGCTCGACCTGCGCAAGGGGTGTCTTTAGATATGCGGCCAAAGTCTCGGCCTTCGATTTGCCTAAATCGGCGGTCCCCATAAGCAGGCACGTTCCGAGATTCTCGTCGGCGTAAGTTTGGCTATCGACGATATCGATGCGCCCACGGACGCGCAGCTGCGAGAGCAGACGTACGATCCCGTTCCCGATCGCGCCGCCGCCCACAAGCAGGAGTTCGACTTCCAGGGAAGGTGGCAACGCGGGACCGCAATCGGTATCGCCGGCAAGATAGCTCCGCAATGAAAACGAAAAGCCGTCGAGCATTTCACCGCGCTCCGACTTGAGTTTTATCAGACGCTTGAATACTTCGCCCACGCCGAGGCAGGCTGCCGCGAGCGCGCCAACCGGGTTTTCCATCGCGACATCCGAAGGCAGGCTGCGGGTTCCGGAACTCACACGGGCGAGCCATCCGTTTGAATTGATCGTTGTCCACGGCAGTCCGGGCTTGACGACGGTCCCAATGGATAAGATGGCGTCGAATGAGCCAAGATCATCGACGTGATCGCAATGTTCCACGCCGGGGCCGAAAGCGATGCGCTTTGCAAAAGCCTCGGACACGGCTCTCAGGTCATCGCAGCCTGGAGGGACATGAATATGGATATTTGGACAGATGCGGATGAGCAGCGCGAAGGCGTCCAGGAAGCACTCACGCCCGTTGAAGGTCTTGAGAATCTCCGTTTCGCCGGTCAGGAGCACCTTTTTGGCGAGAAACCGGTGATGATCGATAGCCTGTGTTGCGAGCTTCGCGGCCGTTTTGGCCGGCCGGCTATAAACGAGATCGAGGTTCATGATCCAGCCCCTACGGTGAACATCGGCGGACGCATGCCGTCTATTATTTGCAAGCAGCGGCGTGTATCTTTCTGGTCGACGCGGACGTAACCCGCTTCGGCGGTGTAAATATGCACGCCCCAATTGTGGACAGGAACGCGCGTGCGGGCGAAGTCAGGCGCCACCAGCGAAAGATAGGAAGGCACCCGGATTCCATACATGCGGTCCGTAGGCGAAAGGTCCACGCTGTAGCCTGGGGGATGGGAATGGACCTGTCCCACAAGCCGGAGGCCGTGCTCTATCGCGATATCGGCGACATCGTTTAACAACGCGGAATGAATGTTGATGTATTCCTTGCGCTTGACCACCAGGGGCCCCCGAAGACGAATCAAGTGTGTGATATCGGCGATATCGTCGTTGTCCTTGCCGAGCCAGAGGACAATTCCTTCGGTGCCTTTGGCGCCGTCGATCGCCATTTCATCGAGGGAGTCTTCGATTGCGGCCTGGGGTATGCGCCAAAGCCGGGTCTGGGTGAAATACGGATTATTCATTTGAAGCGCCCTTGGTAATGTTCATCGAGTTCCTCCTGTAATTGCCGCAGAACCCAGAGCAACGGATTGCCGCTGGAATTCCACTGAAACCGGGGGGCGTTCTTCCACTCGGGATGAGTCCCGAAACCCTCGGAGCACCAGTTGCAGCAGGCGTCGAGGTTTTGGGGTCTGAAGCCGCGTCCCACGGGCCATGACTGAGGCATGTCGAGACGCCCTGTGGCCGGGTCGCGAAACTTCAGGGATGGCGGAGCATCCGGATATTTCGTCCAGAGCAACCGCGCCTGGAACTTTTCGTTGGGCTCACGCGCGGGCGCGAGTGTCACGAGCACCTCCAGGTCGGAAGGCATCTCAAGAATCCAACGGCTGGCCTCTGGAACCTCGCCCGCTTCCCCGAAGTCATCGCGCAGGTTCAGACGTGAAAGCTCGTCGTTCACCCCTGCGTCACCTGCTGGCTGAGCTTGAGCGTCAAGGTCGCGGCGTTTCCGATCAACTGGCCGATGGTTTCGCTCAAGTTTTCCAGAGGCGTCTTGTCCTGGTACAGGGTGTACGTGTAAGTGCTCCCGTTGACCTGGCCCTCCGTCAGCCCGAAGGCCGTGAGCACGGCGGCTTTCAGAGCAGCCAGAGTCTCACTCGGGCTGGCGGGGTCCTGCTTGTACGGCCCTTTTGCTGCCGGGTAGTTGACGATCACTTTCAGTTCTTTTTGTTCAGACATTTGTTTTGTCTCTTTCTCCACCTGAAGCCCGGTGGCGGCGTTGGGTTTATCCAAGTTCTTCAGTGAAGGTAATGAAGATGTGGTTTAAATTTTTTACCCCATCACCCTATAAACGTATTGCTCCCGGCCACTCGCCGATGAACTCTTCTCTCTCCTGACGACGCCGAGATTGTTGAGCTTGGAAAGCCGTTCATTCATGGCGGTCGGGGTGACGTCCAGCTTCTTGCCAAGAGCGCCGGCTGAGACTGCTTCTCCAGCTTCCAAGATTCCTGTGAAAGTTTCGCGGTCAAACGGGTGGACTTTGCCGAGCAATCGGAGCTCGTTTCCGTTGCGCTCGATCATAATAAGGTTGGACGCCTCCAAGGCCTGATTGAGGTTTTCACGCGCGCTATCGCTTAATCCCTCTGCGATGACAAATCGGCCCGGATAGTCCACTCCCAGCCGCGATAACGCCTTGCCGAACAACTCGGCAGCGAATGAAAAATCAAATACGTCGACGCCTGACGCGTCGATTGCGAGGACATCGCCCGTGCGGAGAAGTTCCAGGGCATCAACCAAACGGCTTCGGATGGGACGCGCCTTTTCCCGCGTCCACAGTTGAGTCCCGAATTCCTTGAGTGCGAACTTCTTTTCCATCTCCTTCAGTTTATGTGATGAAGAAAATAAAGTCAACGCCTCGGATTCCAACCTTCCCGTATATCAAATACGGGTAAGTTGTAATTTTGTACCCAAGCACACCAAAATATGCTACCTTTGCGTATATCAGATACGGGAAGGTCGTAATCATGGCTCTCCACCTCGTTGGCGAAACGATAGACAAGCATAGAGCAAGCTACGGAGTCGAGACTGGCAAGCTGGTTCAGCTCATGCGGGGAATCTATGTCGACGTCGCCGACGACGTCGACGCCACTGTCCTAAAGCATGCCGTCCGCATCAGCCGCTACCTATATCCGCACACGTACCTGTCTGCCGCAAGCGCAGCCCTGCTTGCGCCTAATCGCGATGGCCGTGTCTACATCAGCGGACGCCGCATTCAGCGTACGCGCATCCGCGCGCTTGAAATCATCCAGAACCAGGCCCCCGCACATCCGGCTGTTGATACCGCAATCGTTGACGACGGCATGGGAGAATTCCGGGTCGATGTCTCCTCTGTCCGACAGAGATTCCTGGAAGCCTTCCGTCTGCGCAGCGAGCATGCGGCCTCGATCGATGAAGCTATGCGCGAGGGCCTATCCCGGCGACTAGTTGAAGAATATGGCGGGCCCAAAGAAGCCGCCGACGCGGTCTGGACCCTTGCGCGTCAGAACGAATGGTATCGCGAAGGAGAGGGTGCCGAGCGTTACCTCATGCGACCCGGGGCCGTCGGCATTCCGGTCCGAAATGAAGCCGCACTTGATCTCATCGTCGCGTGGCACGGCGCGCCATTAGGACACCTGATCCACGACGGGTTCGAGTGGCGATGGAACCCGAGTGAGCGCCAGGGGCCGCCGCTGATTCGACAGACCACGCCGGGCAAGCTGCCGCCCTTCATCGTTTCTTTGCTTCCAGAAGGATGGCTTGAGAAGGTTCTCAATGACGCGGATGAACGCACGCTGTTAAAGTCCGGCAAGCGTTACATGTCCAATATCACGGTTGTCGAGAACGCGGCCGAACTCAATCAGTTGCCACAGGACATCCTGATCACCAGGCTGGTGCAATTTTCCAGAGATGGGCTGTTCACAGGCGAATACCGCGGGCAGGGCCGCAGCGAGATCGAAGAAAACTTCGAGCGCAACCTCGCGAAAATTTATGAGCGCGCAGATACACCGCGCCTCTCGGGGGTGCAGATCAAGGCACCGATGTACCTTGACGAGAAGGGAAGGCTATCGACGGCAAGCGGCCTGCCCTTTACTCATATTCTTAAGCCAGCCGGGACCAGCGGTTTTGATGCACTGCCGCTGGTGGAATGGATTGCGATGGAGCTAGGCCGCGCGGCGGGGCTGGAGGCGCCTGCGACGGCGCTTGTTCCGATGCCGGACAAGATGCCGCCGGCGCTGCTCGTCGAGCGCTTCGACATTCGTGTGGGCAACGCCGACACGCGCATGCTGGCGCTGGAAGACATGTGCTCTGTTCTTGATTTGCCAACGAGCGCGAAGTATGACGGCACCATGGAGCGTGTTGCGCGTGCTGTCCGCCCGCTGTCGACAGCCCCTGAAGACGATCTCCTTATCATCGTCAAGCGCGCACTGTTTGCGTGGCTGATCGCCGACGGCGATATGCATCTCAAGAACATGGCGCTGCTTAAGATCGCAGAGCCCGGCGAAGGACAGTTCCGGAGCGTGCGCATGGCGCCGCTCTACGATGCGGTGACGACCCGTGTCTTTCCAAAGCTCAAGCATGACCGCCTCGCCCTCAAGCTCGCAGGTAAGGATGACAACCTCCGCCGCGCTGATTTCCTCGCCCTCGCGACGACAGCGGGCTTACGGGCAGGCGATACTGAACGCGCTCTCGACGATGTTGTGGAGCGGCTGCACAAAGTGATCGATCATGTCGCCGTTCCTGAAGCACCTGAACTCTCCGACGCAGCGCGAAAGATTGCCGCTGAGATGCTCGATCTCTGCCGCGCACGAGTCGAAGGATGGCGAAAAACCTGAGGCGAGTAACGGCTGTGCCTATTGTCGCCGGGCGGCTAACGCTGCTGCCTGCTGCTGCTGCCGCCACCGCCGCCGCCACCGCCACCGTCCTCACCCTCATGACGCTGCCGTCGTCAACTGACCCCCATCCTCGACATGATCATGTTCAGTCCCTTTGTCACTTCTTCTGCCGATGGCGCAGCGGCGTCTTTTGGGGCAATCACTCGCTCAGCTTTGGGACGGAAGCGAATAAATAAGAGTGGGTGGCCGTGCCCAGCCGCAAGTCGGGTAAAATAAAGCGTTCGATATGGCCGAAGACAAAAAAGCCGACGACGTCGAAAAAATCCTGCATGACGAAAAGTCCCTGGAGGACCGCAAGCAGGCCGTCATCGCCGATCTGCTGAAACAGCGCGAGGCCGCCATCGCTGCATTCGATGAGAAGTTGGCCAAGCTCGGCTATCACGCAAACTCCGGGAAGCCGAGACGAAGCCATCACAGGAAAAGCATCACGCCAGCGACACCCGCAGCACCGCCGGCGAAAGCCGAGAAGCCGAAGACCTAAGAACCCAACGTTCTACCGCTCGAAACAGTCTACGTTTCGTTGTGTGTCAATGTTTGGGACTTCATCCAGCAGAATGCAGGAGTTCGAGCGCTGGCGATCTCGCCGGATTTCTCCGTGGTTTAGCCAACCGCAGACAACAGAGACGGTGATAACGAGCGAAACCATCAGAAGAGCCTTCGCCCGACTGCCAGTGCGGTCGGGAAGTGCCTGGGTCTGAGGGTCTGGACCGACAGATGGTACGGGACCTAGGAGAGCGACGCTAAACATGCGCTATGACTCCTCTGGTTTATGAATTCATTCAAGTATACGAGCCTCGTAACTACGCGCAATTCCGAAAGTAAGATTGGAACTTAAGCTTCGTGCCCCCGCGCAAGGGATCGAAACCGCAAGGCCGAGACCCGAAGGGGCTCGGGGCGAAGCCTGAGAGCCCGGTCCGCGTGAGCGGATGCGCCCTATTGCCTTACTCTCTGCGCCCACGGCACTCCACGGCGGCTCGTTGGTTCGGTAACGTGGACGCAGCTACCCGGATGGAGGCAAGTTATGGCAATCACGCTGAATCACACGATCGTGCCGGCGCATGAAAAGGAAGCGTCGGCAAGGTTTTTCGCCCACATCTTCGGCCTGAAATACGAGGGCGCGATGAGCCATTTTGCGCCCGTCAAGATCAACGAAACACTCACCCTGGATTTCGACAATCGGGACCGCTTCGAGATGCATCACTACGCTTTCCACGTCAGCGATGCGGAGTTCGACGCGATCTTCGGTCGCATCAAGGAGGCCGGAATTCCTTACGGCAGTGGTCCAATGTCGCAAGACGACATGAAGACCAATAGTTGGAACGGCGGCCGCGGCGTCTATTTCAAAGATCCCAACGGCCACGTGCTGGAGCTTCTCACGCAAGCCTGAGTGCGAGCCTCCATAAGCCGCAACAGGCGGCGCGCCACGCTCAAGACTTCGGCTTGTCTTTAGAAACCGGGACAACGCCGGCATCGCCGGGCCGGGCGCGAAAGGGCGAAGGCTCAGATAGCAGTTCGACTTTTGTACCTTTCCATCGCCACTTCGGAGCGGGTTTCGCCTGACGCTTTTTCATTGATTTGCACCCATGGAAAAGTAACCATAACATCCAGTCGGGCGATGAACAACTGTTCAAAATGACGCCCACGGCGTCCGCCAAAAAATGCTCTTGTCTAAGGAAGTAGAGAAGGCTCGTGCCGCCTTCGACAGCAAGGGCAGGAGCACCACTGGTCGTCCAGGGATGCCTGTCGACGTGCCGGCGAAAACGGGTAAGAGCGTGCGTTCTCGACGGAAGAGATCATCCTGACGCGTGTAGCCCTTTCGCGCTGCGTCGTTTACGATCCTGACTTACTTAGCTTTTGTAAGCCATTTTTTATTCTTGACTGACTGAACGCTCTTTTATATAATTGCAGTATGGCTAGACCGAGAAGCGAAGATAAGAGGAAGGCACTCATGGCAGCGGCGACGCATGTGATCGTTACGCAAGGATTGAGCGCGCCGACAGCGATGATTGCTCAAGAGGCCGCCGTTTCCAACGGCTCGTTGTTCACCTACTTCGAGACGAAGGCTGATCTGTTTAACCAACTCTATCTTGAACTCAAAGCCGGTATGGCCTCTGCTGCCCTGGAGGAGCTTCCCGCAAAGGCTGAGGTCCGCGAGCAGTTCTTTCACATCTGGTCCAATTGGATGCGCTGGGCGGTATCCAATCCCGAGAAGCGACGCGCGCTGGCGCAACTCGGCGTTTCCGACGAAATCACGCCTGCCACCCGTGCAGCGGGCCATAAGACCATGACAAAGATCGCCGAGCTGATGGAACGGTGTCGCTCGAAAGGTCCGATGCGCGACGCTCCGATGGGGTTCGTCTCCGCGATCATGAGCTCGCTGGCGGAGGCGACGATGGACTACATGGTTCAGGACCCGGCCAACGCGAAAAAGCACTGCAAGGCCGGGTTCGATGCTCTCTGGCGGGTAATAAACTGACTTTTTTTAACCGACTAATGACTGACTAGACACGCAACTAACGGAGAGAAATATGGCGTTCAGAAGAACGCCGATTAACCAACTAATGAACCGCGACAACTAACAGGAGACCCAACATGACGAACGAATACACAACTTCAACGTCTAAAATCGCGCTTGTCACAGGAGGCAGCCGCGGTATCGGCCGCAATACCGTCGAGAGCCTCGCAAAGCGGGGAGTTCATATGATCTTCACCTATCACAGCCACAGCACGGATGCGGAAGCAGTCGTTGCCGCAGTGAGGGACGCAGGAGCGCAAGGCATTGCGCTGCAATTGGACGCAGGCAATGTTGCTTCGTTCGACGCCTTTGTCGAAAGCGTGAAGGACGCACTCGCCAAGCTCGGAGGGACGCGTTTCGACTTTCTGGTCAACAACGCTGGCAACAATCACCGCAATATGCCGTTCGAGAAGGCTACCGAGGAAGAGTTCGACAGCGTCTGCAACGTCCATTTCAAAGGCGTGTTCTTTCTGACGCAGAAGCTTCTACCCCTCATCAATGATGGCGGGCGGATCATCAACATATCGACGGCGCGGACTCGCGTCGCCGGCCCCGGAGGCGCGGTTTACGCTTCGATGAAGGGAGCAATTGAGGTGGTGTCGAGGCATATGGCGTTGGAGTTGGGCCCGCGAAGAATTGCCGTCAATGTTGTTGCGCCGGGCCCCGTTGCCACCGATTTCAGCGGCGGCATCGTTCGCGACAATCCTGCTCTAAATAAAAGGATTGCCGAGAATACAGCGCTTGGCCGGGCAGGTGTTCCCGACGATCTCGGACCAATGATCGCCTCGCTGCTTTCAGAAGAAAACCGTTGGGTCAATGCACAGCGTATCGAGGTTGCGGGAGGGGTAGGCATCTAGAAGAGCAAAGCGACGGCTCTTTATGACCACATTTCGTCATAATGGCGCTCCGCGCGCGTGGTCCAACTGTGGCAAGCGCAAAACGTGCACCTCAAACGGCGAGAGTTGCAGGCAGGAGGAACGTAAGGAGATGCGCGAGCCTATGTGCCACCAGGCGCCGGCCCGCAAGCCTGAGGACGGCCCAGACGATGACGGGCCATGCCGCCGGATAGGCGTTTAGCGGGTAGCCGCATTGGAATTCCCCTAGAAAGGGTTATAGGCCCTTCTCCTGCTTCAGGAAACGTTAAGGAACCCGTTGATGGCCACCAGCATTGGCATCGGCCGCTAGTGTGACGGCCAGTCTAGTCTTTGAGAGCCGCAGAAGATATTGAAGATGAACAGTAATCCATCTTAGGGAGAAATGCGATGGCGAACAGCAAAGATGTCGTGGTCACCGGGGTATCCACCGGAATTGGTTGGGGAACCACGAAGGTTCTTATTTCAAAGGGATTTCGCGTGTTCGGCTCTGTACGCAAGCAGGCTGACGCCGATCGTTTGCAAAGCGAATTCGGTGAAGCCTTCGTGCCTCTCATGATGGACATTACGGACGCCGACGCTGTACATCAAGCCGCCCAAAAGGTCGGCTCCATGATAGGCGACAGGAATCTGGTTGGCCTGGTGAACAATGCAGGAATTGTGGTGAGTGGGCCACTGCTTTATCTGAAGCCCAGCGAGTACAAGCGGCAGTTGGAAACCAACATGGTGTCCCCGCTTGTGGTAATCCAGGCGTTCGCTCCTCTTTTAGGAACGGATAAGAAGAGGCAGGGTCCAGCCGGCCGAATCGTGAACATCAGCTCTAGCGGCGCAAAAGTTCCTATCCCGCTCATCGGTGCTTATAGTTCCTCCAAATGTGGTCTCGAAGGAATGGCGGACGCTCTGCGGATAGAACTGATGTTATTTGGCATCGACGTCGTGATCATTGAACCGGGCACCGTGAACACGGCGATGTACGACAAGGGCGAAAAAGAAGAT
>Ga0182024_10010849_pt1 | contig 18461 bp, 15 predicted proteins | sample P32metaG_FD_120480 | JGI IMG/M metagenome (GOLD analysis project Ga0182024, IMG submission 120480) | Permafrost microbial communities from Stordalen Mire, Sweden - P3-2 metaG (Illumina Assembly) | ecosystem: Environmental > Terrestrial > Soil > Wetlands > Permafrost | place: Sweden: Stordalen... | reverse complement strand
TCCCGGGCATCCACAGCCCAAAAGCTCGAGTCCAGCAGCGAGTGAGCCGGTGCCGCTGAGATTATAAGTGCCCGTCCCGCTGAAGTTCTGCCCGTCGAGACTGTTGGCGTTGCCGATTGAAAGAGTGCCGACTGTGTTTAGGCCGCCACTCTGGTTGAATACTCCGGTGCCTTCGATGCCCAGCTTCTCGGAATCGACCGACAGCAAGCCGCTGCCACCGAGTGTGTAGGTGCACGTCGCATTGGAGTAGCCGCCGACACCGAGATTGCTCGCAATGTTCGTGCCGCCAGTTTGGGTAAAGACACCCGGTTGTTCGAAAGTGGCCAAGAGTAAGCCCGTCCCGCTCAGTGTGTAGGTATTGGCTAGAATGTCATAAGCTCTGTTCGTGCCGCCGCTCTGGATGAATGTTGCCGGACCGCCATAGCCAATCCACTCAGAAATACCTTCTGAATTGTAGCCATTGGCATCCAGTGTGCCCCCACTTAGAGTGTAGCTACCGGTTGAACCCGTGTTGTAGCCAAGGTAGAGAGCCGTGCCGATTGTATTCGTGCCGCCGCTCTGGTTGAAAATCCCTTTGCCTCCGTATCCGACATATTCGCTGCCGCTGACCAAGAGCGTGCCGGTGCCGCTGAGGTTATAGGTGCCGGTGTCGTGACTGTAACCCAATGTAAGGGAGTTGCTAACATAGGGGGCGGCAGTGTTACCGTTGCCGATTGAGTTCGTCCCGCCGGACTGGTTAAAGATTCCCGTGCCGTCGAAGCCGACATATTCGTCAACTGCTGACAACACGCCGGCGCCACTCAGAACATAGGTGCCGGAGCTGCTGGAGTTGTTATAGCCGAGCCAGATGATGCCCACGGCGCTGCTGTCTGGCGCGCCAGTCGTGTTCGTACCGCCGCTCTGGTTGAATACTCCGTTGCCCCCGAACCCGATATACTCGCCATTGCCGATCGAGAGCGAGCCAGTGCCGCTGAGGTTGTAGGTGCCGGTTGAACCAGTGTTGTCACCAAGGATGAGTCTGTTACTATTCGTTCCGCGGTAGATTGCACCGGTCGCGTTTATGCCGCCGCTTTGGTTGAACACGCCGGAGCCATAGTTGCCGATGATTTCGGCGCTGTCGAAGCTAGAGAGCGAGACCGTTCCGCCGCCCAGCGAATACGTGCCCAAGCTGGTGCTGCTATTGCCAACACAGAGCGTGGAAGCTGTGCCAGTCAGACTGTTCGTGCCGGAGGTTTGGATGAAAACCGCCGCACCGGTAAAGCCGACGTATTCATTTCCCCCAACAGAAAGCGAGCCCGTGCCGCTTAAAATATAAGTCCCCGTGGTACCGCTGGAATAGCCAAGTTGGAGTGAACCGCCAGTGCCAATTGTATTGGTGCCTCCCGACTGCTCCAACTCCCCTGTACCAACGTATTCGTTAGCGCTTGCAGTGATCGCGAGGGCTCCAGCGCTAAGGTTGTACGTCGAATTGAAATTAATCGCAAGACCAGCGATTTCACCGGGGGCTAATCCGGGATAGCTCCCATTAAGGCTGTTAACGCCGCCCGATTGGATAAAGCTTCCTGTGCCGTTATGACCCACCGCCTCATAGCCACTAACGGAAAGTGAGCCGGTGCCGCTAAGCGAGTACGTACCGGTCGAACCGGTCATAGCGGGAATGCCGTTACCGGCTTCGCCCAAGACAGCGAGGAATATACACGTATTTGTACCCCCGCTCTGGTTGAAGATCCCTGTGCCGTTGTATCCAATGTCCTCGCTGCCAAAGGCTAGTGAAAGAATGCCCGATGCGCTGAGGTTATATGTGCCAGTTGAACCGGCGTTGATGCCGACGTGCACGGTGCCCGCCGAGTTCGCACCGCCGCTCTGGTTGAACGTTCCCGTGCCGTTGTCACCGATGATTTCGTTTCCCGCTGACAGCGCGCCGATGCCGCTCAGAGTGTATGAACCCAAATCAGTGCTGTTGTAACCGAGATAGAGGGAAGCGCCCGATGTATTCGTGCCACCGTTCTGGTTGAAGGAGCCGATTCCATTGCTTCCGGCGCTAGAGTCACCGATATATTCGTTGTTAGCTGCCAGACTGTTGGCCGATATCGAAAGCGTGGCCGTCGTCGTGCCGCCGGCGTTGGTCGTATTCAGAGTCAGCGAACCGAGCGTGACCGCCGGGCCGGCGTAGTCATAGGTGACGGTGAACGACGCAGTATTGCTGACGCCGATGTTGACGGTATCGCCGTTCCCCGGCACGTTGGCCGGAGACCAGTTGGCGGGATTACTCCAGTTGCCGTCCCCGGCAATCCAATCGTCCTGAGCCAGCGCAAGCCGAGCTGAACACAGCGCCGCCGCAGCGGCCGCAAATAGCAAATGCGAACGCCCTCCCTTGCGTTTAGTCGCACTCCGGCGGCCCGCCTTTGCTGCCTGTGGCATCATCTCTCCCCTAAAAACCGTTCGTTACTGATTCGACAGGAACCACAATTTCTACCAAACCAGCCGTGCAAATGCCATACAATTCAGCCCGGATTTTCACCGCCGAGATCGCTGAGATTGAATTCAGAAAAAAACCTATTGCGAATTATTGGGGAATGGCTTCCCTACAGTGCATAATCTTCCTGAAGAACCATTCCGTTGGTTTCTCCGAGTTCTGCGCGAACTCCGCGGTGGTGATGAATTTTCCAGGGATGATGCGCCTTTGGCTCGCCCCATCCAGGTCACGGCGGTCCAATTCCAATGCAATCCATTAGCAATCAACAACTTGCAACTGATTTGCTGCCGCAATGAGACACTCCGCAACCCTCAAAGAGTGTCTCATTTCGTCTCATTCTGTCTCATGTATCCAATCCTCGCGGAACGGACGATAATATTGGGTGTCGATGACGGAAACACCTACGAGAATTGAGACTTCCGTCGCGCTATCGGCGCCAGCGAATCCATCGGCCGGGCCGCGGCTGAGCATTCGGCCGCCGCGCGGGTGGGCGGCGTTTCACCTGCGCGAAATCTGGCAGTTCCGTGATCTGCTCCTCTCGCTCGCCGGGCGCGACCTGAAGGTGCGATACAAGCAGACTGCCCTCGGCGTCATCTGGGTTGTGTTGCAGCCGATCATGGCGGCGGGAATCTTCGCGGTGGTCTTCGGGAGGATCGCCAAGATGCCGAGTCAGGGGATACCGTATTTTCTTTTCTCCTTCACCGGCCTGCTCGGGTGGAACCTGTTCAGCAATGTACTGACGCGCAGCAGCACCTGTCTGATCGGCAACGCGCAGCTCATCAGCAAAGTGTTTTTCCCGCGATTGGTTTTGCCGCTGTCCACCGTCGGTTCGTCGCTGGTGGATTACGGTGTCTCGCTGGTGATGATGGCGGTGCTCATGTTCCTGTATCGTGTGCCGCCGACGTGGACGATCCTGCTGCTGCCGGTGTGGACGGTGGTGCTGCTGATGCTGGCGCTGGGCGTGGGCATGTTGTCGGCGGCGCTGACGGTCACGTACCGCGACGTGCAATACATTCTGCCGGTGGCGCTGAACATTTTGATGTACGCCAGCCCGGTTCCGTATGCGGCGTCGCTGGTGCCGCCGTCGATGCGGTTTGCGTACAACCTCAATCCGCTGTCGGGAGTGCTGGAGGCGTATCGCTGGTCGGCCCTGGGCACGACGGCGCCGTCGGCGTGGGCGCTGACGTATTCGGTCTGTTTCTGCTGCGCGTCGCTGTGGGTCGGGGCGGTGGCGTTCAAGCAGATGGAATGCAAATTCGCGGACGTGATTTAAAAAAGAGCGCGTCGCAAGCGACGCCGCTAAACTTGGCGTGGGCGCTGCCCACGCTACCGGGATTTCCCGTCGCCCATGCCGCGCAGCGCCAACGTCAGGGCGTCCACGTTCGAGGCAAGGCGCTTGGCTTCGTTCACGTCGATGATCTGCTTTTGGAACAGTTCGGCGAGATGCTGATCGAAGCTCTGGCTGCCGGATTCGCGGTTGCCGACGGTTCCCTTGAGCTTGTCGAATTCGCCGTCCAAAATGTATTTTCGCACCAGCGGCGTGGCCATCATGATCTCGACGACCGGCACGCGGCCTTTGCCCTCGCGGCGCTTGGCCAGGCGTTGACAGACCACGCCGACCAGGCACATTCCAAGCTGTGTCTGCTGCAAATCTTTCTGCACCGGATCGAACATGGAGACCATGCGTTCGATGGTCATCGGCGCGTTGGCGGCGTGAACGGAGGTGAAGACCAGGTGTCCGGTGTCGGCGGCGCGCAGCGCGGTGGTCAGCGAAAACGTATCGCGGATTTCACCGATGAGGATGGTGTCGGGATCCTGGCGCATCATGGCCCGCAGCGCGGTTTCGTAGCTGTCGGAGTCGGTGCCGACTTCCACCTGGCTGACCAGGCTCTTGATGTTGTCGTGCTGGTACTCGATGGGGTCTTCGATGGTGATGATGCGTTCGGCGCGGGTGCGATTGATCTTGCCGATGATCGCGGCCAGCGTGGTGCTCTTGCCGCTGCCGGTGGTCCCGGAGACCATGACGATGCCGCGATTGAAGTTGGCGACCTCCTCGACCTGCTTGGGCAGATTGATCTCGTCGAACTGCGGAATCTTGGTGACGATGCGGCGCATGACGATGGCGTATTTTCCGCGGCTGTGAAAGATGCTGACGCGGAAGCGCGCGCTGCCGTCAGGCATGGGATAGGCCAGATCGACCGATCCCTTTTCCTTCAGCGTCTTGCGCTGGGCGTCGTCCTTGATCATGATGTCGATATATTCGGACATCGACGCGTCGGGGGTGGGCGGGCAGTCGAGAAAATGGGCGCGGCCATCGACGCGCAGCATCGGAACGGAGCCGGCCTGCAGGTGAAGGTCGGAGGCGTTGATCTTGATGGCGGTCTTGGTGAAATCGTCGAGCTTCAATCGCCGCTGGTCGGCGGCGGCGGGCGCCGAAAGGGTGGCGCCGTCGGCTTCGGGCATTTCTGGGGGCTGGTTGATGGATGACATAGTGCGCTGGTTCCGTGGTTTGAAGTTGCAACGCGAATGCCGGTTCCTACCGCAGGACCGCTGAGCGGATTATAGCCATTCGCCAGTGCAACCGGCAGGATTCGAACCTGCGACCGGCGGATTAGAAATCCGCTGCTCTGTCCAACTGAGCTACGGTTGCGGCCGGCTCCAATATACCCGCCCGCAAGCCGAGGGCTAATCCGTGCGGAGCCAATGGCTGATCCCCTGCCAAATCAGCCTTAGACATTGAACAGGAAGTGCATGATGTCGCCGTCCTGCACAATATAGCTTTTGCCCTCGGCCCGCATCCGGCCGGCGGCTTTGATGGCGGGTTCGGTCTTGTGTTTTTGCAGGTCGTCCAGGGTGTAGACCTCGGCGCGAATGAAGCCGCGCTCAAAATCGCCGTGGATGACGCCAGCCGCCTGCGGAGCGGTGGCCCCGATGGGAATCGTCCAGGCGCGAATCTCCTTGGGGCCGGTTGTGAAATAACTTTGCAGGCCGAGCAGTTTGTACGCCTGACGCGCCAAGGCGGCGAGGGCCGGTTCAGCAAGACCCATGCTCGCCAGCATCCCGTTGCGATCATCGGCTCCCAGTTCGGCCAACTCCGCTTCGAGTTTGCCGCAGACGCACACGACACCGCCCTGCGCTCCCTCGGCGGCGGCGCGTTCGCGCACCTTTTGGACGTATTCGCTCTTGCCCTGAAGATCGTTCTCATCCACGTTGGCGACGTACAGAACTTTCTTTGCGGTGATCAGGCCCAGCGGCTTGAGCAGCTTGCGCTCTTCGGGATTGAATTCCAGCGACCGCACCGGCTTGGCTTGATTGAGAACTTCCTTGCAACGGCGCAGGACATCGGCGCGGATGGTCGCGTCCTTGTCGCCGCTGCGGGCGAGGCGCTCGGCTTTGTCCAGCGATGAGCTGACGGTTTCCAGATCGGCCAGGGCGAGTTCTGTGTCGATGGTGTCGATGTCGCGTATCGGGTCGGTCGAGCCTTCAACGTGAATGATCTCGCCGCCGCCGAAGCAGCGGACGACGTGCAGGATCGCATCCACCTCGCGGATGTGGGAGAGGAATTTATTGCCCAGCCCCTCGCCGGTGCTCGCCCCGCGCACAATGCCGGCGATATCCACGACGCGCAGCGCGGCGGGAATGATCTTTTCAGTGACCTGAAATTGATTCAGAATCGCCAGCCGCGGGTCGGGAACAGCCACAACCCCGACGTTCGGCTCAATGGTGGCGAACGGATAATTAGCCGCCAGCGCCCCGGCGGCGGTGAGCGCGTTGAAGATCGTGCTCTTGCCGACGTTGGGGAGACCGACGATGCCGACTTCCAAGGCCATGGGGCGGTTACTATACTGTCAGCGTGGAGGAAGTCATGTATTCACGACTTGCGATTGCGTTTTGTGCGGCGTTGGTCTGCGTGGCCGCCGGCCCGCGGGCGATAAAACTCGGCACGGGCGATCCATACCCCGGCACTTGGAACATCACTCTCTCGCCCAGCGACACGGGCGGCAAGCAGTTCGACGAGGTGCTGACGTTCGCCAACAATCAGCTTTCCGCCAAGGTGATGGCGACGCACGGTTTCGGCCCGGCCCCGTACGACGAGGACATCCGCGGCCTGGGTCAGTCGAAGTTTTCCTGCAAACAAACCAGCGACACCGAAGGCAAAATCGACTGGCAGGGATACACGACCGGACAGGATTTGACGGGAACCATGACCTGGACGAAGAAAGATGGAAGCGTCGTCCATTATGATTTTACGGGAAGTAAGAGCGGGACGTGAGAATTCCGTCATCCGTAAATCGAGGGAGAGGGAAAAAATCCGCTGCGGGACGGCTGATGCCGGGCATCGCGAAGTGAGCCGGAACGGGGCTGGTCACGGGCGGTCATCAGGGTATCGCGTACACACGCTTCTGTATGAAAATTCTCAAAAGCACTCGCCACGCAAAAATCACCGGCGATTTTTCCGAGGCATTGATCCTCTATTGGCTCTCCAAATATGGTTTCGAATGCGCGCGCGTCGATCATACCGGGATTGATTTGATCGCGAGAAATCCGCACACAAGCGAGCTTATCGGAGTCTCCGTTAAAAGTCGTTGTCGAACTGCTGGTACGGAGGGTGATGTCATCGCCATTCCCGCCGACAATTTTCAAAAGGCAATTTCGGCGTGCAAGGCATTTGGTTGTATTCCGTACTTTGCGATTGTTGTCGATGCCGCAGGAAGCATTCGCGGCTTTATCCTTCCGATGTCCCGATTGCTGGCATTGTGTCCTACGACGGGAAGGGGTTCCTATTGGAGAATGTCGCCCCGATTCCTACAGCAGTGTGTGGGAGATTCTGAAATTAAGATGTTTGAATTCCAAACGCGCACGAATAGTTGGTGGGAATGAGGCGGCCCATCAGATGACGGCAAGAAGCCCGCAGTTTCCTGACCGAGACCGCTGCGTGAAAATCCTGCTTGATGAGTGTCTGCCGCGGCGTTTGGCGAAGTTGCTGCCGGCCGTTTGTCCATCCGCATAATATCGTCATCACAAGCTGAAACTTGACATTTACGCAATATGCGTTAATAATTACGCAATATGCGAAGTTTCGGCTCACTGGATGCGCTATTCCCCAGAACCCGCCAGGGGATTCTGGCGGCGGTGCTCGTGCGGCCGGAAAAAGCGTGGTATGCCTCGGAACTGGGCCGCCGCATGGGCGTGCCGTCTTCGAGCCTGCAACGGGAACTGCAAGACCTCACCCGCGCGGGGATATTGAAGACTCACCGGCAGGGACGAATGGCCTACTACCAGGCCGATGCGGATTCGCCGCTCTTTTTTGACCTCCGTGGCCTGCTCCTGAAAACGGCGGGGTTGGTGGATGTCCTGGCCCACGCGCTCAAGCCGCTGGCGGCAAAACTGCGGATCGTCTTTGTGTATGGATCAATCGCCAGCGGTCGCGAGCGGAGCGACAGTGACATCGACCTGCTGGTGGTTGGCACGGTGTCGCCAGCGGAGCTTGCGCTCCCGCTGCGGCGCGCACGGGAGCTGCTCGGCCGGGAGATCAATCCAACCGTCTACACGCCGGCGGAATTCAATAGGAAACGCGCGGCGAAGGATCATTTTTTGACGCGAGTGTTGGACAAGCCCAAGCTGTTTGTGATAGGCAGTAAGAATGAGTTGGGCGAAGCTGCTGGCTGACAAACGGGTCACCCGCGCACGGCCGAGCAAGGTTGAACTGGATAATCTGCGCTCGATCGTGGCCCGTAGTCTCAAAGATGTGACGGCAGCGGGCCTTTCGGCCGATTCGCGTTTCATCATGGCCTATGATGCCGCCCGGACGTTGTCGCCGATCATCGTGCGGACCGCGGGCTACCGCCCCAGATCGGTCGGCGGCCATTACAACACTTTTCTGGCGTTGGAGGCAGCCGAGCCGGGCTTCGCATCGCTGTCGGCATATTTCGATGGATGCCGCATGAAACGCAACGACTGCGAGTACGGCTTCGCCGGCGGCGTGAGTGATACCGATGCCGATGGCCTGCTTAAGACTGTTCGGCAGTTCGCGGTCGATGCGGAAGCGTGGGTGAAGACTCACCACCCGCATTTAGCCTGAATTCATGCCAATTGCCCCACGACGGCGGCAGGCCTTATAATCGTCTCCTGATTTGGCTATCATGTAACCGCTGAAAGCCGGTTGCTGTTTCCCGGCGAAATCACAAGGTAAAGATGAGCTACGTTTTAGGCTTAAAATGCAAAGAGTGCGGGCATCGGGTGCCGGTGTCGCCGGTGCACGTTTGCGAGCAATGCTTCGGACCATACGAGGTCGAGTATGACTACGCGCGCATGAAGGGGAAAGTCACGCGCGACTCGATCGCTCGCGGACCAAAATCGCTGTGGCGGTATAAAGACCTGCTGCCGGTTGAGGGGACGCCGAAGACGGGGCAGTTCTCCGGGTTCACGCCGCTGAAGAAAGCGGAGCGGCTTGGGCGCGAGCTGGGTTGCCGGGATTTGTGGATCAAGGACGACTCGTGCAACTACCCGACTTACTCGTACAAGGAGCGCGTGGTTTCGGTGGCGATCAGCAAAGCCATTGAGTTCGGGTTCGACACCGTCGGGTGCGCTTCAACCGGGAATCTGGCCAACAGCACGGCGGCGCACGCGGCGCAGGCGGGCATTCGATGCTTTGTGATGATTCCGCACGACCTGGAGCAGGGAAAAGTTTTGGGGAGCCTGATCTTTGGGCCGACGATGGTGCGAATCCGCGGGAATTATGACGACGTGAACCGCCTTTGCACGGAGATCGCCGACAAATACAAGTGGGCGATCGTCAACGTGAATCTTCGGCCCTACTACACCGAAGGGGCCAAGACGCACGGGTTTGAGATCGCCGAGCAGTTCGGCTGGCGGCTGCCGCAGCATACGGTTGTGCCGACGGCGGGCGGAACGATTTTGCCCAAGGTGTACAAGGCGTACAAGGAATTCATCGAGCTGGGTCTGGTGCAGGACAATGGGCCGAAGATCTATTCGGCCCAGGCGGCGGGTTGCAATCCGGTGGTGAAGGCGATCCACAAAGGCGTGGACATCATTGAGCCGCAGAAGCCGAACACCATCGCCAAGAGCATCGCCATCGGGAATCCAGCCGACGGGTATTACGTGTGGCACGCCGTCAAAGACAGCGGCGGCTGGGGCGAGAGCGCGACTGATCGTGAAATCATCGACGCGATCAAGCTGCTGGCCCGCACGGAAGGAATCTGGACCGAGCCGGCCGGTGGAACGACGCTGGCGGTGACCATGAAGCTGCTGCAGCAGGGCCGCATACCGCGCGATGAGAGCATCGTCGTGAGCATCACCGGCAACGGCCTCAAGACGCTGGAGACAGTGCAGAACGATCTGACGCCGCCGGCGGTGATTGAGGCGAAGCTCAGTGAGTTTGACCGGCTGTTTGAAGAGTTGGAACGATCAAAGAATGCGCCTCCGGCCCCGGTTGCGAGTGACGCAAACGTCGCGGCGCCGGCGGCAACATAGATAGGACAAAGAATGAGCATCAAAGTGCGTATCCCCTCACCGCTGCGGAACTTCACCAAAGGGGCCGACGTCATCGAAGCCGACGGCGTCAGCGTCGGTGAGGTGCTGAACAATCTCAAGGTCACGGCCAGCGGCATTGAAACGCGGCTGTTCAAGGGGCCGGGTTTGCTGAACCGCTTCGTCAATGTCTATCTCAACGACGAGGACATCCGCCATTTGAAGAACCTGGAGACGCCGGTGAAGACGGGCGATGAAATCAGCATCGTGCCGGCGATCGCGGGCGGAATGCTATGGGGCGGAGCGCGATGAGCGGCGCCGCGTTTTCAAAGCGATGCTGGTTCACCTTCCCCACGCGGACGCAAGTGGAGCAGCCGATCATCTGGCAGATGAGCCGCAAATTTTCCGACGTAAGTTTTGATATCCGTCAGGCCAGCGTGCAGAATGAAATCGGCATCATGGCCGTGCTGCTCACCGGACCTGAAGCAGAAGTGAACAAGGCGATTGAGTTCCTGCGATCCAAAGGGGTCACGGTTGAGCCGATCGAAAAGAGCGTGGTGGAAGGTTAAGAGCGAACTTCGCTCCTTTTCTGCCGCGACATGACCATCAACGAGAATACATGCCCAATAGAATCCAATCAGAAATCTTAGCACATTTGAAATCCGCCGATTACCGGCCCAAGAAGACGCGAAGACTGGCGCGCGAGCTGAACTATCACGACGACAACCAGTACCACGACTTCCGCGACGCCCTGCGCGAATTGACGGAACAGGGGCACGTCGTCCTCGGCGCCGGTGAAACGGTGATGCTGCCGGTCAGCGCCAGCGGCGCGGCACGGGATGAGTTTGTCGGAACCTACCGCCACAACCAGCGCGGCTTCGGATTCGTCATCCCGACCGATCCGACGATCCGGCAGGACCTGTTCATTCCCGAAGGGGAGAACGGCGGCGCGATCACCGGCGACATCGTGCGGGCGAAGATCACCAATCGCTCGGAGCGCGACGGCAAATCGCTGCGCCGCGGGCGGATCGTCGATATTGTCACGCGCACGCAAAAGCGGTTCGTCGGAACGCTCGTGCGCCAGGGCAGCCAATGGACGATGCTGCCCGACGGCAACACGCTGACCAGTCCCATCCTCACGCCCGACGCCGCGGCGCGGCACATCAAGCCGGGGAGCAAAGTCGTTGTCGAACTGACCACCTATCCTCAGGGCAATCTGCCGGGACAGGGGGTCATCACCGAAGTGCTCGGCGAGGCGGGGGCCAAGGACGTGGATTTCCGGGCCGTTGTCGTGCAGTTCAATCTGCCCGGTGAGTTCCCCGATGCGGCGCTGGACGAAGCCCGCGAGATGGTGGACCGATTCAATGACGCGCCGGATTTGAGCGGCCGCGAAGACCTGAGCGGCGGAGTCGTCTGTACAATCGATCCTGACGATGCCAAGGACTATGACGATGCGATCAGTCTTAAGAAACTGCCAAACGGCCACTGGGAACTGGGCGTTCACATCGCGGATGTGTCACATTTCGTGACGACCGACGGCGATCTAGACGCGGAAGCGAAAGAGCGCGGCAATAGCTGCTATTTCCCCGGCCGCGTCATTCCGATGCTGCCGGAGATCTTGTCCAACGGCGTCTGCTCGCTTCAGGAAGGCGTGCCGCGGTTGTGCAAGAGCGCGTTCATCACCTTCGACGATCACGCCAAGCCCATCGCCAGCCGGTTTGCCAACACGATCATTCACAGCGCTTGTCGCCTGCGTTACCGCGAAGCGCAGGCGATCATCGACAAGGCCCAGACGGTTCCGCATCCCGACGGGCCGCGGAAGATCGACGCCTACAGCCCGGCCGTCGTCGAACTGCTGCACCAGATGAACGCGCTGGCGAAGCGAATTCAAAAGCGCCGTCTGGCGGCCGGGCAGATCGTGCTGGATTTGCCGGAGGTGGAACTGGTGCTGGATGAGGAGGGCAAAGTTGTCGGCGCGCGGGCGGAGGACACAAGCTTCACCCACACGCTGATCGAAATGTTCATGGTCGAGGCCAACGAGGCGGTGGCCCGGCTGCTGGACGGATTGCACGTTCCGTTTCTGCGGCGCATCCACCCAGCGCCTCAGGCGGATCAGGACACGCGGCTCCGCGCGTTCGTGCAGGCCGGCGGATACAAGCTGCCCAAGGTGATGGAACGCAAGGCGATTCAAGCGCTCCTGGCGGACGTGAAGGGAAAGCCCGAAGCGTTTGCCATCAATCTCGCCGTGCTGCGAAGCCTGAGCCGCGCGGAGTATTCGCCGCAGGTGGTTGGGCACTACGCGCTGGCCAGCGAGCATTACTGCCACTTCACCAGCCCGATCCGGCGCTACGCCGATTTGATGATCCACCGATTGCTGGATGAATATCTGCGAGTCAGCGATAGCGGCCGCAAGAGGGCGCGGCTGGAGAACTTCCCTTCCGAAGTCGAACTGATCGATCTCGGCAAGCACCTGAGCTTCACCGAGCGCCGGGCAGACGACGCCGAGCGCGAACTGCGGCAGGTGAAGGTGCTGGAGCTGCTTACCCGGCACGTCGGCGAGGATTTCCCCGGCGTGGTCACGGGCATCACCAATTTTGGAATCTTCGTGCAGCTTACGACCTACCTGATCGACGGATTGATCCGCTACGAGAATCTGATGGACGACCGGTGGGACGTGGACGAGGCGTCGGGATCGGTGCGCGGACAGCGGACTGGCCGGAAGATCAGCATCGGCGATCAAGTGACGGCCCGCATCGGCCGCGTCGAGCCGGCCCGGCGGCAGCTTGATCTGGCGATTGTGCAACTCTTCAGCAAGGCGGGCGACGCGGCGGCGCCGGTCAAACCCGGCAAGCACCCGCACCGAAAAGGACAGCAACACCAGCGTGACGACCGTTCGCGTCAGCATCAGCGGCGTCGGCGGCGACGATGATTACTGAGCAAGCGGCTTGGCCCCGAATGAGCGATCGGTGATCTGGCTTGCCTGATACTCCCACAGTCGGCCGGCGACCTGCTCCGGCGGCAGCGGCAGCGGCGGCGAGCCGGGTACGCCCATGTAGGTCAGAATCTCTTCCATCAATCGGCACGCGCCCGGCGCTGCAACCAGCCCGCCGAAATACGCTGCCGTTCCCGGATCGTGAACGATGAAAACCACCACGATCTTCGGGTCTTCCGCCGGCGCGCAGGCGATGAAACTGCTGTTGTACCGTGTCGGACTGTAGCCGCTGCGGCCAAGGCTGATGTGGCTGGTTCCCGTTTTGCCGGCGATGTTCCAGGTCACGCTGCGGCAACCCTTGGCCGTGCCGCGAATCACGACATCGCAGAGAATCCGGCGAAGCTCCACCGCCGTGGCGGGCGGCAGAGCCTGCGGCAGCTTTGCGAAATCCGCCGGCTCGGAATTGCTCAGCACCTGACCATCGGGATCAAGCGTCCCGCGGAGCAGATGCGGCTGCACCAGCCGGCCGCCGTTGGCGATCACGCAGAATGCCCGGCCGAGCTGCAGCGGCGTCACCATCACTTCGTAACCCTGCGACACACTTTCCGTGCTGAAATTCGTCCACTTTTTCAGGGGATTCACTTTCCCCTGATTCTCGCCGGGCAGATCAATGCCGGTCAGACGGCCGAAGCCGAATCGCGTGATGGCGGCATAAATCCTCGCGTTGCCCAGCCGCTCGCCGAGCATCGACATGAGAATGTTGCTGGATTTGACCAGGCCGTCCCACGTGCAAAGGTCGTCGTAGCCGTAATCGTCGTTGACGTGGCGGCCATCGGGGGCGATGTAGTGCTCGCCGTGCACGGGCCATACTTCGTTGGGGCGGGTGATGCCCCACATCAGAGCGGGTCCGGCGATGAACGGCTTGAATGTGCTGCCGGGTTCGTACGGATCGGTGATGGCCCGATTGCGGCGGGCGTCGGCGGGCGAATCGTTGAGGTTGGACGGATTGAAGCCGGGATAACCGCTCATCCAGTCGGCCATCGCCAGCACTTCGCCGGTGCGCGGATCGAGCACTATCGCCTCGGCCCGCCGGGCCTTGTTGCTGTCACCGGTGGTCGCCAGCGCCTCCTCGGTCATCATCTGAATGTTGGAGTCGATGGTCAGGACGACGTGCTGCCCATGCTGCGGCGGCAGGTAGTCCTCGGCCGCGACGCCGATCGGACGGCGGCGGGCGTCCTTGGTCAGTCGCTCGAATCCGTCCTTCCCGGCCAGAAGTTTGTCGTACTGAAGTTCGATCCCTTCCTGTCCAGCCCCATCGCCGTCCACGCCGCCGAGAACGTGGCAGCCGATCGACCCCATCGGGTAGACGCGCCGGCTGGTCATGCTGACGCCGACGCCGGGCAGATCCAGCGCTTCGATTTGTTCGCCGGCGGCGCTGTCCAGATCGTCGGCGACTTTGAGGTAACGGCTGGTGGGATGGTCGGCCATCAGTTTCCGCAGGTCATCGGGCGATTTGTCGATCTGCGCGGCCAGCGATTCGAGCGCGGCGTTCATGCCCGCCTCGCCCTGACCGTTGCGGGCATATTCCTCGGCCATGAATTTCGGATCGATGAACAGCGTCTGCGTCTGGACGGTTCCGGCCATCAGGATGCCGTTGCGATCAAAGATGCCGCCGCGGCGGGCCTGCAGGACGACGTTCTGATGCTGCTGTCGTTCCGCCCGGATGATGGTCTGCTCGCGGCCATACGTCTGAAGGTAGGCGACCCGTCCGCACAGGAGCACGAACAGGAATACGATGCCGCTCAGAACGGCGCCGGCACGGAATGTGGAGAAGATGGGCATGGAGCAACTCCCAGTCCGATAATTATCGGCAGAGGGAGCGTCATCCGTGGAACAATTTACGAGGCGGCGTGAGCCAGCAGGCCAGCCCATGTTTTCAGCGGCCGGCCCAGGACGTGGGTGATGTGCTCCGCGAGCAGGCGATTGAGCGGATCGGTCTGCGTGCGCGTCAGATGCGGCAGGCGCTGAGCGACGCCGTCGGCACGGGGAAGACGCAGAATCGACTGCAAAAGCCGTAGCAGGCGTGCGTCGAGCGGAAGGAGTCCGGGAAGGCCCGGTGCGCATTTTTGGCAGATCGCGCCGCCGCGGGTGAGGGAGAAGAAGATGCGGTCGTTCCCATTCGGCGTCGCGCCGCAGCCAACGCAGACGAAAAGCTCAGGCAGATAGCCGCTCCCTTTGAGCAGGTCCAGCTCCCAAGCCAGCATCGCCTCCTCGCGTCTTTCTGTGCCGAGTTCCGGCAGGGTTCGAGCGAAGCGATCAAAGAGATCGGGATGCGGATCGCGGGCCTCGATCAGCAGAGACACCAATTCGGCCGCGTAAAGAGCGAGATTCAGTCCGCGAAGGGTGCGGCGCAGTTCCAGATGACCGTCAACCAGCTTCCAATCCGTGAGCGTGGCCAGATCGGCCTTCGCGTCATCAGTGAACACGGCCTGGCCGAGATCGACCAGATCAACCCCGCCGTCAAAGCGGCTGGCCCCCGCCTTGGTTCGCCGATGCGCGCCCTTGGCGATCACGCGCACGATGCCATGATCGCGTGCGAAGAGCGTCAGCACCTGCGAGGTTTCGCTGTATTCGACTTTGCCAAGGCACAAACACTGATCGGAGGCGAGACCCACGGCGGGAATTATAGCGCCCGGGCAAGGTTGAGCCAGAGCCGGAAAGCACCTATATTGGACGATTCGCCAGCGAAGGCTTTGCCTGTCGCGAGCTCGTAGCTCAGTTGGTAGAGCATCGGACTTTTAATCCGTGGGTCGTGGGTTCGAGTCCCACCGAGCTCATCTCCCGGCCCTCGCGATTCCCGGCCGGAACGCAGTTGCCGCAGCGGATGGAGGACTGATTGATCGTCTGGGGTCTGAACGTCATCGATCTGGCCATCGTCGTGGCTTTCCTGATTCTGATCCTGGCGATCGGAGTCTGGTCGTCGCGCAGCGTGAAAAAGGAATCGGATTTCTACCTCGGCGGCCGGCAGTTCGGCAAAGTCCTTCAGTTTTTCCTCCAATTCGGCAACGCCACCGACACGACCGGCGCCCCCACCATCGCCACCGGCGTCTATCGCCAGGGTGTCGGCGGCGCGTGGCTCGGCGGGTTTCAGACGCTCTTCATCACGCCGTTTTTCTGGTTCACTCAGCCCTGGTGGCGCCGCGCCCGCCTGACCACCATGGCCGATCTGTTCGTCGATCGCTTTGACAGCAAGTCCCTGGCGACAGCGTATGCGGCATTCAATATCTTCATCGCGCTCTTCACGATGGGCGTCGGCAACGTCGCGGCGTACAAGGTCGCCAGCGCCATGGTGCTCAAACCTCCGTCCGCCTACACCGCCGAGGACCAGCGGGAAATGACCGATTACAAACGGTATCAAGCCCTCAAGGCCCAGGTCGAGGCCGGGACGCTCTCGCCGGAAGACCAGGAGTTCAAAAACCTCGACAACCAGAGCAAGGCGGGATTGCTGCAATCTTCCATCTCCTACATCGCCCCCCTGCCGTTTTATTGTTGCTACTCGCTGGTGGTCTGCATTTACATTTCTCTCGGCGGCCTCAAGGCGGCAGTCATCACCAACGCGGTGCAGGGATTGCTCATCATCATCATGAGCGTGCTGATTATTCCCGTCGGTCTTACGGCCGTCGGCGGATTCAGCGGGCTGCATCATCGCGTGCCGGAGTACAAGTTCCTGCTCACCAGCGACGCGACATGGTACTCCGTCGCCATCATCGTCATCGGCAGCATGTTGCAGGTGATCGGGATCATGCACAACATGTCCACCGGCGGCTCGGCGAAGAACGAAGCCGACGCCCAATGGGGCATGCTCTCCGGCGGATTCACCAAGCGGCTGGTCATCGTCGCCTGGATTTTCTGCGGACTGCTGGCTGTCGGACTGCTCTCCGGCAAAGACGCCCTCTCCGATCCCGACTACGCCTGGGGCGCGCTTTCCGTCCGCCTGCTGCCGGTGGGACTGATGGGGCTGATGCTCTCGGGCATGTTGCTCGGCCACATGCCGACGGTCGGCGTCAACGCCGTCGCCGTTAGCGGGTTGATCACGCGCAATTTGTATGAGCCGCTGGTCAAGAACCGCTCCGAACGCGAGTATCTTCGCGTCGGCCAACTCTCCATCATCGTCGTGCTCGCCGCCTCGATCCTCTTCGCTCTGATGTTCAGCGATCTGTTCGAGATGTTCATCTTCATGATTCGCTACGGCATCTATTTCGGCGTGGCGATCTGGCTGATCATTTTCTGGCGGCGCGTCACGGCGGCGGGGATCATGGTGGGTTTCGTCGTGTGGGTTTTGGGAATCGTCATTCTGCCGACGACGCTCGGCTACGTTGCCGCCGCCCGGACCGCCCCTGCCCTACTCGCCCAGACCGACCCGTACAACGAGCAGGTGATGACCGGCGCGACCGCCGCTGACGTGGCCGCGGGAACCGCCCATCACATCGGCCAGCCAATCCAGCGGCAGCATGTACATCTTCCCGTCGCCGTTTACTTCGACAAGATCGTCAAGATCAATCCGCAGGATCCCAACTCCGCGATGGAGGGAATCGGCCGATTCAACGTGGAGCTGTTCACGCTCCACCTGCTCGGCCTGCCCGTAACGCATCTTCACGCCGCCGGCAAGACGACCTGGGAGTGGCTCTTCGACAGCCTGATGCCGTTCATCGTGATTATGGCGATCAGTCTGGTCACCAACCCCGGCGACCCGCTGCGGGCCGACCGGTTTTACGCCAAGATGCGCACTCCAGTCGGCCCCACGCCCGAAGACGAGCGCCGCGGCATGGAGTTGAGCATCGCCGAGCCGCACCGCTTCGACGACACCAAGATCTTCCGCCATTCGCAGTGGCAGTTCGTGAAATGGACGAAAAGGGACTGGTACGGCTTCGGCACGTGCTGGGTGATTGTCGGGCTAATTATGACGTTCCTGTGGGGTGTGCTCAGCGTCGGCTCGTGACCTCAATTGAAAGCATCGAATAGCTCGCGATCACTCAAGCAGACCCTGATCCTCAAGGGCTTTTTCGCATTCCAATGGAATTCTGCTGCGAGGAACCGCTTCGCGGATGCTGGCCAGAATACGTGGGCTGAGGTTTGCCTTTAACTTCAGGCGGCCTGACAACTTCAATTCCTCGAGTTTGGAATCGGCCACAAGCATCGCCGCCGCATAATCGACACAAGTCTTGTGCCGAACGAAAGGATGGTCGCCGGACTCAACGATACATGTTTGTTCCTGATAATCTTGATACGAAAGGAACCGAAGGATGACAACATTTTTTGAGTCTTTGGCCGGATCCGAAATGATCATCCAGAGATGGTCGTCTTCGGCATTGGGAAAAAGGAATGTATTTCCTTCCTGCACGCAAGGCCGCCTTGACACTACGTGGAGGACAGGAGATTTTGAACCGACGTTAATCCCGCGGCATCTCGCTGGAGCGATGCCTTTTGGTGCTGCATATTGAGCGCCGCCAAAATATCGTCAAGAGGGATTTTGTTGCGAGACCCCTTCGCCGGCTTGTTCTT
>Ga0182024_10010848_pt1 | contig 18462 bp, 16 predicted proteins | sample P32metaG_FD_120480 | JGI IMG/M metagenome (GOLD analysis project Ga0182024, IMG submission 120480) | Permafrost microbial communities from Stordalen Mire, Sweden - P3-2 metaG (Illumina Assembly) | ecosystem: Environmental > Terrestrial > Soil > Wetlands > Permafrost | place: Sweden: Stordalen... | reverse complement strand
CCGCACATCAGCAACTCCAATCCGGACCCGCTCACCATCGACGACCTGCATGCCGTCCAGGAAGTTGTGCCCGGCATCGTTGCCTCGTCCCCCGTGACCCAGCTCTCCGATCGTGTTCCCGTCGGCAATGGTAAAGAGAAGGACGTCACCATTCTCGGTGTGAGCCCGGACTATCTGCGGGTGCGCAACCTTGTCGTTCCTTCGGGAAGGTTTTTCGATCAGGAGGATTCTCAAGCCCACAACAAGGTCGGGGTGATCACCGAGAAAATGGCGATTGAGCTTTATGGATCTTCGCAAGCGGCTGTAGGCAAAATCATCAAGCTCAACGGACTGCCATTCACCATCATAGGGACCTTCAAGGAGCGCGTGGAGACTTTCGGCCAGTCGGAAATCGTCGATAACACGATGCTGATTCCGTATTCCGTCAGCCGCTATTTTATGGAGATCCCCAGCGTCAAGCTTTTGTATTTCTCCATGGAAGATCCCTCGATGGTGATCCCGGCAACGGCTCAGATCAAACGTGTACTGCAGTCGCGGCACCGCTCGGAGTCGGTTTACGACGTCTCAAATCTCACCGCGCTTCTGGCGATGGCCGATCGCATTGCCACTGGGCTGACCTGGGTGCTGCTTCTGATTTCTATGGTTACTCTGCTGGTGAGCGGGATTGGAATCATGAACATCATGCTGGCGACGGTGACTTCGCGCATCCGGGAGATCGGGATTCGTAAGGCCATTGGCGCAACCAACCGGGAAATCCGTTTCCAGTTTCTTGCCGAGGCAATCCTAATCTCGTTCGTCGGAGGGTTCGCCGGGATCGTGATCGGCCTGGCGATCCCATACTCGGTGCGATTCCTTACGGAGTACCGAATTCCAATCTCCGGCCTGTCGGCGATCATTGCGATTGTCGTTTCTTCGGTGGTGGGGGTGATCTTTGGCACCGTCCCGGCAGCGCGTGCGGCGCAGCTTGATCCGGTGGAGAGCCTCCGATACGAGTAGGCGGGAGCAAAACCAGCGCCGCGAAAACTAACGGTGGGCCAGCAAACGCCGCAAAGCCGGGCTGGTTGGCCCGGCTCTCTTTTGCGTGGAACTGAATCAGTCAATCTCGGTTCGACCGGCCGATCCAGAATGTCTAATTCGCAGTGCGGGATCACCCACCCGCGAGGTTTCTTTACATCACCATCGCGAGGTTCTCAAGTTCATGCTGCAGCACCGGCAGGGCGCACCCCGCCATCTCGACACGGCCAGCGGCATCCAGCGCCGCTTTGGGAGAAACCCCATAGCCCCGGCCCATCAAGAAAACCTGGAGCAGTTCGGCGGCTTCATAGGAATCGATCATGCCACCCTGCAGCAGATCGCTCCGTAAGGCTGCCAGTTCGGTCGCCGTAAATCTGTCTTTATCGTTATTCACCTGGATGTTCATCGCGTTTTCAACCATGGCCGTCATCACCTCCGACTCCGACCTACCTACCACAATTGCTTATTAGACTCATCGGCAGCTATTGAAGTTGCATGCAATTCTGCTGCCGCAGTCGCCGGTTACTTTGATATACGTCCGGCGGGCTGCTTTGGATTCATAAACCCCTCTGGAAGGAAGAAGTTGCAGCCAGGGTAATCGGATTCCGCCCACTTGGGTAAGGTCTCCGAAGTACCCAGAAGGTCTCAATACTGACACGGAGTGTCATTCTGGGCGGGAATGCTACAGACTCATAGGCCGTGCAAGGACGAGGACCCTTTGGTGAGCCACAAGTTCGTTCGGGAGCACGGGGTAGACGAGCGAACGGAATCAAGCGCTCTCGATCGTCGCCTCGTCGACCAGCATGATAGGAATATCGTCCTTTACCGCGTAGACGCGGTGGCATTGCGTGCACTTCAGCGTCTCTGGACTTGGACGGTATTCGAGTGCCTGCTTGCAGGCCGGGCATACCAGAATTTCCAGTAAATCCTTGGCTATCATGCCGAGCATTCTACGCCTTCGCCTGGAACCACAGCTGTCACTATGGAAAATCTGTTCGGCTGCGGCAGCGCTCGACGCCCGCGCCGGTGTAAGATTTTTCTAGACAAAGCCCAAAATCTGAACACGGAGCCCAATGCCCGCCCGAATCCTCGATGGCACCCGAATCGCAAACGACATCCGCAGTGAGGTGGCTGCGGAGGTCAAGGGATTGGCGTCGGCTGGAGTGCGACCAGGTCTGGCCGTCGTTCTGGTCGGCCATAACCCGGCTTCGGAAATCTACGTGCGTGGCAAAGTGAAAGCTTGTGAGGAAGTCGGGATATACAGCGAGCAGCACACCCCGTCCGAGATTGCGACTACCGGTCAACTTCTGGAACTGATTCAAGACCTCAACCGGCGCGACGAAATTGACGGCATCCTGGTGCAGTTGCCTCTGCCTGGGCGGGTGGACTCCAAACAGGTATTGATGGCGGTTGACCCGGCCAAGGATGTGGACGGGTTCCATCCCGTGAACGTTGGATTCCTGTCCACTCAGCGCCCCGGGCTGGTTCCTTGTACGCCGGCAGGCGTGATGGAGATCCTCAAGCGTAGTCAGATTCCCATTGCGGGACAAGAAGCGGTGGTCGTGGGGCGCAGTGACATCGTCGGTAAACCCGCGGCCATGCTTTTGCTGAATTCCAATGCGACCGTTACCGTCTGTCATTCGAAAACGCGAGATCTGACGGAAGTCTGCCGCCGAGGGGATATTCTCGTAGCCGCAATCGGCCGGGCTGGAATGCTTACTCGCGACTTCGTGAAACCCGGGGCAACGGTGATCGACGTTGGCATGAACAAGATGACGGACCCAGTAGAGTTTCAACGCCTCTTCGGCGGCAGTTCTGCTAGCAATGCGAAGCGCGAGCAGACTTTCCGGGCCAAGGGATCGACTCTGGTTGGCGATGTGCATCCAGAGGTAGCTGAGATTGCGGGAGCGCTCACGCCTGTTCCGGGTGGGGTCGGTCCGCTGACCATCGCGATGCTCATGTACAACACGGTAAAGGCCGCGAAGATGCGCCGCGGCAGCCGCACATCGGAGCTGTCACGCGCCTGAAAAGCAATTCCACAGCCGAGAACGCCGAGTGCGCTGAGAAAACGCTTCTAAAGCTTTATCTCTTCGCGTACTCTTCGGTTGATTTGGTGTCCGCCTTCTCGTGGGTGTTTTCATGCTGAGGGTGGGCCTTACTGGTGGCATTGCATCGGGCAAATCAGTCGTTGGCGAAATGTTTATTGCGCTGGGCGGCCGTCTTGTCCAGGCCGACCGGATCGCGCACGAACTGATGGTCCCCGGTCAACCGGTCTACAACCAGGTGGTTCGCCACTTCGGCGGTGGGATTCTTAATCCCGACCTCAGCGTGAATCGTGCCAAGCTGGCGGACGCCGCTTTTGGTTCAGGCGGCGGGTCCGCGACTCGAACCGCATCTCAGGCCCCTTCTCGCGTGGAGGAGTTGAACCGTATCGTGCATCCCGCGGTGATTCGCGGCCAGGAGGAGTGGATGGAAGAGATGGGACGACAAGACCCGCACGCCGTAGCAATTGTGGAAGCCGCGCTCATACTCGAGGCGGGCGCCGCGAAGAGATTTGACCGGCTGATCGTAGTCACATGTAGTGACGAACAACGCGTAGTTCGCTTCGCGGCGCGCCATAAGTTGTCAATCGACGTAGCACAGAAAGAAGTCGAGCGTCGGATGGCCGCGCAACTGCCCGAAGCGGAAAAAATCAAGGCTGCCGATTTTGTGATCGATAATTCCCGCTCCCTCGACCGGACCCGCGAGCGGGTCTTGCAGGTGTGGCAGGAGCTACGCTCCGAGGCCACTTCCCGCATTTGAACTTATCCCCGGGGCCTGTGTATTAGCCGGTAGCCCGCGCCCTACAGGATTCACCGTATTCGGGCGCCGATCAGAATCTAAGTAAGATGAAGGACTATGTCTGACCGCCCTCCTTTGGCAGACATGTGCGGGAAACAACTATGCGGGTGCTAGTAGTCGATGACCATGAAGTCGTCCGCCGGGGCGTCCGCTCCCTCATCCAAAGCCATTCAAATTTCGACGTGTGCGGCGAGGCAGTTGACGGGCAGGACGCAGTAGAGAAAGCCCAACAGCTAAATCCGGATGTGATCGTCATGGATGTCAGCATGCCGCGTCTGAATGGCCTGGAAGCCACCCATTTGATTCGAGCCACACTACCTGATTCCGAAATATTGATTCTTAGTCAGCACGATTCTCCGGAAATGGTTCGCCAGGCCTTCAAGGCGGGCGCTCGCGGGTATGTTGTGAAATCGTCCATCGCCCGCGATTTGCTGGCCGCCTTGGAATGCGTGGGTCGCCGGCAACCCTTTTTTGAACAGGCAATGTCGGAGCAGGACCGAATCACTCCGGTCGATTCCAAAGAGATCTTGCAGCGGAGCGCGGCCTTAGAGCAAGCTCTGCGCGAGAGCGAGCAGCTCTACCGGTCGACATTCGAATTGGCTGCATTGGGAGTTGCGCAAGTCAGCCCAATCGGCCGTTTTTTACGCGTAAACGACAAGCTCGCTGAGATGACCGGTTATAGCAAAGACGAACTGCTGAAGATGACTTTTCAGGAGATTACTCATCCGGAGGACGTTGGACAAGACGTTTCTCAAGGCGAACAGGTGAAGAGTGGCGCTCTGGACACCTATTCGATGGAGAAACGTTACATTCGGAAAGACGGATCCATCATCTGGGTAAATTTGACCGTTTCCGGCGCGCGAAACGAGAGCGGACAGTTGAAGCATTTTATTTCGGTCGCGGAAGACATAAGCGCACGCCGGGAAGGGGAAGAGGCACGATATAGGCTCGCCGCGATCGTGGAATCCTCCGAGGATGCGATCGTCTCGAAGGATCTAAATGGAATCATCGCCAGCTGGAATGCGGGAGCGCAACGAATCTTTGGATTTTCTCCCGAAGAAGCGGTTGGAAGGCCGATAACGATTATCATCCCGCCGGAGCTGCGGGACGAAGAAAGGCAAATTATCAAGCGACTGCGAAATGGCGAGCGGATCGAACACTACGAAACCGTGCGCATGACCAAGTCCGGTGCGAGACTCAACATTTCTCTTACTGTATCTCCCGTTCGAGATTCGCGCGGCAGGATTATCGGAGCTTCAAAAATTGCTCGTGATGTCACCGAGCGAAAAAGCATGGAAGAGGCGTTGCGGCAGCGCGAATCCGAGCTGCGGGCCGCGTTCAGTCAAACCTATTCATTCCTCATACTGCTGACACCGGATGGAACCATCATCGACGCGAATCGTGCCGCCGTTGAGGCTTCGGGTCACAAGCGCGAAGAGTTAATCGGCCACAAGTTCTGGGAGTTTTGGTGGTCCGCATTGCCCAATGAGGTGGCTATCCTGAAAAACAGCGTGGCAAAAGCCGCGCGAGGCGACCTGGTTCGAGAGGAATGCTCTTTCTGCTTGCCGGATGGAACTCGGCGGTATGCTCACCGTACTCTGAGTCCCGTGGTCGACGACGCGGGAAAGCTAGTCATGATAGTGGGCACGGGCCTAGATATAACCGAGCAACGGGAATTGCGCGAAAAATTGGAGGCTCGGGTTAAACAGCGTACTCAGGAACTCGAGGAGAAAAATCAAGCACTTTTGCAGCAAGCCGAGACCGTACGCGATCTTTCTGGCCGACTATTACGCGCCCAGGATGAGGAACGGCGCCGCATTGCCCGCGATCTGCATGACAGCTCCGGGCAGACGCTCGCTGCCGTGCAGATGAACCTTGCGCCCTTGCAGGAGCAAGCGCGAAATTTCAACGGTGACTTCGCCACCGGGATTCAGCAGAGCCTCGAACTGATCGAGCAGCTATCCAAGGAGCTGCGTACTGTTTCTTATTTGCTGCATCCGCCTTTGCTGGACGAAGCCGGACTTCCATCCGCGCTGCGCTGGTATGTGGAAGGCTTTGCGCAACGCAGCAAAATCGACGTTCAACTCGAAGTATCTGCCGATCTCGGAAGATTGCCTGGAGATATGGAGATGACGGTATTCCGCATCGTGCAGGAATGCCTTACCAACATTCATCGCCACTCGAGCGGCAAGAAGGCGAATATCCGGCTGCTTCGTTCTGAAGAAGAGATTTGCCTCGAAATTCAGGATAACGGCCAGGGCATGCCCGTCTCGGGCAATGGTCGATCGTCCGGGAGAGCGCCGAGAGCTGGGGTGGGAATTCAGGGCATGCGCGAACGAGTAAACCAGCTCGGCGGTCGCTTTGAAATCAAATCGGCAGAACCTGGTACGGTAGTGACCGCTAAATTCCCGTTGGCGCTGCCCACGTCGCAACAGATTTCTTGAGGGGGTGCTTGCGATGTACGCGGTTGGCTGCAGGTCCTCATGACCGCGTGACTTGAATCGGAACATATTAGAATCGATTCGGGACTTTCCTCGCTAGATCCAGGTGCGGTTCGCGTCCCGCAAGGCTCACTTATGAAACTGCTACGACCTGCAATATTCGCGCTGGTGTTTGCCGGCGCTTTCTTCTACTTCACCACGTGGCGTTCGAATTCGCGGTCGACCTTTCTGCATCCCACGAATTGGCTGATCCATCCTGCGGAAGTGGAAATTACGGAAGCTGCCGGCAACGAAGGGCTCGACAGCGAAGAGCAGAATAATATCCTGGTGTATCGGAAGAATATTCCGTCGGTGGTAAACGTTACGTCGCGCGCCATGACGTTCGACTTCTTCTATGGACTTGTGCCCCAGGAAGGTCAAGGCTCAGGTTTTGTCATTGACAAGGATGGCCACATCCTCACCAACTACCATGTGGTTGCCGACGCGCGGCAGGTGGAGGTTACGCTGCACAACCGGAAGAAATATAAGGCGACCGTGGTGGGCACCGATCCGCCGCACGATCTGGCCGTGATTCAGATCAAGGCGCCCGACCTGATTCCCGCCGTGCTCGGCGACTCGCGCAACCTGCAGGTAGGGCAGAAGGTTTATGCGATTGGCAATCCTTTCGGGCTGGCAGGAACTATGACGCGCGGCATCGTGAGTTCGATCCGTCCCGTGCGCGAGCCTAATGGGGCAACCATCGACGAGGCGATTCAGACCGATGCCGCCATCAACCCGGGAAACTCCGGTGGTCCGCTGATGAACTGGCACGGTGAAGTGATTGGCATCAACACCATGATTCTTTCCAGCGTTGGCCAGAATGCGGGCATTGGTTTCGCAATCCCGATCAACACTGCGAAAGCCGTGCTCAACGATTTGATGACACTTGGCCGCGTGCGTCGTCCCGCCCTGGGAGTACGCACCATTCCCATCAGCGCGGAGCTGGCCGACGAAATGGGATTGCCGGTTGATTACGGTTTGCTGATCGTGCAAGTGATTCCGGGTGGATCGGCGGATCAGGCCGGCCTCCGCGGCGGCACCGAACGCGCGTACCTGGGGAACACTCCGATCATGCTCGGAGGAGATTTGATCGTCGCTATCGATGGCGAAAAAGTTGAGGATGAGGATGCCCTGGCGCAGATGATGAACAACCATCGGGCGGGCGACACCGTAAAAGTGACGATTTACCGAAACAAGAAAAGGCTTGATGTAAGCGTGGCTTTGGGCGAGGCCAGAGAACAAGTATGAAGTGCGCGCTTTATCCGCGGGGCCGGACTGGTTATTCCAGCGCACAGAATACTTGCACTGTGCGGCGCTGGAACCTCCGTGGAATACCGCGGGCGCGGTTTGCAGACGGCGCTGCTACGCGTCAGGTTGGCAGCGGCTGCTGAGGCCGCGTGTGAATACGCGGTGGTGGTTACGCAGGGCGGCACGGCTTCGCAGCGGAATTGCGAGCGGCTGGGATTCCGCGTGGCTTACAGCAAGGTCACGGTGATTAAGACACTCACATGATGCGCGTCTTCCAGACAGCGTACAGCAGGTTCCTCGCCGCTCGCGCCGCGCTTTCGCGCGGCTGCGAGCGGCTCGGAATGACAATTTGATTTTGTGAATGCACTTAGTTAATTCAGCAGTAAAACGTTCTTACGCTGCCGCTTCGGAAAAGAAGTCTTCGATTTCGCCCACTTCTTTATCGTTGAGCTGAAGGTCGCCGGCGCGCATTACGCCCTCGGCTTGCTTGGCATTGCGAGCGCCAACAATGGCCCCGGTGACGGCGGGATTGCGGAGTGTCCAAGCGATGGCGACCTCGCCGACAGTGCGATTATGGCGGTTAGCTATTTCTCGCAGCCGATCGACCAGCTCCAGGTTGCGCGACAAATGAGGTTCTGTGAAGTCCGGATGCCCTTTGCGCCAGTCGTCTTGCGGGAGTCGGGCCGCGCGCTCACGGGTCATAGCGCCGGTGAGCAGTCCGGAAGCCATGGGCGAATAGACGATCACGCCGATTCCCTTATGCAGGCAGTAAGGCAGAATGTCTTCTTCGATCTGACGATGTACCAGCGAGTACTGCGGCTGCAAAGAAGTTACGGGAGCGATGGCTTGAGCGCGCTTCAGCTGCCCGACGTTGAAGTTGGAAACGCCGATCCATCGTATTTTGCCTTCGCGCTTGAGGTCAGCCAGCGTGGACCAGCCCTCTTCGAGCGCGGGAGAGTCGGGATCGGGAGGCCAGTGAATCTGGTAGAGGTCGATTACATCGACGGCAAGGCGGCGCAGACTGTCCTCCGCTTCACGGCGGATGGAATCGGCGCTGAGGACCTTCTGCACTTGCCCTTTGGCATCCCAGCGCAGGCCGCATTTGGTGAAGACGTACGGCCGGGAGCCACGCCAGGTTTTCAAGGCGCGCCCCACGACTTCCTCGGAGTGTCCGAGACCGTAAACAGCGGCGGTGTCGATCCAGTTGACGTGGAGTTCGAGCGCACGATGGATCGCGGCGATGGAGTCGCTGTCGTCCTGCGATCCCCAGGCGAATTGCCAGCCAGAACCGCCGACGGCCCAAGCCCCGTAGCCCACGGGAGTTATGTTTAGATCGGAGTTGCCAAGTTTGCGAGTTTGCATTTCAATCTCCTTGTAAAGTTTGATTTATGGCTCGAGGGATCCGATTCAGAATTGAAGAGCAATGGTTGAAGAGCGATGATCGTCGATACAATTCGGGAATTTTGCCTTTCGTTCCCGCGCGCTACGGAAAAGCTGCAATGGGGCGATGAGCTTTGCTTCAAAGTTGGGGCAAAGATTTTTGTGATGCTCGGGCTGGACAATCCGCGGCTGTGTTTCAAATGCACACCGGAGATTTTTGCGGAATTGATCGAGCGCGAGGATATTTGTCCGGCACCTTATGTTGGGCGCTATAAATGGGTGATGCTCGACCGCCTGGACGCGGTGCGATGGAATGAGCTGCAGGAGTTGATACGAGCTTCATATGAGATGGTGGCTGCCAAGGCGCCTCGAAGGAGAGTAAAGAAGAAAAGGCGTGAGCCCCATAAAAGTGCCCACCGCAGAGAGACAAAAAAACTTTGAACTTTTACTTCGTGGACTGATTTGGTCGGCAAGCCTGCCCTGAGCTTGTCGAAGGGACTGCCCGCTCCACGCGTGCAACCTGATTTGACTCTGCTTGCCGCCGTCGGCTAGCCTCAAGAGTCCGCCCGTTCCCGGACGCCTTCGATCCTAAATGCGATCCCGGCATAAATTATTGATTTTGCTGCTGATGGCGGCGCTGGCGGTTTGTGGAACACCGTCGGCTCTATGCTCCACGCAGCCCGTGCACGCGCAGCACGGAATCGTGGTAAGTGCGCATGAATTGGCCTCGCGGACGGGAGTCGAAATAATGCAGGCTGGCGGCAATGCCGTGGATGCGGCGGTGGCGACCGGATTCGCGCTGGCCGTGGTGCATCCGCCGGCGGGAAATATCGGAGGCGGCGGATTCATGCTTATCCGGATGGCCGATGGCAAGACACAATTTCTCGATTACCGGGAAAAGGCTCCGGCGGCGGCCACGCGCGATATGTACCTGGATGCGCAAGGCAATGTGATCGAGGGCGCTAGCGAATATGGGTATAAAGCAATCGGCGTTCCGGGGTCGGTAGCCGGCATGGTTTACGCCGAACAGAAATATGGCAAGCTAACTCTGCAACAGGCGATGGCCCCTGCAATCCGGCTGGCGCGCGAGGGTTATCCGCTGAGCTGGCAGGAAGCGCGCGCCCTGCATGATAAGTATTTGGGCCAGTTTGCCGAGTCCCGCAGAATTTTCCAGCGCAATGGCAATTATTATCAACCGGGCGAACTTTTTCGCCAGCCTGACTTGGCGCGGACGCTGGAGCGGATTGCCGCCAAGCCCGACGATTTTTATCATGGGGCGCTGGCGCGGGAGTTGGCCGCTGCCATGCAAAAAGGCGGCGGTCTGATCACGGCGGACGATCTGGCGCACTATGAGGTGAAGGAGCGTGAGCCGGTTCGCGGGACTTATCGAGGGTACGAGGTGATCAGCGCTCCGCCGCCGTCCTCGGGCGGCACGGTTCTGGTTGAGTCGCTGAATATTCTGGAAGGATACGATCTGAGCAAACTTGGCGACCGATCGGCGGAGTCCATTCACTTCACGACGGAAGCGTTCCGGCGGGCGTTTTTTGATCGCGCGGAATTTCTGGGCGATCCGGATTTCGCGAAGCTTCCAGTGGCGCAACTTATCGACAAGAAGTATGCGGCGGCTTGGCGGGAATCGATCGACAACGCGAAAGCCACGGCCAGCAAGGATTTGAAGCGGCCCGCGATTTTCAGCGAGCTGGAACAATATGCGGCGGCGCATCCTCAGCCATTGGCAAATCACGAAGCGCAGCACACCACGCATTATTCCGTAGTGGATGCGGAGGGAAATGCGGTCGCGGTTACGACCACGATCAACGACTGGTTCGGATCGCGAGTGACGGCGGACGGGTTAGGTTTTTTGATGAACGACGAAATGGACGATTTCTCCGCGAAGCCGGGAGCGCCGAATGCCGATGGATTGATTCAGGGCGCGGCGAATGCTATTGGGCCGGGTAAACGGCCGCTATCGTCGATGACGCCGACCATCGTGGTTCATGACGGGAAAACATTTCTCGTTCTCGGTTCACCGGGGAGTTCGAAGATTATTACCACGGTGGCGAACGTTCTGATGGGAGTGGTGGATTATGGAATGAATATCCAGGAGGGGGTCGACGCTCCACGCTTTCATAATCAGTGGCTGCCTGACGTGCTGAATGTCGAGCAATGGTTTTCGCCAGACACAGTGCAGCGGCTGCAGAAGATGGGATACAACGTGGAGTTCGGTCTGCACGATGGCGGGAACGTTTCTCCCTACTGGAGCGACGCGGAGTGCATTGCGGTTGATCCCAGGACGGGCGAACGGCTGGGCGCCAGCGATTATAGGGAAAATGGTAAGGCCATCGGATACTGACGAATTAATGATTGTCGATCGGTCGATCGGTTGATTCTGGGTTTCAAATCACCAATCACCAATCCGAAAATCTCGATAAGGACCACGCATGCTGAAAGCGGTATCGACTTATTTATACGTGAAAGAGCGGCTGCATCCGGGAATTCTGGATGGGCTCGCTCGCACCGGAGTGCAGGCGATTGAAATTTTCGCGGCGCGGCAGCATCTCGATTATGCCAACCGCAAGGCTCATGTAAAAGAGATCGCGGAGTGGTTTCGTGGCAGTGGCGTGCCCTTAAATTCCGTGCACTCGCCACTCTACGCCGACTATGAGTGGGGACGGGCCGGAGCTCCTCCCATTAACCTGGCGTCCATCGATCGATCTGGACTGGTGCAGGCGATGGATGAGGTGAAACGCGCGCTCGAGATCGCGGAGCAGATTCCGTTTCGTTTTCTGGTGCAGCATCTCGGGGTACCTAACGAGAGTTTCAGCGAGAAGAAATTCGAATCGGCAATGACCTCCATTGAACATCTGCGCGCATTTGCCAAGCCGCTGGGGGTGCGCATTCTGCTGGAGAATATTCCGAACGAATTATCCACGCCGGATCGATTAGTGGAAATGATTCGTGCGGCGCATTTTGACGATGTAGGAATCTGCTTCGATTTCGGACACGCCCACATGATGGGATCGGTGAGCGAGGCTTTCGAGATTTTGAAGAAACTGGTGTGCTCCACGCATGTTCACGATAACGCCAAAGTGCAGGACTCCCATTTGTGGCCGGGAGAAGGAACGATCGACTGGAAGGAAGCCATGGAACTCTTACGCTCCGCGCCGCAAACGCCGCCCTTGATGCTCGAACTTGGCGAGAATGAGAAAGTGAATCCATTAAACAAACTGAGGGAGACATTCGACAAGCTGGAGGCGGCCTAAGAGCTTTCGCCGCCCAGGACGCGGAGATCGCCGGGACAAAGTTTTCGTCAGCTTATTTGTTTTCTCGGAGGCTTGGGCGAGCTCGGGGGTAAACAGATCCTTAATTTATGTCTTCGCCTATCACCACTATTGCTGAAATCGGAAAGCACGACGGGCAGTCGGTCACGCTGCGCGGCTGGCTCTACAATCTGCGCGAAAGCGGGAAGCTTTTATTTCCGCAGTTTCGCGATGGCTCTGGCTTGATTCAGGGCGTGGTGCCGAAGAACGCGGTCACGCCGGAAGTATTCGAAGCGATCAAGACGCTGACCCAGGAATCAAGCGTGATTGTCGAGGGCAAGGTGCGTGCCGACAAGCGCGCGCCGGGCGGGTATGAGCTTGATGTGCAGAACGTGCAGGTTGTCCAGCGCGTGGCCGAGTCTGATCCTTACCCAATCACTCCGAAAGAACACGGCACAGAATTTCTGATGGAACACCGGCATTTGTGGGTGCGGTCGCAGCGGCAGGCATCGATTCTGCGGGTGCGCGCCGAGATCATCAAAGCAGTGCGCGATTTTTTTGACGAGCGCGGCTTCACGCTTACCGATCCTCCGATTCTTACGCCTGCCGCTTGCGAAGGAACGAGTACGCTATTTCCGGTCGATTATTTTGACGAGCAGGCTTACCTCACCCAGTCCGGCCAGCTTTATATTGAAGCCACAGCGATGGCGCTGGGCAAAGTGTATTCGTTTGGTCCGACATTTCGCGCGGAGAAATCAAAGACACGGCGCCACCTCACCGAGTTCTGGATGGTCGAGCCCGAAATTGCTTATGCGGAGCTCGATGACTTGATGGATTTGGCGGAGGGATTGATCAGCTTCGTCGTGAAGCGTTGCCTGGAGCGGCGGCGTGCGGACCTGCAGGCAATCGGCCGTGACATTTCCAAACTCGAAAAGATTGAGGCTCCGTTTCCGCGGATCAGTTATGACGATGCGGTCAAGAATCTGCAGGAAGGCCATGCCAAGGGTGTTCTGGAGGCGAAGTTCGAATGGGGCGGCGACTTGGGCTCGCCAGACGAGACTTATCTTTCTGCGCAATTCGACAAGCCGGTGATGGTGCATCGATATCCGGCAAAGGTAAAAGCTTTTTACATGGAGCCTGATCCGCAGCGTCCGGAGTTAGCACTCTGCGTGGATGTGCTTGCGCCCGAGGGATACGGCGAAATCATTGGCGGCTCGCAGCGTATGGCTTCGCATGAGTTGCTGGTGCAAAGAATTCACGAGCATGGTTTGCCGGAAGAAGCGTTCAAGTGGTATTTGGATTTGCGCAAGTACGGCAGCGTGCCGCACGGCGGGTTTGGCATGGGCATTGAGCGAGTCGTGGCTTGGATATGCGGGCTCGAGCACGTTCGGGAGACGATTCCGTTCCCCAGGATGCTCCACCGGTTGTACCCGTGAGCCATTGAGCAATCGGGTAATTTTAGAAACAGAGACGCGCGTGCAGTTTCAATTAGCAAATTGCCCGATTACTCGATTGCACATTTTCCTATGACGACCAACATCAGCGCCACCAACATCACTCCCAAGAAAATTCGCGTGATCGGAGTGCCGCTCGATCTGGGCCAGTCCCGGCGTGGTGTTGACATGGGGCCTTCCGCGGTCCGAGTTGCGGGGCTGGAAGCGCGTCTTGAGGCGTTAGGACATGAAGTTGAGGATGGCGGCAATGTCGCGGTCGCTATTCCCGAGCAAAAGAAAGAAGGCGATACCCACGCCAAATATCTGAAGGAGATCACGTCGACCTGCACCAAGCATGCAGAACTTGTAGTCAAGACGCTCGAAGCAGGGAAAATTCCGCTAGCGCTAGGCGGAGATCATTCCATGGCGGCAGGAACGGTATCCGGTGTGGCCGAATTTTATCGCCGGCAGAACCAGCGCGTCGGCCTCATCTGGATTGATGCGCACACCGATATCAATACGCCCGAGAGTTCGCCCAGCGGCAATGTTCACGGAATGCCGCTGGCGGCGCTGATGGGGCTGGGTCCGGCTGAATTGTCGAACATCTTCGATTTTTCTCCTAAAGTGAAGCCGGAGAATTGCGTGCTGGTGGGCGTGCGGGATATCGACGCGATTGAAAAAGAAAATGTGAGGCGCGCCGGCATCGGGGTTTTCACCATGCGCGATATCGATGAGCGCGGCATGCGCACTGTGATGGAAGAGGCTTTGCGCATGGCGGGACGCGGGACTGCCGGTTATCACATTTCGCTCGATATGGACTGGATCGATCCCGAAGACGCACCTGGCGTGGGAACGCCCGTGCGCGGCGGCGCAACTTATCGCGAGGCCCATCTTGCCATGGAAATTATTGCCGACCATGGGCGCATGTTGAGCTTCGAGATCGTGGAAGTGAATCCCGTGATTGACGAGCATAACCGCACGGCGGACCTGGCCGTGGAGTTGGCGCTCTCTGCGTTTGGAAAAAAGATTTTGTAAGGGCCTATGAAAAAGCTTCGAGTCGGAATTCTTTTTGGCGGGCGCAGCGGCGAGCATGAGGTTTCTTTGCTCTCGGCTGCATCGGTACTCCAAGCCATCGACAAAAATAAATATGAGGTCGTGCCCATCGGAATTACCAAAGATGGACGGTGGCTGACTGCCGGTGACGCGGAGAATCTGCTGCAGGGGAAGCTGACGCTGGAACCGCGGCATCTTCGTGCCGGCGATCCGGAGACGACACAGCCTGCTGCGGTTCTGGCTCGGGGAGAATCGGTTGTTGTTCCTCCGGAGCCGGTGCATCGGCAAAGCGGGCTCGTGCCATTTCAGACGGATGTCGCCCTTACGCGGCGCGCCAGTGATCGTGCGATTAACGTTGATGTGATCTTTCCGGTGCTGCACGGAACGTTCGGCGAGGACGGGACGATTCAGGGCCTGCTCGAACTGGCTGACATGGCTTACGTAGGCGCGGGCGTGCTGGGGTCGGCCGCGGGCATGGATAAGGACATCATGAAGTCTCTGTTTATAGCGGCGGGAATCCCGATCGTGAAGCATGTCACGCTTCTGCGCAGCGCGTGGGAAAAAAATTCCAAGAGAGTTCAGAACTTTGTGGAGAGCAAGCTTAAGTATCCGGTGTTTGTCAAACCCGCGAATCTGGGATCGTCGGTAGGGATTAGCAAGGCACACGACCGAAAGGAACTTGGTCCAGCCATTGAGGAAGCGGCAAAGTTCGACCGTAAGATTGTGATCGAGCAAGGCGTAGGCGGAAAGAAGAACAAGGCGCGCGAGATCGAGTGCTCGGTGCTGGGCAACGATGAGCCGGTGGCTTCGATACCGGGTGAAATTGTTCCGGTCAAAGAGTTTTACGACTATAACGCCAAGTATCTCGACGAAGGTTCGGAGCTCATCATTCCGGCGAAGCTTACCAAGGCGGAGACAAAGAAAGTTCAGGAGTTGGCTTTACGTTGCTTCCAGGCTGTGGATTGTTCCGGGCTGGCGCGCGTTGATTTTCTGATGGACCCACAAACGCGCAAGATTTATTTAAACGAAATTAACACGATGCCCGGCTTCACGGCGATCAGCATGTATCCCAAGTTGTGGGCTGCTTCTGGACTGAAGTATGCGGACTTGATCGACAGGCTGATCCAGTTTGGACTGGAGCGGCATGAAGACAAGAAGAGGAACCATTACAGCCGGTAGAAATGTCGCCAGTTATGGCAGCACCAGCGGTAGTTCGATAAAACTTGCCTGACCCGGCGCATGATACACGCGCTGCGTCGCTTTGCGGTAGTCGTCCGGCTTCGCCCAGAAAATGTTCTTAACGAAAGTCTGCGGATTGCGGTCGTATAGCGGGAACCAACTCGACTGAATTTGCACCATGATGCGGTGTCCCGGCAGAAATACATGATCCGCTGTGGGCAGGTTGAAGCGGTAGAGCATTGGCAGGCCGGCGGCGATGGGCTTGGCGGCATCCAGGCTCTCGCGATAGCGCCCGCGAAAGATATCGGCAGAAATCATTAGCTCGTAGCCGCCCATTCGAGCATCACCCGCCACCTCATCGGGATAGACATCAATCAACTTGACTACCCAGTCGGAGTCGGTGCCGGTGGTCGAGGCGACGAGATTCGCAACCGGCAGTCCGCTGATCTTCATGGGAGTGCTTAAGACATCGGAAGTAAACACCAGAACATCTGGACGTCCGGAGGCTTCCCGTTGGTCGTCCACCAGCCATTCCGGCCACGTCATTCCGTTCCCGTAAGCGATGGGTTGTATAGGACGCGCGCGGAAAGGCACAGGCTTGGCGGGGTCGGAAATATATTCATCGAACGCGGCGTCGCCACTTTTAGGTGCCGATAAACTCGCCTTCAGTCCAGCTGTGAGATAGAGAGGCGTCGGTTGAATCGCACAACCGCTGGCGCATCCCGCTGGCCAAATGGGCAAGCGTCGCCAAATATTCGTTCCGGTTTCAAAGGCGGTGACTGGGGCGACTTCTACCTTTGGCGTTTCGTCTTTCAAGTACTTATCCAGGAAAGGCCGCAGAATTTCCTGCCGGAAATAGAGCCCGGTGTCGCTATTGAATTTTATCGCTCCCAGCGAACTGGCATTGCCGATTTCCTGGCCGTGATGCCAGGGACCGAGCACGAGAAATAATTTATCGCTGTTGGGGTCCTTCGCTTTGAGTGCTTTGTAGACCGCGGGGGCGCCGTAGATATCTTCCTGATCCCACAAGCTGTCGACCAGCATGGTCGGCACTTTCAGCGGCTGGGACGCGAGAATGCGGTCCATCGCCTGTTGCTGCCACCAGGAATCGTAACTGGGATGCTCAAGAAGTTTGCGCCAGAATCCGACTTGGTCGAGTCCGTGGCGGCGGCCGAGTTCTCCCGCCGAGACGGATTCCATGAAAACGTCGTAGTCGTCAAAATGATCGGTCCACCATTTTTCGTCATTCCCGCGAGTGGCTTCCTGTTCGTAGATGTAGGCCATATTCTGTTCGCGGAAGGCGCCGTTGTGGAACCAGTCGTCGCCCATCCAGCCATCCACCATGGGGTTCATCGGCACAGCGACCTTCAGCGCCGGATGCGGATTGACCAGCGCCATCAGAGTAGTAAATCCGTCGTAAGAAATGCCGAGGATGCCGACCTTACCGTTGCTCTCGGGAACATTTTTCACCAGCCAGTCGATGGTGTCATAGGTATCGGTGGAGTGATCGACGGGCGTGGGATTCAGCGGTCCGTGCAGCGGGCGGTTCATTACGTAATCGCCTTCGGAGCCGTACTTGCCGCGAACGTCCTGGATTACGCGGATGTAGCCACCTTCGACGATCACGTCGGTTGCATTGTCATAGCCGTTCAGAATCGGCCCCAAGTGCGAACTGGCGGCTTGACTGGTCTGGGCGGTCGCGCTGTAAGGCGTGCGCGTGAGCAGCATCGGAGCGTTCTTCGCGCCCCTGGGTAGAACGATGACGGTGTGCAGCTTCACGCCGTCGCGCATGGGAATCATCACATCACGCTTGATGTAGTCAAAGCTCGTGGTGACCGGCGTGAAGCTGGATGGGGTTTCACTGGGCAGATCATTCTGCGCTGAACACGGTGGCGCCACCAAGAGTGAGCCAAGCACAAGTGCGAGGACCGGTCCAGTGCGAAGATGAATAATCCGAGACCACGAACCTTTTTTGTATCCGCTAAGAAACATCTCCAGCTTTCCCATGCTCACCTCGGCGAATGAAGAGTGTACCGATGCGGAGCGATCGGAACAACTGGCATGTCTTTGGAGCTCAAGGAACGTTCTCCAATGCGGCGTCGTGGAGGTTGGTGGTGGCCATTTGCAGGGCGTAGAGCATTAGGCTGGCGGTTTTGCGGTCGATCTGGCCGGCGGCCAGCAGGCGCATGATCTGGGTAAGCGAGACCTGGATGGAACTGGCGTCCTCAAGAACGGGAAGCGTGAACTGGAGGTTGCGGCTGTCGCGCGCACGGTCGGCGTTGAGGGCCAGGAGCTGTTCGTGCTGGCGCTTGTGGTTGTAGCAGAAGCGGTTGTGGCGCATGGCGGGTGATCCGCAGTGGGCGCCATCCACCATGATGTGCATACATTGGTTTGGCAAACGGGCCATGATGATCTCCTACCCTTATACCTCCCGGGGTCTTGTAATCTGCGGTTTAGCGGGATTTTGCGATTTGATCACCGGGCTGCAATCAGTTAGGCGCAAAGTCTTGAGCTTAGAGGGGTTAGCGGAACAGGGATTCATTTTTGCTAGCTATTAGGTGAGTATGCGGTATT
>Ga0182024_10010847_pt1 | contig 18465 bp, 16 predicted proteins | sample P32metaG_FD_120480 | JGI IMG/M metagenome (GOLD analysis project Ga0182024, IMG submission 120480) | Permafrost microbial communities from Stordalen Mire, Sweden - P3-2 metaG (Illumina Assembly) | ecosystem: Environmental > Terrestrial > Soil > Wetlands > Permafrost | place: Sweden: Stordalen... | reverse complement strand
GCCATCGCGAACAGCATAGCCATCGGGATTGAGCGCAAGAAAACGGACCAGGCGCGTGAGCGGCTTCTTGCGGGCGAGCAGGCTGCCCGCCACGAAGCCGAAATTCTGAATCATTTGGGGAACCTGGCGTTCTCGGAACTGGATCTCGAGAAGCTCGTGCAGGCCGTGACGGATGCGGCGACTGAACTCACCACCGCGCAGTTTGGGGTCTTCCGCTACAGCGCGGTCGCTGACAGGAACGAATCGAAGATGCTGTTCGCGGTTTCCGGCGCGGTTTCCGGCGCAGTTTCCGGTATGCCAGGAGGTGCAGAGGCTCGAGACGTGTTCAACAAGTTCCCGCCCCAAGGCACTGCGGCGGATCTCGCGGCATCGTTCGGGCGATCGGCGGGCATCGTGCGTTACGGTGATATCCCCACCGATCGCCGATATAACGAACACGCTCCGCTTTTCGCTATGCCGGAAGGGCGTCTGGCCGTGAGGAGCTATCTCGCCGCGCCCGTGGTTTCCCGCTCGGGAGAGGTGATCGGCGGGCTGTTTTTCGGGCACGAGAATGCCGGCGTGTTCACCGAGGCCCATGAACGAATCGTGAGCCGCGTATCCACGCAGGCAGCGATCGCGATCGACAACGCCCGTCTCTATCAGGCGGCCGAACTCGCCCGCGTACAGGCCCAATCGGCCAGCCGCGATCTGGAACGGTCGAACACGGACCTGGAACGCTTCGCTTTTGTCGCCTCCCACGATCTGCAGGAACCCCTGCGCATGGTCACCAGCTTTTCGCAGCTTCTCGCCCGGCGTTATAAAGGCCAGCTGGATGAGCGGGCCGACGAGTATCTGGAATACATTCTGACCGGCACGCAGCGCATGGCGGCGCTGATTGAAGACTTGCTTTCCTATTCGCAGATCGTGCACTTGACGGAGAAGGGCGCGCCGGTGGATTGCAGTGTGCTCCTCGACAAAGTGCTCGAGAGTTGCCGCGTGACCATCGAAGAAAGCGGGGCCGTCGTAACTCGGGATCCCCTGCCCACGGTCGATGGCGATGAGGGACAAATATCGCAGCTTTTTCACAATCTCCTCACAAATGCGCTGAAGTACCGAAAGTGCGAGGTTCGTCCCGAGGTGCATGTTTCCGCGTGGCACGAGGCAAACGAATGGCTGTTCTCCTTCCGGGACAATGGCATTGGGATTGCTAAAGAACATTTGGAACAGATCTTCGTAATCTTCAAGCGTCTCCATAAGAAGACGGAATATCCAGGGACGGGCATTGGTCTCGCGCTGTGCCAGCGGATCATTGAGGGCCGGGCTGGTCGAATCTGGGTGGAATCGAAACCCGGAATTGGATCGACTTTCTATTTCACATGGCCTGATATCGGGGAAGCATCGCGCAATGGATAACCTGAAACCGAAACTTGAAATTCTGTTGGTGGAAGACAACCCGGCCGACGTTCGGCTGGTGTGCGATGCATTTGAAGAAATCCACGCCGATCGCCATCTCAGCGTTGCTCCCGACGGCGAGGACGCGCTCAATTTTCTGTTCAGGCGCGGGGTTCATATTAACGCTCCACGAGTGGATCTTGTGCTTCTGGACCTGAATTTACCCATCATGAACGGTCATGCGGTGCTCAGGGAAATACGCGCGCACCCGGATACGAGATTGCTCCCAGTGATCATCCTCAGTTCCTCGAATGCGCGCAAAGACGTGCAGCAGGCGTATGAACTGCATGCCAACGGCTATATCAGGAAACCGCTGGATCTGGACGGAACTTACAAGGCCATAGATTCTCTGAACACTTTTTGGCTCGATGTCGCCGAACGTCCCTCGTAAATATGCCGGCAGAGATTCTGTACGTCGAGGACAATCCTGGAGAAGTTGTTCTGCTGCGGGAAGCGGTCCGAAAGCTGAATGAGAATATCAGGCTGGTCTCGGCTGGCGATGGGGAAGTAGCGCTTGAGCTCCTTCTGTCCGAGAGCATGCGGCCGTCCGTGATCGTGCTGGATCTCAATATCCCCAAGGTCGATGGAACTGAAGTTCTCAAGGCCGTGAAGTCACACCGCGAGCTCAGGGTTGTTCCAACCGTTGTGTTCGCGGAAAAGGCCGCTCGCAGGCAAATCGAGATGACCGGATTCACCCCGGACCTCTTCTTGACCAAACCGATGGATCTCGATGGGTACACGATCGTGGCGGAGAAAATCATCGCCCTGTGCGCGGTATCCGAAAGTTCCTAATTAGGAATACCGTAACCCAGCCGCGCGGCATTGAGGAGCAGACTCTTGGCGCCCAGGTAGGTCAAGTGGGCTTCATGCTCGATAATGCCCTGAGACATCAACGTCAAGCGCTCCTGCAGGGACAGCGGCTCCGCGGTGCATTGCGCAAGCATCGTGGACGATTTCTCAACCTCGACGAAGTAGGATCTCATCAACGCCTCCGAGGCAGCGTGCAGTTCCAAAAACTCCGTGTGACTCACTCAGGGCCGCTTCTGTCCGACGTCTTCATGCTATATGAGACGCGCTTAAGCAACAACCGGGTACTGAACAACGGCAATTACCTCACGAAGCGGAGTTGTAGGGCGGCCAATTCTGGCTGCAGCCGCCTTTTGAGGCGGCTTCTCCCTTCTACGCATTTTTCAACTTCACTCTCCTGCGAGTTGTCCGGTGTGGCGGCTGGGTTACGGGAAGCGGATCGTTCGGCATGATGACGAATTGATCGTGCAGCACGACGTTCAGCAGCGAGTTGTTAATCTTCAATTTACCGTTGTAATCGATGAACCCCAATCTGCGGAACTTTTTCATGAAAAAGCTGACTCGCGAAATGGTGGTGCCAACCGTCTGCGCCAGGACTGCAAAACTGATCTTCGGAACGGTGCTCTTCGGTCTGCCTTTTCCCCCAAAGTTGGCCACAATGAGAAGCGCGCGCGCCAACCGCTTCTCATTGGAGTTCAGGATCTGGTCAACCATATCCTCTTCAATGCTGATATTGCGTGAGAGCAGATGATCCAGAAACAGCTCGGAAAAGGCCAAGTCTTTGCCTAAGAGACGCATCACGCTCGACTTGTCCAGCCATATGATCGATGACTTGACCATGACCGTGGCGGTCGCCGTGTGCGGCCTCCCCCTGAGGCTTCCTTCGCCAAGGAAACTGCCTGCGCCCAAAACGCCCATGACCGCTCTTTTGCCGAACTTGGAAATGATCGTGAGTTCGACTTGGCCTTTCTGAATGTAAAAAACGGTTTCCCCGGAATCCCCCTGCCCGTAAAGCACCTCGCCTCGACGGCACTCCGAAAGCGTGATTCCAGTTCCCAGCGCGGCCAGTATTCCGGGATCGAAAGGCTGTGGGCCGCGCCCTTCCGTTTCCTTCGTCAAAGTATTCTTGTCTCCGGGATCGGAGTGGGCCCGCGGCCGGGCAAGCGTTTGATCGCCTCTCGGGTTTCGCTCTTGAATGCCTTCATGCTGCTTCGAAGTATAGCCCGGCTTCGCCTCCGGGCGTTCGGAGAGCTATAATTAAACCATCCAAAGGTGCTTATTAATCCGTTCCGGTGAGTTGGTCAAATGGAGCAACTGAAGCGAAAGATAAAAGCCCCCTCCCATCCCGGGAAGTTCCTGTCTGAGATCGCTAAAGGGGGGACAACCTCAGTCGTCGCTCAGGGCCATGTCGTCTTCGCTCAGGGCAATGCCGCGGATGCGCTCTTCAGCATCCAGAAGGGCAAGATCAAGTTAACGGTCGTATCGAATGCCGGCAAAGAAGCGGTGATCGCCGTGTTGGGACCCGGCGACTTTTTCGGTGAAGGGTGTCTGGCGGGGCAACCATTGCGTATGGCGACCGCCGTCGCGATGACGGACTGCTCGATCATGCGGCTGGCGAGAGCGGCCGCGGTCGAGAAGCTGCAGGAGGAGCCCGCCTTCGCGAAACTGCTGCTCTCATACATGCTCACCAGAACCATTCGTATTGAGGAGGATTTGGTAGATCAGCTCTTCAACTCCAGCGAGAAAAGGCTCGCGCGCGCCCTCCTGATGCTGGCCAATTTCGGCAAAGAGGGCAAGCCCGAGGTGGTGATTCCGAAAATCAGCCAGGAAGTGCTGGCGGAAATGATCGGCACTACCCGATCGAGAGTCAGTTTTTTCATGAACAAATTCCGCCGGCTGGGCTTCATCGAATACAACGGCACCCTCGAAGTTCACAGCTCGCTCGTCAACGTCGTCCTTCACGATTAGTGTCGTAATCCGCGAAACGGGGACTGCGCCTGAGCCTTTTGCCCCCTCCCCGAACCTGCCATTTTGGAATTTACGACACGGACCACTTCAGGTTACAATTGACTCGTGCCCCACGCCTGTACGCCTGCGTGTGAATGCAGGCTCAACCTGAACGCCGCTGTAGCGGCACTGGAGCAGGCGTCCAGCATTCTTTCCGCTTCAATCCTTTCGGGTTCCGACGAGGTTATCGAGACGCGTTTCGCATCGGTCAGGATGGCATGGGTGAAAGCAGTCGGGGCGCTTGCGGCATACCGGGATCATCTCCTGGAGGCTTGAGCGGGGACCTCGACACGATGGTCCGCCGTCGCCACTGCACCGCGGCAAATCCAATCCCCAACAATTCGTGGCGCGCGCACTCTTGCGAGCCGCGTCGAGACTTTTCTCGACGCTTGTTCCCGAGCCCCTGAGACGCGCGACGACAAAGTCTGCGTGAGAATCAGCCTCGATCCTGTCCGGAGCGGGAAGGCCATTGAAAGAGTCCCGGGGGCTTGGCATGCCGAACCTTCAAACTGGCTCGGCGGGCAAAACTAACAAAGTCGCCGTTATGCGAGAGAGGAAACAGGCGTTAACACACTTTGTCGCGGAGAATTGCCCTTACAATCAGCCACTTACGGCCCAGCCCCAGCTGAACCGACCTGTTGACGTGCCACAACTGGGCCAAAATGAGATCCTTACTCTCAGTCCGATCGCGCCCGCCAACAACGCGAAGGCCAACGGCCCAGTCTCCCAGCCCCTTCTTCTCCCCGCCAACAGCCCACTCCAGCGCTCCCCGCGAGCCCCAAAATCGAAAAACAAAAATAAAAAAATTTCAAAACGAAGTGAACCCAACAGCGGACGACTACGGAGCCCGCCATCACCCCGCAATCCTGAGTAGCGTCCCATTGTTGAGGCGCGCCCGGCCCCTTGATACACTATTGGCTTATGTCAGCGATCCCCGCCGCCCGGCACCACCATCATCACCATCGGGCGATCGGTCTTTGGCGGGTCCTGGCTTAATTCGATTTTGTAAGTCAAACGAAAGGATGCCCGCCGCGATACCGGCGGGCTTTTTTATTGCACTCCGTCCGGTCGGTATCGATCAAAAGAGCGGGCTGAGGTCATAAAAAACACCAACAATGAGTCTCGATTACAGCAAACTCGACGGCCTGATTCCGGCGGTCATACAGGACGCGGCGTCAAACCGCGTCCTCATGGTCGGCTTCATGAACGACGAAGCCTTCCGAAAAACCTGCGATACCGGCTTTGTCACCTTCTACAGCCGCTCGCGAAACAAGTTGTGGATGAAAGGCGAAAGCTCCGGCCATCGCCTCGTCGTCCGCGAAATCTCCACCGATTGCGACGACGATACGCTGCTCATCAAAGTCGAATCCCTCGGCCCCGGCGTCTGCCACAACGGTTACGAAAGCTGCTTCTATAGAAAGCTCGACGGCGCAGGTACTCAGGAAGAAACATGGATCGAAAGCGAGCCGCGCACCTACGATCCCGCCGCCGTCTACGGGAGCAAATCGTGAACGGCAAATTGAAGCTCGGCATCCCCAAAGGCAGCCTTGAGAACGCGACGGTCGATCTCTTCCGCCGCGCCGGCTTCAACATCACCACCAGTTCGCGCTCCTACTTCCCCGCCATCGACGATCCCGACATGGAGTGCATGCTTATTCGCGCGCAGGAAATGGCGCGCTACGTGGAAGACGGCATCCTCGACGCCGGGCTCACCGGGCTCGACTGGGTCGAAGAGGTCGGCGCGGACGTTCACGCCGTCGCCGATCTCATCTACGCCAAGCAGAGCTTCGGCAAAGTGCGCTGGGTCCTTGCCGTTCCTGAATCGAGCGCGTTCCATTCCGTCAAGGATCTTCAGGGCAAGATCATCGCCACGGAGTTGGTCGCGACAACCAAGCGTTATCTCGCGCGCAATGGCGTCACCGCCAAAGTTGAATTCAGCTGGGGAGCGACCGAAGTGAAGCCGCCTGTGCTTGCCGATGCGATTGTCGAAGTCACCGAAACGGGTTCGTCTTTGCGAGCCAACAAGCTTCGCATCGTCGAGACCATTCTCGAATCCAACACGCAGCTGATCGCGAACAAAACGTCCTGGGCGGACGAATGGAAGCGCCAAAAGCTCCAGGACCTGAAGCTGCTCCTCGATGGAGCCATCGCCGCGCTGGGGAAAGTGGGCCTGATGCTGAACGTGCATGGCAACAACCTCGAAGCCGTATTGAAGGTGTTACCGGCGTTGAAGCGCCCCACTGTGTCGCACTTGAGCGATAGCGAATGGCTGGCCGTCAACACGATTCTGGACGAATCGACGGTGCGGACGATCATCCCGCGCCTCAAACAAGCTGGCGCTGAGGGCATTGTCGAATACCCCCTAAACAAAATAGTCATGTAACCCCGGTGGTCTTTGCCACCGGGGCCTTTACTTAACAAATGATCCGCATCCTCAATTCGAAACAGATCGGCCGCCTGCTGGCCCGCCGCACAGCCCGCCTCTCCGAAGCCGAAGCCGCCGTGCGCCCGATCCTCGAAGCAGTCCGCAGGAACGGCGACCGTAGCCTCCTCGAATACGCCCGCAAGTTTGACCAGCTCGACCGCAAATCCGTCCGCGTGCCAGTCCGTGAACTCGCCGACGCCGCAAAGCGTCTCAATCCCGAATTCCGCTCCGCCGTCCAAGTCGCCGCAACCAACGTCCGCCGCTTCGCCGAAAAACAACTCCCGCGCGAATACACCGCCTCCTTTAGCGCAGGACTCCGCTTAGGGCAAATCGTCCGTCCACTGGACACAGTCGGCGCCTACATCCCCGCAGGCCGTTATCCCTTGCCGTCCACGCTGATCATGACTGCCGTCCCTGCCCAAGCTGCAGGCGTGAAGAATATCTGCATCGCCTGCCCCAAGTCCGTTGACGAAGTCTACGGAACGGCGCACCTGCTCGGAATCGATCAGGTTTTCCAAATGGGCGGCGCACAGGCGATCGCGGCCTTTGCCTTCGGCACCAAAACCGTCCCGCGAGCCGACCGCATCGTCGGCCCCGGCAACATCTATGTGGCAGCCGCCAAGAAGCTGCTCGCGGGCGATGTTGGGATCGACTTCATCGCCGGCCCCACGGAAATTCTGATCATCGCGGCGGAAGGCGACCCTAAATTCCTGGCGGCCGACATGCTCGCCCAAGCCGAACACGATACGGATGCGAGCGCGATTCTCCTCACCACATCGAAGCGTTTAGCCGCCCAAGTAGCAAAGGAAGTGGAACGCCAACTGTCGACACTCTCGACTGCTCCGGTGGCCCGCAAAGCAATCGACAAGAACAGCGCGATCGTAATCGTAACCTCTCTCGATGAAGCAGCCGAACTCTCGAACGCCTTCGCCCCGGAACACCTGAGCATTCACGATTCTGGTCTGCTCCCGAAAATCCGCCACGCCGGCAGCATCTTCGTCGGCGCGTTCAGCCCCGAAGCCGCGGGAGACTACGCCGCCGGACCCAATCACGTACTCCCAACCAACGGCGTCGCGCGTCTGCGCGGAGGACTCTCCGCCGCCGACTACGTCAAGGTCATCTCGATCCAGCAACTCGACCGCCGCGCATTATCTAAACTGGCTCCCTCAATCACCACGCTGGCCCGCGCCGAAGGCCTCGAAGCTCACGCCCGTTCTGTTGAGGTGCGCCTTGTCGACTGACCTCAAGCCCCGCAAAGCCGTGCTCAACATGGCTCCCTACTCGCCCCCCAGCGCCGACCGTGCGGGTAAACTGCGTCTCGACTTCAACGAGAACACCGTCGGCTGTTCTCCTCGCGTCATCGAGTTCCTGACCAGCAAACTCTGCGAACAACAACTGAGCATCTATCCGGAATACACTCGCGTAAAACCGGCACTAGCCGCATTCTTCAAAGTCACCCCGGACGAATTGCTCCTCACAAACGGAACCGACGAAGCCATTCAAGTCCTGGTCAACACCTACGTCGATGACGCCGACGAAGTCATCATCCTGCGTCCGTCGTACGCGATGTACAGGTTCTATGCGGAAGTCGCGGGCGCCAACATCAAAGAGATCGATTACACTCCCGGCACTCTCGCGTTCCCTCTCGCGCAGTTGCTCGACTCCATCTCTCCCACCACGCGTGCCATCCTGATCTCGAATCCGAATAACCCCACCGGCACCGCAACCAACATCCCCCCCATCAGGCAAATCCTCGAGCGCACTCCCCAAGCCGCCGTCCTGATCGACGAAGCCTACTATGAATTCTCCGGGATTACCGCTTTGCCGTTGGTCAAAGACTACCCGAACCTCTTCGTCAGCCGGACATTCTCCAAGGTCTACGGAATGGCTGCGATGCGGATCGGCTGCCTGTTCTCGCAAGCCGCCAACGTCCAATATCTGCACAAAGCGCAATCGCCCTACAGCGTGAATATGCTGGCCGCGCTGGCCGCCGAAGCCGCTGTACAGGATACGGAGTTCGTCGCGAACTACGTCGCCGAAGCGCTCGCTGCACGTGAGCTCTTACGTGCCGGCTTGGAAAAACTCCACATCGAACAAGCCGCGAGCTCGGCAAACTTCATCCTCGGATACTTCGGCGACCGCGCCATCGAAGTCCGCGACGCCCTCCGCGACAAAGCCATTCTCGTCCGCGACCGCAGCTATGAAATTCCGGGCGGCGTCCGCATCACCGCCGGGACACGCGAGCAAGCTCAAACCGTCCTCGACGAGTTGGAGAAAATCTGGTGAAGAAGGACTTACTAATATTCGACATGGACGGCGTTCTGGTTGATGTCACCGAGTCCTATCGCGCCGCCATCCAGGCAACCGTGAAGCACTTCACCAGCGACGAACCATCGCGCGAAGAAATCCAGGATTGGAAAAACCGCGGCGGCTGGAATGACGATTGGCAACTCTCCACGCGCATGATTCAGGACCGGGGCGGCAGCACTCCCTACGACGAAGTAGTCGACTACTTCCAGAGACTTTTCCACGGCGACGGGACCAATGGCCTGATCCTGCGCGAACAATGGATGGCCTCGAATGGCCTCTTCGACCGTCTCGGCCACAGCCATCATCTCGCCGTCTTCACGGGCCGCTTGCGTTGGGAAGCCAACGTAACGCTGAACCGCTTTCTCCCTAATCGATTCGACCCCGTAATCGGCGCCGACGATGTAGCCCGCACAAAACCCGATCCCGAAGGCATCAACAAAATCCGCGCATCCATTGAGCACGGAAAATCCTGGTACATCGGCGACACAGTCGACGACGCCCGCGCCTCCAACCGCGCGGGAGTCCCGTTCATCGGCATCGCCTCCAGGGCCAACCCGCGTTACGCGGAACTTGTCAGCCTTTTGCGAGGCGAAGGCGCACTAGCGGTACTCGACGACATCAACTCACTGGAGGCCACCCTTGCCCAATAAGCCCCGTGGCGCGCGCACTCGTGCGAGCCGCGTCGAGACTCCTCTCGACGCCCGCTCTTCCAAACTCCAACGCAATACCAAAGAAACTCAAATCACCGCCGAACTCCGCATTCAGGGCCGGGGCCGCTATGAGATCTCCACCGGCATCCGCTTCCTCGACCACATGCTCGAGCTCTTCACGAAACACGGCGGCTTCGACCTGAAGCTCACCGCCAAAGGCGATCTCGACGTCGATCAGCACCACACCGTCGAAGACGCCGGCATCGTCATCGGCCAGTTATTCTCCCAAGCTCTCGGCGACCGCAAGGGCATCAACCGCGCCGGATATTTCGTCATGCCGATGGATGAAACACTCGCCGTAGTGGCCGTCGATCTCGGCGGACGCCCCGCGCTCGTCTACAAGGACCGCGTCAAAGTCCGCCTCGTCGGCGATCTCCAAACCGAACTCGTCGAAGATTTCTTCGGGGGCTTTGTCCACCACGCCGGAGCCAACCTGCACGCGAAAGTGCTCTACGGCCGCTCGAACCACCATAAGATCGAGGCCATCTTCAAGTGCTGGGCGCGCGCCATGCGCTACGCCTGCTCGATGGACGCGCAGTTGAAGGATCAATTGCCCTCCACCAAAGGCCTCTTATGATCGTGGCGCGCGCACTCTTGCGTGCCGCGTCGACACTCATGTCGACGCTTGGACGGCCCTTATGATAGCCATCTTCGATTACGGCGCCGGCAACCTGCGATCCGTCCAAAATACTCTCGACGAAATCGGCGCGTCATACGAGTTAGTCCGCGATTCCGCCGGGCTCGAACGCGCATCCAAAATCGTCCTCCCAGGCGTCGGCCACTTCGGACAAATGCTCCGCGCGCTCGACGAAATGAATGTGCGCAACGTGTTGACCAGTCGCATTCACGCGGGCGTGCCATTTCTCGGAATTTGCCTCGGGCTCCAGGGCCTTTTTGATTCCAGCGAAGAAGCCCCCGAACAGCGCGGACTCGGAATATTTCCGGGAATCGTCAAACGCTTTGATTTCTCAGCGCGTGTTCCTCATATGGGCTGGAACCAACTCGACCCCGTGCGCCCAACCAGGCTGCTCAAAGGGCTGCCGCAACATCCTTATGTATATTTCGCCCACAGCTATTACGTGCCGGTGGTGGAGCAGACTGCAGCCACGTGTACCTACACGCTGGCGTACACCGCTGTCCTCGAAGCAGGCAACGTTTTCGGCGTGCAGTGCCATCCTGAAAAATCCGGACCGCTGGGCCTCGCGATCGTGCGCAATTTCGTGGACCTCGAATGTTAGCGAAACGAATCATCCCGTGTCTCGACGTGACCGCGGGGCGCGTGGTCAAAGGGATCAACTTCGTGAACCTCCGCGACGCGGGAGACCCAGTCGAACTCGCCGACCGCTACAACCAGCAGGGAGCCGACGAGCTGGTCTTCCTGGACATCACCGCATCGAGCGATGCCCGCGAAATCATGGCCGATGTTGTCGCGCGCACCGCCCGCAAGGTTTTCATCCCGCTCGCGGTCGGCGGCGGCATCCGATCGATAGCTGATGCACGGCGGATTTTGATGTCCGGCGCCGACAAGGTTTCGGTCAACACAGCGGCAGTCCGCCGCCCCGAATTGATATCGGAACTGAGCCTCGAGTTCGGCGCGCAGGCTGTAATCCTAGCGATTGACGCCCGCCGTTTCGGAACGGATAGATGGCACGTCTACACGCGGGGTGGCCGCGACGATGAAGGCATCGACGCCATCGAGTGGGCCGCACGCGGTGAAGAGCTCGGAGCCGGCGAAATCCTCCTGACCTCCATGGATACCGACGGAGTCCAAACCGGCTTTGACTGCGCCCTCACACGCGCCGTATCCCGCGCCACGCACATCCCGGTCATCGCCTCGGGCGGGGCGGGGAAGCCCGAGCATTTCACGCGCGTTCTCACCGAAGGCGAGGCCGACGCCGCGCTCGCAGCCTCCGTCTTTCACTACGGCACATATACGGTAGACGATCTCAAAGAATGCCTCGATCGCGCGGGCATACCAGTCAGGAAACGAACGTCGGCTTACCCCGTATGATTTTCCCGTGCATCGATTTGATGGACGGCAAAGTCGTTCAGTTAATCCAGGGCCGCGAGAAGGCCCTCGAAGCGGACAGCCCCGATGAAATGCTGCGGCGGTTCGCGGCCTTCCCGCAGATTCAAGTCATAGATCTCGACGCGGCCATGGGCCGCGGCGCGAACGACGATTTGGTCGAAATGCTCGCGTCCAAGGCGGTCACTCGCGTTGGCGGCGGCGTGCGCACGGTCGCGCGCGCTCAGGCCCTCATCGCACAAGGAGCCTTCCGCGTGATCGTCGGCACATCTGCCTTTCACAAAGACGGTCCTAACCACGCCTTTCTCCAGCCGCTGGTGGACGCCATAGGCCGCGACCGGATCGTGCTTGCACTCGATTCGAAAGGCGGGCGCATAGTCGTGAAAGGCTGGCAGGAAGCCACAACTTTCACTGCCGAGGAAGTGATCCGCCAACTGGAGCCGTACTGCGCAGGCTTCCTCTGCACGTATGTCGATAAGGAAGGCATGATGCAGGGCACGGATCTCGACTGGTTCCGCCGCCTTCGCGCGGCTACCGATCTCGAGCTCACCGCCGCTGGCGGAATCACGACTCTCGATGACATCAAAGAGCTCGACGAGATGGGTATCCACGCAGCCGTCGGAATGGCTATCTATACCGGCCGCCTGGATTTAAGAGAGCTTTCAATTCGCGGGATGTGACCGCTTTTACATCTCTGTTACACACGCGATTCCCGAACGTGCTAGAGTGAACTACCGAACCGGAGGGGCTATGCGGGTGCGCTCCACTTTACTACTGCTTTGGCTGGCCAGCGGGCTTTCCGCCAGCGAGGTTGTCGACCGCGCTCACCATTTCGAGGATGCCGGCGATTCCGCTGCTGCCCGGGAGGTTTATTCCAGGGCTATCCAAGCCAGTCCCAACGATCCCGAACTGATAGCCGGCTACGCGCAAATTCTTGAGAGATATAAGGATCCGGGCGCTCGCGAGGCTTGGCGAAAAAGCGCCGGACTGTGGAAAAATACCGGCCGCATACAGGACGCCATTCGCTCGGCCCGGCGCGCCGTTCTGCTTGACCTGATTGCCGGTGACCGGGCCTCGGCCGAAGCCGATTTCAAAACTTACACCACTCTGGGCGGGACGGACCTGCAGCTTCCAGGATTGCCTGCCGCGGGTGCGCAGAAAAGCGGGAGCATTACGATACCAGGACCGATCAAGTCGTTCGCCCGGATGGCGGCTCTTTCCGGCGACATTCAGCCGGATGACGTTCTTGGCGCGCTCGCACGCAACGTTGTGACTAACGGCTACCAGGCTTCCCACTCGAACGACGAGCTGGAAGAGACCGAATTTCTCAAGCTCGTGCATCGATATCTCTCGCAGGCGCGCGAGCTCGACAAGCTGGCGGGCCCGGACAAGATCATCAAAATCGAGACCTGCGAATCCACCCAGACCAACGACCTCCTGCGTACCCTCGGCTACCGGATGCGCGGCGGTTGCGGCAGTGAAGTGGTGCTGGAAACCGTGAATGCCGCGCGCGCCTTCATCACCACCGACTCGGGATTTCCACTCGCCGAGCTGGAAGAGTCGCTGCGCACCGATAAGCCGTTCTCTTACGACTACCACCCGTCCAAAGCCACCATATTGTATACGCCGGATTACTGGCTGAGCGCGCGCGAAAAGTCGCAGGGCGATTTCATCGACGCCTTTCTGGGCGATCCCGGGCTGTGCCGCTTTTACCTCGGCATGTCGAAGCTCGACCCGGAAACGGCGGAAGATCTTAAGAACGGCATTGCGCCTCTCAGGCTGCGCTCATTCGCCAGCGTGCTGGATTTCTTCGGTGGCAATTTTGAGATCCGTCAGGGCAAGGCTATCGTACCCGGCGGCGCAAAGTCGGCGGGGGCTTGGGCAGAACTCGCCGGTATTTCACCTGACAAGGGCGCCGAGTTCTTCGAGAAGTTGGTTGTAAAGGACGACGGCTGGCTGGCGAGCTTGTACGACGCACTGGCGCGTATACATGGCCCGGCCGAGGACTATCTGACCGATCCGGCGCGGATGAAACGTTACTATTCGGCGATCCGGGGACGTGTGACCACGCCGGGTCCCGCGCGCCCCGTTTTCCGGTCTAACGCCGACATGATGTTGCTGACCACGCGGCTGCATATCGATACCGGTGGCCGCGTACATGTCCCCGGGGATCTGGATGTCTGGAAAGACTTGTTTCAACGGAATCCCAGAGGCAAGTACGACGCGAAGCTGAGCCGGGCGGCTGTTAACTGGAAAGAGCCGGACGACGTGGTCGAGGCCTTGTTCGGGCTCACGCGCAAGCCGGTGGACAACGAGCCGCTCAAAATCTTCATGGCACTGAGCGATCTGGACAGGAACCGGGCGCAACCGCTGCAACCGGCCACGGTGCAAAGGTTGATTCGGGGCTGGTCCCTCTACGGCGCGCAGTACATGATCTTCAATGACGCGCCCGGGCTTGGTGACAAGACCATTCTCGACTGGCTGGACAATGCGGAAGCTCTCGACAAGCTTCGCGATTCTCTCTTCCGGCAGGACGCGATCGGGACCGTCCAGGCGTTAACCGGGATCTGGCAGATCTTCTGCCGCCAGGGAAGTATTCCAGCGGACAAGGCGGACGAAACGCTGCTCGCCATCATCATGCCTTTTGGCGCGGCTAAGAACTCGCGCGACCTTTTCGATGCGGGGCGATCCGGCGTGAACGCTCTGCTCAGGAGCACCGGCAGTTCCGGCACGAACTCCGCGCAGGACCGGATGCTGGCGCTGCTTGCGGGCGGCCCGCGGATGGACGAGTCGGAATCGCGCGCGGAACTGGTGCAGCAGGAACAAAGAATCTTCGACGCCCAGAAACTGCTTCCGGTCGATTTGCTGTTCGATCTGGCCGACAACCTCGAGGCCGTCTCGAAGGGCGAAAAACTGAACGCTCAGCTTTCCTCGCGGCTGGCCGCCCGCGTGTCCGATATAGAGCTCCCGCGAAGTTCGATGAGCGGAGTGGAGAAGAACGCGATGGCGCTCGGCTACTACGTGGACAGACACGTGGACGACGAGCGCAAAGTTAATCTGCGGGCCATCATCGACAAGGCCGCGAAGGATCCGGAAAAGCTCCGGGATATTCGCGGGCAGCTCGCCCCGACCTTACGCGACACGCTGGTCGGCTACAACTACATTCACTATGCTCCGCCCGGCGCGCAGATTCTGATCACCAATCCGTTGTTCGTGCGTGGGCACGACTTCCTGGGTATCGCGAGCGCGAATCACAGTTGGCGGACAACCGAAGTGTACGGTACCGGCTGGCCCTCGAACGCCGGCGGAAGACTGGTAGGGTCGCTCTCCGGCCTTCCTTACGCGCTGGCGGAAGCCGAGCAGAACTTCCTGATACCGACGCAGACGCAGGCGCTGATATGGGGCGATCTGGTCCCGCAGATGATGCTGACCGCGCGGGCATCGCGCTTCTGGACTGTTACGCCAGCACAGATGCACTGGGTAGGGATGCACATGCGGTACGCGGAGGAACTGATCGCCGAAGCCGCGATCGAACCGGCTAAGCGCGATGAAGTCTCGCGCGAGGTCTATCGGGTCGCGAGCCCGTCGCGCGCTTCGGTCATCATGGCCTCGGTCGCGGCGGGCGATGTGCGCGTCGCGATCGATGCACTGACGCCATCGGAAATGTATGCGATCGCCGATGGACTCACTGGCGCGAAAGAATCTTCCGCCAGCCCGGAAGCCGGTGAAATCGCTCACCTTCGTTCGCTGGTACCGGACCAGGTGAGCGAAGCGGCCATTTCGCGCGCTTGGGGTACGCCGAAGCCGACGCTGGCGAACTCCTATCGTCAGGAATTGTTGAATTTGAGAACGTTCCCGACTCTTATGGGCTATTCGAGCCGGATCATGGCTGAGAGTTGGGAATCGAACCTGCTCTATTGGGCCGACGTGGGCGACCAGATGGGAGTCCAGCCGGCTCAGCTGAATGTTCTGGTGCCGGAGTGGACGCAAAAGGTGGTGGAACGGATCTTCGCTTCGCACCTGGAAGACTGGCCGGCGCTGCTGAAGAGTGTGCGGTCGGTGGGTGAGGAACTTCGAGGTCAGAGCACGCAGGTAGCAGCGAATTTAGAGAAGCCGGGGAACTAAAAAATGAGGATTTGGAAACCAGGAAATTGCGTTCGCTTCGGGATTTTGTTTGGCGGTTTCGCGGCCGCGGGCGGAGGGATCTGGCTCTTTGGGCAGGACGCCGCAACAAGTGCCGGGCGCACGCCGGTTTTCAAGTCGAGGGTCGATCTGGTGGTCCTCAGTTTCACAGTTACGGACAACAAGGGGAAGTATGTCAATGGCCTTAAGCCCGCCGACTTCCGCATCCTGGAAGACGGGATCAAAGAAAAGCTGGCGACGTTTTCGGAAGGGAACCGCCCCGCCATGCAGATTCTGGACGACGGCACCATGAAGCCGCTGGCGCCCGGCGAGCAGCCTGAAGGCGAGCGCATCGTGGCCAACACCCCCGTCAGCGACGCATTCGTGGGTACGAACGTGTTCGTTCTGTTCGATACCAGCAACTTCATGTATCACGGCTTTGTCTACGCGGAAGATGCCATCGCCGATTTTGTCAGAGGGCTCGACAAGGCGGATTCCGTGGCTGTCTATACCTTCAGCCGCAATCTGTCGCGCGCAGCCAACCTCACGAGCGACAGGAACAACGCGATTTTCGGTCTGCGCAAATCGGTGGCGGGCGACGATACGGCGCTCTACAACGGACTGCTCCTGACGCTGCGCGATGCGGCGAAGGTGCCGGGCCGCAAGGTGGTTATCGTTTTCTCGAACGGGCCGGACAACGCCAGCATGGTAGCGCCCGACGACGTTCGCGCGGTGGCGGAAGACGAAGGAATTCCGATTTACGTGATCTCGACGAATGACGTCAATAAGGATCCGATTTCGAGTAACGTGTTCAAGCGCATCGCGACGCGGACTGGCGGGAAGGCGTATTGGGCCAAGACGTGGCAGAAGCAGGTCGAGGCGTTCGAAGCGATCCGGGAAGACTTGGGAAATTCATATACGGTGACGTATTATCCGGCGCCGAATCAAAACGAAGGATTCCGCAAGATCGATATTCAGATCGTCAGCGATACCGGCAAGCACTATAGGATACGATCGCGACCAGGGTATCGGCCGCGATCATATTAAAAACCGGTCAGCCCACCTTGGCCATGAGCTGGCGGATTTCGGTTTCCTGCTGTTTGTTGGGCTTGTCCGTGAGGGCGGATTGGCATTCTTTCTTCGCGCTCTCGCGGTCGCCCTTTTGCAGAAGCGCCATCGCATAGTGGTAGTGGTACGTCGGATTCTGCGGCGCCTTAACCACCAGGGTGCGGAAGGTATCGATCGCCTGGTCGGTCAGGTTCTTCTTCAGATAGATCCACCCCAGCGTATCGTTGACTTCCGTGTGTTCCGGGAGGCGCTGTTTGGCGCGCGTCGCGTAAGTCAGCGCCTGATCGAGATCGCCATTCGTCTGCGAAATCAGGTATGCGAGATTATTGAGCGCCGTCGGGTTGTTCGGATCGACTTTGATCGACATCTCGTAGTATTTTCGGGCCATATCGGGCTTGCTCTCCGCCTCATAGAGCATCCCGAGATTCGTCGTTAGCACGGTATTGTTGGGCTGGCCCTGGCGGGCCTTTTCCAGTGAATTGATGCTTTGCTGGACGTCGCCCTTCCTCAAATAGGATTCGCCAATCCGCGTCCAGAGATCCGACTGCTGCCGTGCCCCGGTAACCTTGGCCAACAGCGACTGGTAAGTAGCGACTGCCTTGTCGTATTGGCCGGCGCTCATTTCCGCGTTGCCCACTTCCCGCTGAAGGTCAAGATTCGCTGGCTTCTTCTGAGCCTCGGCCTCAACGAGCTGTACCGATTTATCGGGCTGATTATCCATCAGGTAGGCTCGCGATTCTCCGAGCAACCCACGCAGGTTGTTGGGATCCGCGTCGAAAGCGCGCTGGAAAAGTTCCTCGGCATCTTTTATCTTCTTCTGGTTCAGGTCGAGGACGCCCAACTCAAGCAGGCAATCCACCTGTTTGGGTTGCTTGTCGAGGACGGCGGTCAATAAGGCGCGCGCCTCGTCATAGCGCTGGAGACGCTGCAGGGCGGCCGCTTTCATGACCCTGGCCTCGATGTTGTTGGGGGCGATACGGATTGCTTCATCCGACTGATGAAGAGCCGAGTCGGTGTCTCCTCTGAGGAGCGAAACCTGGATCTGGGCAAGCCGGGCCGGGATGTAGTCGGGGCGCAACTGGATGGCGGCCTCAAACTCCTGCCGTGCCTGTTCGTACTCTCTGCGGGCGAAGTGGGCGCGGCCCAGATTGAAGCGCGCGACCCAGTTGTTGGGCTTCGCGGTTACCACCGACTGCAGCTCCCCCATGGCCGCATTGATCTCGCCTTTGTCGAGCATAAAAGTCGCCCGCAGGCCGCGGGCTTCGGGGTCTTTCGGATCGTTCTTGAGAATCAACTCGTTCTTCTCGTATGCCGTGGCGGTCTTGCCGGAGCGAACGTAGGCATCGATTTCGTGCTTGAGATAGGTGTTCTTGCGCGAGGGGTCCTTTCGGATTCCCTCTTCGTACTGCTTGATAGCTTCGTCAACATTGTTTACGCGAAGATAAAAATCGCCGGATTGAAAGTACGCGTTCGGGAACTGTTTGAGATCGCCCTTCATCTGGTTCAGCAGTGCGACCAGTTCCGGACGTTTATTCGTGCCGTAGTAGAACTGGGCTAGT
>Ga0182024_10010846_pt1 | contig 18465 bp, 20 predicted proteins | sample P32metaG_FD_120480 | JGI IMG/M metagenome (GOLD analysis project Ga0182024, IMG submission 120480) | Permafrost microbial communities from Stordalen Mire, Sweden - P3-2 metaG (Illumina Assembly) | ecosystem: Environmental > Terrestrial > Soil > Wetlands > Permafrost | place: Sweden: Stordalen... | reverse complement strand
TCCTTAGCTTCATCAAATATCTCCTGAGCGACTTTCTTGGCGAGGCGGTCAATGATCCCGTGGGTATCGGGTGCCCAACGCTTCTCGTCCCAGACGCGCCATTCGCCGATATCGCGGACGTAGCGAATGCGACCACCGAAGCGCCGGACCAAACGCTCGGCGTTGCCCGTGTCAGTCTTGCGGTAGTTGAACCCCATCGTGTCGATCTCTGGCTGATTAGTCTGCTCAGGCTCAGCTTCAGTCTGCGGTGTCTCATCATTCAAGAACGCGACCACAGCTTCAGGCGATTGAGGTTCTGGCGCATCCGCGTCCGCGACAGGGAAACTCGGGCTGTTGAACAGCAGATCGTCATCGTCCTCCACGTAAATCAGATATGGGTAGTCCTCGATGTCATGCTCTTCTGACAGGAAGTCCTTGAGGTCGTTGATGTCCTTGTCTTGACACCCCCCAGCCATGCACTTGAACCCGATGCGGTTCCCGAAAGTGATGCAGCACTTGAAGCTCCGCTTGTACTGACCTTCATGGGCGCGACCAACGAACGGGCACTCGGACAATTCGACATACTGGACGCCCTCCACGGTCTTCTCCTCGTCCGTGGTGGAAAGCTCGTAATGGTCGATCCAGTCATCGCGATCAAAGCTAGAGTGGAAATCAGATTTGTTGATATGCCGAAATGAAGCCTCTTTCTTAGAGCTATTCTTCTTCAGCCAATCGACCATTTCCGGTGGGATGGGCTTGATGGGGAGATCGTTCGCTGGAACGTACTCTCCGTAAGGTTCTTTGTCGGTGCGCGTCACACCGGGTGAGGCACAGGTGAGGTTGTGAGCCTTGAACTCGACGACAGGCTTGCCATTGGAACCAAGGACGTTGCAATTACCCAGTTCCTCGGATGCAGCAGTGTGCCAGTAGTAAGCTTGCTTGTGTCCGGGACTCGGGGAGTTCACGACGAACGTGCCGTCGTAGTTTGGCATCGCGAGCCGCTGCGCCTGATCCGGATCATCAATATCAAGGATGCAGGCCGCTCCCCGTTTTGCCACGGATACCCAATTGTGCCCTGCGTATCCGTTGGAGGCCCACTTCTGCAGGGTGTCGATGTCTGTAGTCGCGAATTCGAGCGATCCTTTGATGGACGGGTGCCGAAGACCCCGTAACGTTGGCGTCTGGTGCACACCACGCCGTGCATGGTTCAAAATCTGTTGGAAATCCATGATCCCTCTCTACTTGTTTGTTTCACGCTGCTCCTTCAAATCCCTCCTACGCCTTTGGATCAGCGTAGGAGGCGGGGAGAAGAAGAGAACCCGCCCCCTTGAATCTTCGTGCCGTCGCTCCGAAGCTCAGTTCAATCAAAGAACCTCATAGTCGGTTTTTCTGAAATACATGTGTTCGAAATTGTTCTTGCGTCGGAGCAGCGGAAATCCATTTTGGGTTTATGCGGAGGCCTTGCTTTTCATCGCTACTGGCAAAAACTGTAGGCGAAAAGGATTCGCGCGGGGTTTCTGGCGGAATCAGTATTAAGAGAATGTGGTGCTGATTCATTCGGGATAACCCGACAGCCCCACAAGTTAGTAGGTCGGTTTTGTTTGGGCCGTGTGCAGACTGGCGACAGGAACTCGCGGCCCGATTTTTCGACCGCAATCCCCGTTCCGAGACTGCTCGCCGTCAAAATAGTCGCAAAACGTGGGGTGAAAGAAAAATCTGGGTATTAAGTAAATAGGAGGTTGAAATCTATGAGCAAACAATATCGCGAACGACCCCAGCAACCGATCTGCAAGTCGGACGAGATTCAGTGGGCAGAGCCGAGACAGTGGCAGGATGAAATAACCGGGTCAATCTTGTTCTGCTGGCCGTTGTCCTCTGAAGCCCAAGTGTGGGAACAAGCAAGGTGCCGCGAATGCAATCAACCCGCTCGGTGGATCGGGATCTCAAGTCCATTTGGCGACGGGGAGCAATACTTCATGGCCTCCGTTGCTTGGTGTTATTGGTGTCTCCCACGCGAACATTTTACGGGCGAGGAATTGCGGCTTGTACGCCACGCAGAATGGGCTCGGAAGCAAACGGTGGACGAAATCGTCGAACTCATCCGTGACGCTCGCTTACAGACCGACGACAAAACTGTCGAATCGGCTCTTTCCGATCTTGCCGATCAAATCAGGGGAGCCGCGGAGAGTCGGGAAACAAAATTGCAGCAACGGGCTGTTTGGGATCGGCTCTGCGGACCCGCAGTGAATGGATAGGACCAAATGTTAGTCGCGGCGATGCTGACGATGTGAATAGATATTTGATTCACAAGCTGGCGCTCGCTGGTGCCGGCCGTCCGGCGGGTGAAGCATACGTAATAGAGAAATACGAATGACTAGGAGGAAAAAATGGAAAACGACGCCAACAAGCAAGAAAAGGTCTACACGCCTGACGAAGTTGCCGCATGCATGTCCGACATGACTCTAGACGAGTGGCGGAAAGCGACTTCTCCTGAAAAACGCGAAGCCTGTCCTGATAGTGAGGGCTTCGGCTTCTGGGGCAACCAAAGTTTCACGGTCGGCTACGTAGACGAAGTGAACGGTTCCAACTCGGTCGAGATGCCCGATTTCGCGGCCCCCCGGTGTGAACTGATTCAGCTTGCCAAGTATTGGACGACTATAGTGATCGACCTTCGTTTCGACTACTTCCTCTACTGTCAGACTGGAAGCTCAGAATATCGCCGCTCGTCTTCGCAAATCGCCGTGTCGAACGGATTGCCGAAATTCTCGGTGAGGAAGAAATCGACAGAGTGATCGACCAAGCTTACGAGGGATATGGCAAGAAGCAGGACCCGAGGGCGTGGTCGATATTCATGAACGGCACTCCAGAGGAGCAAGAGGCTTTTCAGGACGAGGTTCAGCAAAAGATCAGTGAACAAATCAAACGTGATGATCGCTCGCCCCTAACCCCAGAGGAGCTTTCCAAATTCGACGTGGAGATGCTGAGTGAGGCAGCTTAGGCCCACGGAAATAATCATCCACCCGGAATTGTTCAGTGTCGAGCTTGCAACAGCACCGATTCGCGGTGGTAATCGAGAAACTGCTTCTGGCCTTCAGTGAATGTTCTCACATTGATAACTCGGTCGGTCCCTATCCCCATTCGAGTCAGGGAAGGAGTATCAGCGACAGGCGAGACAATCAGTACACCTGAATCCTCAAAGCTGATGAAACCGCGATCAAAAAGGTGATCCATTGTCGGAGTCAAGAGAAGTCCGTTTTCACCGTCGCCCCGCCGCAGCCAGTCACGGACTGGAATAGAGCCCAGCTATGTTCCCCGTTTCATGTCGCATGATATGCATGTACAGTCCTTGGGGTGCGGTGGAATTATTGGGGCGTTGCTTTTGCCCGACGCTTGAGAAGTGGGCCTTGTGTCTTGCTCCGTTTCTTCTTTCTCAACGATGTCTAGCGCGTGAGCCGCTTCCTCCCGTTCTTCGGGCGTCAGTTCTGCGCCTTCCAGCACCTTCTGCTGGAGCTTGGCTAGCCGTTCTGTCGTTGCCTGATGATCCATCTCGCCTCCGATAGCAACAATATAAGCAGGAACCTCGTGCTCTTTCTCGAAAATCACCCATGCCAATAGACGGTGGAAGCCGTCAATGTGGTGAAGTCTGTTCTCTTCGCATTTGAGGAAAACATGGGCCGACGTGTAATCCCGGTCTCGATGAGAGACGACATTTTCCCAACATGACCCTTGGCGTGGAATTCTCTGTGCCGCGGTGAGAACTGTCGATCCTGACTGCAACACCCACCCGTGGCTGTGCGAGGGAAGCAGAACACCCTCAACATCAGAATTGCCCAGCAGCACGTACTTCCATTCTTGGTCTCTCAATTCGGAGAGCCTGTCGTTCGTCCAGTTGAAGCTTTGCGAGCCTCGGTTCTCCTCTTGGAAACGCCGTTGAACCTCGTCAAAACCAGCTTCTCTCACTATTTTCATCGGCCAACTTGGGGAGCTTGGCTTGGCTTATCCCATCTCCGCAGACGCCACCGCCTAACCTATGGTGGGGCATCCCGTGCTCACTCAGAGTCGCCGCGACGAGCCAGCCAAGCATTCAACGCGGGCGAGCCCCAGAGATAGCGCCGATGCTTGCCCAACCTGAAGATCGGGATAGGGTCGGCGGTGCGCGAACGCTTGCTCTGGTCGATGACCCAGCTTTCCTTCACCTTCAGGCGCTGGGCAAGCTCCGCGGTCGTTAACACTTCATAAGGAAATGGGGACGCCGCCGCCTGACTCTCTCGATGCTTTTTCATTCCGCCGCAACTCCGTCGAAGTTCCTGTTTGGTGGCTTTCCCTCCTTCAGTTGCTTGATATACCGATCCACCGACCAGAGATTCCTTTCGCAATACGTCAGTAAGATGAAGTACAGGAGCACGTAGATGAGTTGCGCTCCGGCGACATCCCAATTTTGAGCCAAGCAAGCCCCGATCTGTAACATGAGCATCAGCAGGCTGCCTGCGATCAGTGCGACCGATGTCCACAGCCCAAGGATCATCAACAGACCCACAATTCCCTCGCACCACGGCAAAACGACGCCGACGAAGTGTACCAAGAATCCCGGCAAGGGAGCGTTGTGCATCTGCTTGTCCATGTAAGCGGCAAAGGCAGCGTGGTCACCGATCAGCCGCGAAAGTCCGTGGAGGAAAATGTTCGCGCCCAGAGTGAGGCGCAGAAGCAAGTAGGCGATCTCATCTTTCTTGATCATAAGAATGACATCCATTATCTCCGCTCGACTGCTCGAATTCCGTCGAGCGCCTCGACATTCATCGTCCTACCGTCCTTCGGGAAGTCCCCGAGGCGGTCAAGCTCCGAGTCGGTCAGCGGGTCGTTCTGGGTGAAGGTCTTCAACGGGGAGTGACTTCGCCTCTGTCACTGAGCCCACCTGATCGCTTGCGGCACGCCACTCACAAATAGGCGTCTGGCCGCTGGGCAATTGCGTCGAGGTTTTGGAGCCGACGATTCACCACCCGCGTCCGTTGCTGAAACTCGGTTGGAATGCCGGGATATGAGACATCCATCATTCCCGCATCGTTCACAAATTTCTCCACAGCGAGAGCACCAAACTCGGTTTGGAGGATTCCGAACGTATTCCGCATCCAATCATCGACATCCGACGCCCACTTGATCCAATCAGCCTGTGATGACGGACGATAGAGGAATTGTCTGCCAACTCTCATACAGTCGGCCAGCGTTGCCAGCTTTTCCTTCCTTGCCGTCCCGGCGGTCAGCATCTTCTGCTGATCTCTGTACGCAAAGTACTGAGCGAGGACGAGCACCGCAACGCCGATTGTTACCTTGGCCCACCGTGGAGGAAGGAGCCATGTCCCAAATGCACGCTCGATTAAATCCAGACCGACCAATACTACTTCGATGGTGATGACCCACCAATGCCCAAAGACTGCTCGGACATAGGACCATACCATCTTGAGTTCGTTATCCATTGCGAACGATTGTATGGCAATTCCTTAGGTCTCTTTAGGCGATTTGCCCGGACGATCCGGCGTCGCTCTCCGTCAGGAAAGCAGGCGACGAGTTCGTTGTCGAAGCCGAGATGGGAGGAGCCCGAAGTTGCGGATGACACTGGCAGCGTTCATACTCCGACCATGACACTCAAAAACGCGGCGTTGCTGGCACTGATCGGAACGGTTCTGATGACCGCTCTTTTGGTGTGGAATTTCGTCTTCAACTTGCTCAATCTGCTGCGTGGCTTGGTTCCTGCGCTCATGCTGTTCTCGTCGTTCATCTATGCGTTTGGCTGCTTCAGCGTGATGGTGTTCTTTTACGGGTTCCATAGAGCACAGTCGTGATTTGAGCGAGAGTTCATCTTTCCACGGATGGCTCCAGCTGGCGCGACCGATACGGGAAGCCCCTTCTGCTGGGATTCGGCTGCCCGGAGGGGTTCAGGTCGGGCTCGGGCGTTTCAGAGGTGCTGGCAGCCTTTGTGACCACCCCAGCGACGGTATGCGGAAGCCATGATGACCGGGCATTCCGACTCAATAGGCTCGGCCATCACCATTTCACTGTCCAAGTTGTCCCTTGATGGCTTGATGTATCAGAGCGCCGAGCGCAACCTTGAGGCCGTCAATCGTGAGCGTTCCTGTTGCCTTCTGTACGGCATCCTTTGCCTTTGCCCACAGCGTATCCTCCCGCGCCGAATCCAAAAACTCATGCCCCGCATACGTGAGCCTTTCCACCGCAAACTCTGAGGTCCCCGGTTGGAACTTCGCTACAATAAATCCGGCATCGGACGCCAGTTTGACGTGGTAACAGACTTCCTCATTATTGTGTCCATCAATTCTGATATGAGACCACGGGTTGTCGGGAGGTAGTTTTTCAACCTCGAACAGTATGCTGCGAAACAAGTCCATATCGCGGTGCATCTTTCCTCCCGTTAGAAGCCATTGAGCCGTGCGGTCATGCTGTCTTTTCTTGCGCCTTCATTGTCGCAACGGGACCGTAGGTCTCAACCAAGGCGTCAATCGCTTTCGCATTGTCCGGGTGTCCCTGCTTTGCGAGGTAATGGATGGGCGCTAGTCGAGCAGGCTGTCACCGGCGACTCAAAGAGGTTCAGCCCAATAGCAGGGTCGCTCGAACGCGGTATTTGGGGAAAAAGGCTTGATAACCGCTTTCCGTGATCTTCAGTTCGGCTTCTATCTCAGGTTCCCCGGCGTACCCGCGTTGTTCTAGGGTAGGTATTAACTGACATATCTGATTTTGCAAGTCGTTCTGTAGATGCCGAATTTGAGCCGCCCACATGTCTGCGTGTGTTACAGATTCGCTCTTTATCCCGGCAGGGCTAACAGGCCCGCCAATTGATCCATAGACGGTGCCATCGGCAGTACGCACCGCAGCTTGGCATCCCTTTTGTCTAAGTGTGCGCCTCGTTTCTTCCTTTAATTCCTCAGGTGCAATACCTCGCAGCCGATACTTGCTGATGACTTCCGGCCAGTTTCTATGGAGGCTCTCAACAATGCTCACCCTTTCCCAATCTCCATGCCGGTAAACATTGATGGCGTAAAACGCGCAGTCATCTACCAATGCGAAGACAAGAGACCCAGACCGCTTTACAAAGTCATGGTACTTGGGGTGTGGGTCGGTGCCCAGATGAAAATGGTGCACTCCCCACTCAGCCAGCAGTCCGTCAGAATTGAACAGGGAGCGATGTCCCGTACTCCGGTGTGGGTTGAGGTCTTTGCCGCTGACTACCTTGTTCTGAAGTGCCTTCCAGTCTGCTTCTTCTTGCGGGGCGCAACAAAAATCGTCAGCGATTCTAAGACTTCTTGGCTGCTGCACGATTGTTCGGCGAAATGACTCGAACCAGTACATGGGAACATTTCGGTCCTCGATTTTTGCGACTTCTGCCCCCCACGTTTTAGTCATGTGGCCTCTGATTTGGGAAATCCAGTTTGCCTCAAAATCAGCCTTCAGCTTAACCATCGGAACATCTCCACTTGCCTTACATTACACATCCGAGCGTGCCTTCTTTCTAGCGTTTTCTTCTGCCTTTTCCCGCGCCCATCTCGTCGCCATCAAAATTTCATGTTTCAGTCGATGGCTCTCGCTTCCCCACACCATTGTCTGCGATTAACCTCAGGTGCCCGGATGATGGCCGAATCCCGAAGCTCTTGAAGGTAGCGGATAAAATCAGCACCCGTATTCGAGGAAAACACCGCACAGACGAACGGTGAATAAGGCACGTTGCAGATTGTACTGGCAACCGATGGCGAATGCAAAGCGAAAGTGCTAGACTGCCGCAGTGGATGAAGGTCGCAAGCGCGTGCTATTGATCGCTGCCAGCATCCTTGCGGCTCGGAAGCTGGCGCAGTATGACGGTGGGAAGCGCGTCCCCGCGACCGTGGCTGCAATCTCCGACGCGGTTCGTTGGGCCGAGGAGATCATTGGCGAGATTGATCGGCGTCACCCTGTGAAGCCAACGTAAGGCGGAACCTGTAATCGGGCTGCCTAACAATTCCCTGAAGATCGTTCGTCGCAGGGCCGCAATGAGGGGTCAATTGGATGTGTTCCGCACAATGATCGCCCCTGACGCAGCAAGTGGGTTTCCGACGCACGCGACGGCAGTCCCAGCATCCCTTCGGCGTATATATTCCGTGTGTTCCAGTATCGCGGCAGAAGCTGCGCACATTTCCTTCCACGAATCTTCGAGATGAGAGCAAGTGGCCTTGAAATCGTCCTTCAATTGGTCCGCCGCAACCACAAAATCAGACCGATCAAGGTGGTACATGACCGTGCTCCATTGCCGATAGGCGTCTATCTTGTCGAATTTCGGAATCAAACGCCGCCGCCTTTCATCCTTGGGTGTGGAAATCATTTCATCGTGCAGGAGGTTGCGATATTGGTCCAGCCGACCATCAATGAACTGCCCGAGTTTTGTACTGGATACACCAGAATGTTGTCGTGTCAGCGATTCATAGAGGTCATCAAACCTCCGGATCAGCTTGATGCCCAACTCGCAACAACGCTGTAAAGCAGCGTAGTGCTCCTCCACGAACTTGTAATTTTCATGGTTGACAAAGATTTTCTGCCGCGCTCTGCCGATGGAGACGAAAGCCGAGTAGTTTGCGATGGCGATGGCTTCGAACAGTGGATCAAGCTGATCCCTTAGCCATATCTGATTGGGTACACGCAGCGGAAAAACGTGGTATCGCCAAAACAACTCGTAATGCGGGACTAGTTTCGATAGGTGTCCCCAGTACCCCCGCTCAAGTTCGTCTCCCTTTTTCGCCAACGATGGCTCGGCTTGCTTTCCTGTACCGACTTCATTCATCATCACACTTCGCCTCGCTCAGCGTACCTGCCTTAGAATCTTAACGGACGCGACGAACGAATATGAGCGCACTTTCAATATTTCCGCCTGACGGCGGTCCAGCCTTCGGCTGTGCCAATCCCATCTATCCAACGTCCGAACCGAACTTTCGTCCCGGAGATAAGTTCATTTTCGAGGTATTGGAACGGGATGCGTCTCAGTTGAAATCGCTGTTGGGCAAAGCGGAGATGTTCGGGTTCGCTGGCAGAGCGTTTTTCGCTCGCCTCGTGAGTTTGCAGTCCTGTCCGAGCACCGTGCCCGCGCTGGCGATAATGCAAGAAGCACCGACGTTGCGTGGTGTTTTCGAGATTTATCCGACACCATCCGTGAACGCCAAGAATTAAGAGCGAACTGGCTCACCTATGGAACGTCTTGCTGACTGGAAGATGACCTTGGACGATTTTCGTAAATCGCTCAGCGCCACCGAGCCGCCAGCCGGACTCACACTCGCTCTCGTCGGGCTGTGGTGGGACGCGAAGGGCGATTGGACGCGAGCGCACGAATCCGCTCAGCAGGACGAGGGCACAGAAGGATCGTGGGTTCACGCGTACCTACATCGCAAGGAAGGCGATCAGGGCAACGCTGCGTACTGGTACAGCCGCGCAGGTAAGCCTGCCTGCCGGGAGCCGCTGGATGCGGAGTGGGTCAGCATCGTGAAAGAACTACTGGGATAGACCCTAGCCCCGTTGCTTCGACACCTTGCGTCGTCGTGTCGCCCACGCGTTGCGTGCGGCTCTCGACCGTTCTGCGGGCGTCCTGTTTGCGTTTGCTCGTCTCGCAGCCTCCGAGCGATTTCGTGTGTTTGGCTGAGAGCCTGCGTCGGTTGTCCTTATCTTCAGTTTTCGCAAGTGCGGCTGCACGAGTCTCGCGACTGAACGAGGAACCGTGAACAGTCCAAGCTTTCCATTTGCCTTGATCGGACGAGCAAACCGGATCGGCTTTTTCAGTACCCAAGAAAATTGACCGGGCGACCAGCCGCCGATTGCCCTCTTCTGGTTTAGGAGCTTGGAATCGGCTCGTGTATACGGACGTACATCTGAAAGGACTACCACTCCGACGAAAGCACTCGTCACTAGGGTCTCTGGATTGAGCCCCGATTCTTTTGCACAATCCGTCTTGATCCTAGCTGCTGAGTGGATCACCAATGGCCCTCTGTAGTTCGTCCTCCAGCTTCGAATCTCGTATGGCTTCCGCCTTCGAAGGATCAACTCCGGGAAGGGTTGGCGGATCGTAAGCGCCCTGATCTCTCTATAGTCCGCGTTGCTTTTGGAAGATTTCATGGTCATTGCCCGGATTGCGCAGCCCGCATGTATCATTGTTGGTTCACGATACTTACAAAACGCCTGAAATGACGAGCGTAGCGTATCACCCACAGCAGCATTTCGCGCATGAACTTGCAAAACAATACGGCAGAGGCATGATCGCCACAAATTCCGAGAAGACGAAGCAGCTTCGAGCTAAGGCTCTGTACACCTCCAGAATCCTCAAAGCCGGAGCTTTGATCGGCGACACAAAGACGCTGCTTTCCCATTGGGATGTCGGTGCGACGGTGGACGAGAACGTTACACGGATTCACCGGGACAATGTCTTTGGGAAGGCGTCCCGTTCTCGCGTGGAAGACATTCTCGCGATCTTCCGTCGCCGCTATTTGAGCGAGAAATCAGTTACGGCAGCACTCGTCACACTCGTCCGAAGAAGATTTTCGCCTGCGTCTTTGGATCGCTTGCTGTATTTCCACTCCGCTCGTGCCGACCGATTGCTTCACGATGCCGTGACCGAAGTGCTTGTCCCCATGCGAGAGCGGGGGCTGGTGGACATCGGTGTGCACGATTTCCAGCGACCGTTAGTAGAGTGGGTGAAGCAGGGTAAAACTGTCAGCAGTTGGTCTGACACTACGATCCTCCGTGTTGCCCAAGAATTGTTAGCAACCCTTCGAGATTTCGGTGTCCTTGAAGGGGCCGCTAAGAAGAGAATCGCTCCGGCCTTTTTCCCAGTTGAGTCGTTCGCGTACATTACCTTGTACTTGAAACAACATCAGCCCTCAGGCGCTAAGCTGATCGGGCTACCAGACTGGAAGCTCTTCTTCCTGAGCCGGGAAGCGGTCGAACGCCTGCTTTTTGAAGCCCATCAACACAGCTTGCTGGAGTATCACGTGGCTGGCAGTGTCACCCGGCTGACTTTCCCCGCCGAGACCTTAGAGGAGTATGCAGATGTCCTCTCTCAAAGATAGTATCGGGCCTCTCGAAAGCGATCTGAAGGCCATGCCTCCAAGAATCAACGTCTACCATGACCTGCCCTTTGCGATCATGAGGTACGACCCGACCGACGAATGGGAGCTTCGTCGGGAGATCAAGTTGTTGGCCACTCGTTTGGAAGCTGTCGGCAAAGAGGTTCACATCATCCCGATGTCGGAACTCCTGTGGTCGGCCTTAGATAAGGTTCATCGGAAGGACGATGATGAAGGGTTAGAAGCCGTCATCGAATTGGAAAAAGATCGAGGCTATGTTGAGGCCCAGCAGCAGGTCACCACGTACTTGTCAAGCAAGGTCTGGATTCCGCTATGGGATTTGCTCGCAGAGCGACTCTCCTCAATTAGCCCGGAAAATTCCGTCGTCCTTCTGACCCGTGTTGCAGCGATGTCGCCGGGGATTTTCCACATGTCGATGCTCCTCGACAAGATGCACGGAAAAACAAAGGTGACGGCAATCCTTTTCTATCCCGGTTCCATTGAGGGCACCACCGGGTTGCGCTTCATGGACCTGAAAGACCGGGAGGCGTTAGGCAACTACCGAGTGAAAATCTATGGCTGATGAACAGAAAAGCCGAATGAAGACAATTGGCGATCTGCTGACACGTGATCTCAGTCGCAAGATCGAAGAGATCATCCAAGTCGATCAGGCGGACGAACAATCGGTCCATGATGAAATCACGGAATACGTCGCCACCGATAGCATCCGTGAGCAGTACCACGACCTCCTTAGAGCCGTCGCTGAGGCTCCCGGCGATCCTCACGAAAGCGTGGGCGTCTGGGTGTCGGGCTTTTTCGGGTCCGGCAAGAGTTCGTTTGCCAAGAACCTTGGCTACGCACTGGAAAACCGGAAGGTTCTCGGAAACAAATTCGCTGACCTCTTTAAGCAACAACTGGGTGACACCCGTACTAGCGACTTGCTCGACCTCATTAACGCCAAGACGCCAACCGAGGTCATCCTCTTTGAAGTCGCAAAGGAGGCCGACACACGAAAGGTCACCCAACGAATTGCTGAGTTGATGTACACCGTTCTTTTGCGTGAGCTAGGGTACTCGGAAGACTTTGACATTGCGGAACTGGAAATCGAACTCGAAGCCGAAGGAAAATTGCCTCAGTTCATCGCCACCTGCAAGACTCTTCTGAATAAAGAGTGGGAAACAGTCCGGGCGGGGGCGCAAAAACTGTCACGTGCAAGCGCCATTCTGCATCAGCTTGATCCAAAGCTCTATCCTTCTGCGGATTCGTGGGCGCACTCCCAACGCAACCGAGACGCGTCGATCTCTGTCAGCAAGGTGGTGAAACGTACATTCGACCTTTGGGCACGCCGTCGTAAAGGTAAAGCCCTCGCATTCATCATTGACGAAGTAGGCCAACACGTAGCTCGTAGCGGTGACAAGATCGAAGACCTGCGGGCGACCATCGAGGAGTTCGGCAAGGTCGGCAAGAACTTGCTCAAGGAGCGTAAGATCATCGCTCCTTGCTGGATCGTGGTCACGTCCCAAGAAAAGCTCGATGAAGTGGTTGCAGCCATTGATTCCAAACGGGTCGAACTGGCTAAGTTGCAGGACCGATTTCGCTACCGTGTTGATCTAGCTCCCTCCGACATCCGGGAAGTGGCCACCAAGCGGGTCTTGGCGAAGAAACCCGAAGCCGAGAAGCCGCTGAAGAAACTCTTCTCCGAGAACCAAGGCCAGTTGAACGCTGCGCTACGGCTCGAACGCACGACACGCCGCACCGACATCAACGAAAGTGACTTCATTCACTTTTACCCCTACCCGCCACACTACATCGATCTCTGCATCGGGATCATGTCGGGAATTCGACTTCAGCCGGGCGCTCCAAGGCATTACGGCGGTAGCAACCGCACGATCATCAAGCAAGCGTATGAGATGCTGGTATCGGATCGGACGGCATTCGCTAGGAAGCCAATTGGGACGCTCGTCACGCTTGACAAGGTATTTGAGTTAGTGGAGGGCAACCTCTCGAACGAGAGGCGTACCGACATTTATCAAGTCGCCGAACGATTCAAGAACGATCCCGAAGATCACGGTTGGGCATTGCGGGTTGCCAAGGCCATCTGCCTTCTGGAATTCGTTCGGGACCTACCCCGCACGGAAGCCAATCTGGCTGCTTTCCTTGTCGATGAAGTGGGGACGGCGACTCCTCTGAGTGAGGTTCAAGCTGCCGTCAAGCGGCTGAATACCGCCCAGTTCATTCGCAATACCGAAGAAGGCTGGAAGCTCCAGACCGCTCAAGAAAAGAACTGGGAAACCGAACGCAGAAGCCATCTCGAACCGAAACCTCGTGACCGGAATGAACTGGCACGGGCCGCACTCCAGCAAATCTTTGATGAGCCGGAATTCAAAACCTTCCGCTTTCAGAACCGCTCGTTCCGCATCGGCATCACGGTCGATGGCGCAGGTATTGGCGATGAGGGTGAACTTCCACTGAATCTGACCGTAGCCGAGGATGCCGACGAACTCACCAAACGCATTGAGGAGATTCGCACCGAGAGTCAGCAGAAGTCCCACGAGAACGATCTCTACTGGCTATTTTGTTTGACGCCCGAAATCGATGAGTTGGTCGGCCAGCTTCACGCTTCACGAAAGATGGTGGACAAGTACAACCAACTCAGCGCCCAGCAGAAGATTAGCCCTGACGAAGCAACGTGTCTTCAGGATGAAAAGAACTCCAAGAACGGCTTCGAAACCCGCTTGCGGGACAAACTGACCGAGGCGATGGAACGTGGAACAGGCATGTTCCGGGGCGTGCAGAAAGATGCGTCCGCCTTGGGCAAAGGCTTGGGCGAAATCTTGAAGAAACTCTTCGGGCAGGTCGTCCCCGACTTGTATCCGAAGTTGCAAATGGGTTCTCGCCCCCTGAAGGGCGACGAGGCCGAACATATCCTCAAGGCGGCTGACCTCAAGGCGCTACCCAACGTCTTCTATGTCGGCGATCAAGGGCTAGGACTGGTCGTCAAGGATGGCCCCAAGAACATCGTCAACGCGAACGCCGCTGTCGCCAAGGAAGTCCTTGATTACCTGAAGAGCGAACACAGCTACGGCAACAAGGACAGTCGTATGGGCAAGACATTGGAAAAGAGATTCGGTGGCACGCCATACGGTTGGGAACGTGACATGCTGCGGCTGATTCTCGCCACCCTGTTCAGGGCTGGTGAAATCGAAGTCACCTATCAGGGCAACCGCTTTCACAATTACCAAGACCCAGCATCCCGGACACCATTCACTAATAATCCGGCTTTCCGTTCATCGCTGTTTTCTCCTCGGCAATCGGTCGGCCTCAAAACGCTTACCGAAGCAGTGCAGCAATTGGAAGACATCACCGGAGTGGAAGTCGATGTCGAAGAAGGAGCCATAGCTACGGCGTTCAAGAAGGTGGCTGCGGAGGAACTAGAAAAGCTGTACCCCCTGAAAGCCACCGCCGAAGCCAATAACCTTCCGATCCTGCCATTGTTGTCGGAATTCCAGCAAACTCTCGTGGGCATACAGTCGTCCGCCTCTGACGACTGCGTGCGCATCCTCACTGAGAACGGATCGCAATTTGCCGAAACCAGAGACAAAGTGCGAAGAATGCGGGAATCGCTGGATGCCGAAACCATTGCCCTCTTGCGGCAATCCCGATTGGCAACTGAGCAAGTTTGGCAGCGGCTCGCACCGCATTCCGCCTCGCCCGAAATCGCCGCCAAGGTCCAACAACTGAAGACTCTGCTGACTTCCGATCAGTTTATCGACTCACTGGATGACATTGCTCAGTGCACCAAGGCTGTGCTGGATGCCTACAAGCATGCCTACATCGATCTATTTGAACGTCGAAAGAAGGCATACGAGTCCGCCATTGAAGAGATCAAGAATCGCAGCGAATGGGGTCCGTTGGAAGCAACAAATCCAGAGACAGCTTCTTCCCTGTTGTCGTCGCTGCTGGGAAGAGTTGGCACCGATGAGGACAGGGATGCTGTGGCCAAGGGTACGTCGCTTGGGAAATCCAGTCTGACCGAGATGGAGTCCGATCTCTGTGCAGTGGACGGGTTGAAGTCATCGGTACTTGTCAAGCTGCAAGAATTGTCGATTGGCGGCGAGAAGAAAGCGCCCGTACGAAAGGTTCGAGTTTCGGAGTTCTTCAATCGTCCCATTCAGACGCAAGCGGAACTCGACAAAGCCCTCGAACTCATACGGGATTCACTTCAGAAGTTCATCGATGAAGGCGCAATCATCATTTTGGAGTGAAGCATGCTCAGCCCTCGACAAATCTTCGAAGACAACATCCGGCCTGCGGATTTACTGCTGAAGGTCTTCCGGCTGCTGGAGCATGATGCGCTTAACACCGAGGAGGCATTACTTCGTTCGCTTCGAGACCTCGTGAAGGCGGAAGAGGACGAGACCCTGTTAGTCATTTCCAACGGCATCTTCTTGGGACTGATCCGAGAATTGGCCGAGGTTCCACCATCAGCGATCAAACGAAGCGCCTTGTGTAATTTGCTGCGACAGGCTGTTGTCACCGCCAGCACCGCTTTGGAAACGTACCTCCCAATCCTGCTGAGGGACAACCTACCCGAAGTGATTCGGCTCCGAGGACGCGACTTCGTACCAAGGAACGATGAGGCATTCAAGAACCAATTCAAGGATTTGAAATTCGACCTTGACGAAGCTGTTCGCATCTTGGTCGCTCCCGACCCGCTGTTCGTCGCCAACAAAATGATTAGCAACCTGAACTTCAGCTACCTCAACGGCAGGCGGGGTATCCACATAACGGGGGTCTTACTTGGCCTAGACAATCCGTGGCAACGACTTGCGCAGCAATTAGGCAGGGATGAGGAAGAAATCAAGAAAACACTCGACGCCACGGTGAAACGTCGCAACGACATCGTGCATCGAGCCGACCGCTCACAGGACGATCCCGCTGGCTCCGCACAGGAGATTGGCTTTCCTTGGGCGAAGCAGGCTGTCGAAACGATTCGGGTCGTGTGCCTTGCTCTGGATGACCTCGTGACGAGTCGGCTCAAGGAACTTACGCAGCAAGCAGCGGCAACGCATACGCAGGGGACGGAGTGACATGAATCAAGAGATTCGCAACAAGCTCCGCAATGTCGTGACCCACTGCCGCAAGTTGCTCGAAGACTCCGTTTCGCAGGAGCTTGAGGGGAAGTACGGCATCTTCGCCAAAAAAGATCAGGTCACCGCCGATCCGAACGCCAAGACGCCCCACCTGACCGAAGAGGAGCAAGCGGCACGCAAGGATATTCTCGATCACTTCGGGCACGTCAAAGCTCGTGGCTTCAAGCCGAAAGAAGCCCTAGATCAGTTGGTGCGGGAAATCGCCTTCACGCATCTGAACCGGCTATGCGCTTACAAGATGATGGAGGCACGTGAGGTCTATGTCGGCGGGCAGAAATTCCGCGAGGCGGTAAGCCGAGGCATCAACTCCAATGGCGTGAAGTTCTATCTCGCAGACCACCCAGATGAGGAGCGACTGTTTAACACTGGCCATCAGGATGTCGCTTATCGGCATTTTCTGGACTGGCTGGGCGGCTTGCTCTCTGATGAGATCGGCGTGTTGTTCAACCCCAACGACCCCGCCAATCGCCTCTATCCTCGGCAGAAAACGCTTGATGAAGTGTTGGAGCTGCTGAACGGCGGCGGCATCAAGCCCGAAGAGACAGAACTCCGGGAGGAATGGCCAAAGATTTGGTCGCAGGATGAAACCCTCGGTTGGGTCTACCAGTATTTCACTCCCAAGGAATTGCGCGATCAGGCCCGCAAGGAAAGTGCAGCCCCTCGCAATTCATACGAACTGGCATTTCGCAACCAGTTCTTCACACCGCGCTACGTGGTCGAGTTCCTCACTGACAACACGCTGGGACGCATTTGGTTCGAGATGCGCAAAGGCGACACCAAGCTCAAAGACAAATGCCAGTACATGGTCCGTCGCCCAACCGAGCATTTTCTGAAGGACGGGGAACAACCGCCAAAACAAGCCGCCGAGGAGCGGGACGATCTTTCGCAGGAAGAACTACTCAAGCTTCCGGTTTACATCCCCCACCGCTCGAAGAAAGACCCACGAGAACTTAGGATTCTCGATCCGGCGTCCGGCAGCGGTCATTTTCTGCTGTATTGCTTCGATCTGCTGATGACGATTTACGACGAAGCGTACGCCGATACTGAACTCGGCCCGGCACTCCAGAAGGACTACCCGAATCTGGAAGACTTGCGGCGAGATGTTCCTCGGTTGATCCTCGCCCACAACCTACACGGCATCGACATTGACTTACGGGCTAGCCAGATTGCGGCTCTCGCCCTGTGGCTCCGTTGCCAGCGGGCCTATCAGGAAATGGGTCTGAAGAAAGACCGGCCCAAAATCACCCGGTCGAACTTCGTCTGTGCAGAGCCGATGCCGGGTGAAGAGCACATGCTCAAGGATTTCGTCGCCCAGCTAGAACCGAAGCTGCTTGGCCAAGTGGTCGAGGTAGTCTTCGACAAAATGAAGTTGGCTGGGGAAGCCGGTGCGCTTCTCAAGATCGAAGAGGAGATTTCCGACACAGTTACCAGCGCCAAGGAACAATGGGTTCGGGAGACGACTCGTGCGACGGATCGTAAAGGACAGCCACTCCTATTCACGCAGGCAACGATGGATCGCCTTATCGGAAAACCGGAACAGTCTTCGCTATTTGATCTCTCGGACATCACGGACGGTCAGTTCTTCGATGTGGCTGAAGCGCAGGTGGTCGAGGCCCTTCGCCAATACGCTCGGAAGACTCAAAATGGTCAGCAACTTCCACGGAGACTGTTCACAGATGATGCCGAGCGGGGATTTGCTTTCGTAGACCTCTGCCACAAGCGATTTGACGTGGTGCTGATGAATCCGCCGTTCGGGAGCGCAGTAAAACGCACGTCTACCTATCTTGCCGATTCGTTCGGCCCGGCCAGTATAGACTTGTCTACTGCGTTCGTGTCGAGGATGTTATCTCTATCCACCCCAAAGGGGCTTGTCGGTGCGATAAGTACACGGACTGCATTTTACTCGACGGACTATGAGGATTACCGACGACAGACTCTGCGAGAACTCAGCCTTGTTGAATGCGTAGCCGACCTTGGCTATGGCGTGCTCGATGCGGTTGTGGAGACCGCTGCGTATACGCTGTCGCCGACAAACTCAAGACACCATTCCATTTTTCTTACGGTTCTGTCTGAGAGGCAGAAACAAGATATTCTCAAGCAAGCAATTGGACGGTTCGTTACAGGTCATCTAGATCGTGCAAATAGTTTCGTCGCAGACGCACACTCTTTCGCCCAAATTCCAACGCTCCCGCTGGCCTATTGGCTGCCAAAATCGTTTCTCGCGTTGTTTCGCCAGTTTAAGTCCGCTGGCG
>Ga0182024_10010845_pt1 | contig 18465 bp, 18 predicted proteins | sample P32metaG_FD_120480 | JGI IMG/M metagenome (GOLD analysis project Ga0182024, IMG submission 120480) | Permafrost microbial communities from Stordalen Mire, Sweden - P3-2 metaG (Illumina Assembly) | ecosystem: Environmental > Terrestrial > Soil > Wetlands > Permafrost | place: Sweden: Stordalen... | reverse complement strand
TGGGCTTGAAGTACAAAGATACGCAGTGCGGATTCAAAGCGTTTACCCGCCGGGCCGCGCAGAAAATTCTGCCGCTGCAGCGCATCGAGCGTTGGGGCTTCGATCCGGAAATTCTTTTCCTCGCGCGCAAGTTTGGATTTCGCGTAGCCGAAATCCCTGTGCGATGGGGACACGTAGGCGGGACCAGAATCAATCCTGTGATAGATGGGGCGCGCATGTTTCAGGAGATGGTGCGCATCCGCTGCAATGACCTGGGTGGCAAGTATGACGGCGGCGCTGTTGTGGCAGTTCCGGTGGTGAATACCTTGCCGGGAGGGCCCGGATCCCGCTCATTATGATTCGAAGTCGACGTAAAACAGCCACCAGAAAAGCTGCCGTTAAACCACTGACACCCAAGCAGAGGCGGCAGATTGCAGCTTTGGCGTCCATGCCAGATGACAAGATCGACTACTCTGACATCCCTCCGCTCACAGAGCGCTTTTGGAAGCGCTCTGTACGCAATCCGTTTTATCGGCAGTAGTAGAACGACAGTCCTATAAAGATCAACTCCGAAGCTCAGCAACCACTCGGCGGCGCATTTCAGAAGTTGAAATTGGACTCTGTCCCGCTCCAATCAGGTCAGCCGTGCGAGAACCCTGATTCAGCACGGCGCTCACGGCATCCTCTATGCAGGTTGCCTCGCGCTCCAATTCAAAAGAATGGCGCAACATCAGGGCGACGGAAAGAATTGCGCCCAGGGGATTTGCAATTCCCTTGCCGGCGATGTCAGGCGCTGAACCGTGAACTGGCTCGTACACGCCGACTGGGCCGCCGATGCTGGCTGAGGCGAGCAAGCCCAGCGACCCTACGACTCCACCGGCCTGGTCGGAGAGTATGTCGCCAAACATATTTTCGGTGAGGATCACATCGAAATCCTTCGGACGCTGCACCAGCGACATCGCGGCGGAATCTACGTACATGTGAGAGAGTTGAACGTCCGGATAATCTTTCGCGCAGCCGGTAACGACTTCGCGCCACAGACGCGAACACTCGAGAACGTTGGCTTTGTCAACAGAGAGAACTTTCTTCCGTCGCTTCATTGCCAGGTCGAAGGCGACACGAGCGATGCGCTCGATCGCCGGTTCGCCATAAGTCATGGTGTTGATGGCGATGCGGGAACCGGGATCGCCTGTGATCGAACGCGGTTCTCCGAAGTAAAGTCCTCCGAGCAGTTCGCGGACGATCATGATGTCGGTGCCGCGAATCAGATCGGCGCGCAATGGCGAGCAATCTTCGAGCGCCGGAAAGCAAATCGCGGGACGCAGATTCGCGTAAGCGCCGAGTTCGCGGCGCAGTCGAAGCAATCCGGCTTCGGGACGAAGGCTGTTGGGATAGTGATCGAACGCGGGGCTGCCCACGGCGCCAAGCAGGACTGCGGAGGACGAGAGACAGGCTTTTATTGTGTCGGCTGGCAGAGGATCGTTTGCCGCGGTCAATGCTGCGCCGCCGATGTTCTTGAACTCGAGCTCAAGGTGGTGGCCGAAAGCTTCGGCAATTGCTTGCAGAACCAAAACGGCTTGTTCCGTAACTTCGGGGCCGATGCCGTCGCCAGGGAGGATAGTTAGTTTGAGGAGCATGAAGAGATTTGGTAATTGAGGAATTTTGTAATTGTGTAATTTTAGCCGAATCGTGCGTAAGTTGTGGCCGAGTCAGACTTCAAATTACTCAATTACCAAATTACCCAATCCTCTACACACCCCAGAGATAGTCTTCCTGCTGTTGATCGTGGTTGCGATCCGCGGAGATGGGCAGGGGCACACCGAACGTGTGGGTTTGCGACGCCATGGGAAATGGCAGGGGCGGTTCGGCTGCTGAGGCCGAGGCTCCGGCTGCGGCGGCGATAGCCGTAGGAAGGGGCTCAAACAGCGGAGTCGCCGACGCTGCGGGCTTGTGCGTATCGCGGATCAATTCCAGCAGATGATGATCTTCGACCTTCTTGATCTTATCGGCGAGGCGGACGAAGCGGCGGTAGATGTCGTCGAGCGCGCGGCGGTCGAACTGGTAGCCCAGCTGTTCGCAGCGAATCGCAAGCGCGTGACGACCTGAGTGCTTGCCCAGTACCAGTTTAGAATCGGGCACGCCGACCGACTGCGGCGTCATAATTTCGTAGGTCAACGGATTTTTGAGCATGCCATCCTGATGGATGCCGGCTTCGTGCGCGAAAGCGTTGCGTCCGATGATGGCCTTGTTGGGCTGCACGGGCACTCCGGTAATTTCGCTCAGTAACTGGCTGGCGGGAAAAAGATGCTCGGCGTTGATGGCCGTTTCATACGGATAGCGATCGTGCCGCACACGCATCGCCATGACGATCTCTTCGAGCGACGCATTGCCCGCACGTTCACCGATTCCATTGATGGTGCATTCGACCTGGCGAGCTCCGGCGGCGATCGCAGCCATGGTGTTGGCGACAGCCATGCCGAGATCGTTGTGGCAGTGAGCGGAGATAGTAACGTTCTCGATTCCCTTCACGCGCCGGCAGATGGTTGCGATCAGTTCGCCGAATTCCGAAGGCACGGTGTAGCCGACAGTATCGGGAATATTCAGCGTGGTCGCTCCCGCTCCGATTACGGCTTCGAGCACCTGGCACAGGAATTCAGGATCGGTGCGCGTGGCATCTTCAGGGGAGAACTCAACGTCATCACAAAGCGACTTCGCAAACGCCACGGCTTCGCGGGCCTGCGCGAGACACTCCTCGCGCGTAATGCGCAGCTTATATTTCAAGTGAATGTCTGAGGTTGCAAGGAAAACGTGAATGCGTGGTCGTGCCGCATCTTTCAGCGCTTCCCATGCGCGCTCGATATCAAGGCGGCAAGCTCGCGCCAGTCCCGCAATGATAGGCCGGCGAATCACGGTAGCGATCGCCTTCACCGCCGCGAAGTCGCCGTCGGAGGCGATGGGAAATCCGGCCTCGATCACGTCGGCGCCGAGACGGTCGAGTTGATGCGCGACGCGCAACTTTTCCTGCAGGTTCATGCTGCAACCAGGCGACTGTTCTCCGTCGCGCAAGGTAGTGTCGAAAATCGTGATGCGGACCTGCTCCATAGACATGACTCTTCCTTCGAGAAAATGATGCCTCTTACAGCTATCTCTATGGTACGGGGCGGCAAGGCTGAAGCAAAACTTATAATTCTTCACTGATCATTAGATATGCTTCTATGATAAGATTTGCTAATGATTAGTGAAGTTATATAAGGGGATATTGAGATGGAGCTTTCGCAGCTGGAAGTCTTTCTAGCGGTAGCGCGCGAGCATCGCTTTTCCCGCGCCGCCGAGAAACTTCATCGCACCCAGTCGGCAGTGAGCCAGACCATCCGCAAACTTGAGGGCGAATTGGGCGAGGCGCTGTTCGACCGTTCGTCGCGCGAAGGCATTCTCACCGACGCCGGACAAGTGCTTTATGAATATGCCGAGAAGCTGCTGAACCTGCGCCAGGGCGCTCACGAATCGCTGGCCGAGTTGCGCGAACTGCAGAAGGGCAAGCTGGTGATCGCGGCCAATGAGTTCACCGCGCTTTATCTGCTGCCGGTGCTGGCCGAGTTCCGCCGTCTGCATCCCATGATCAAGATCACCGTGCAGCGGGCGCTGGGCAGCCACATTCCGGATGACGTGCTGCAGCATAGCGCCGAACTGGGCGTGCTCTCCTATAAGCCGGAGGAGCCGCGGTTGCATTCGATCGTCACTTATCTGGATGAACTGGTGCTGGTGGTGCCGCCAAAGCATGCGCTGGCCTCGGCGCGCGAGGTGAGCATCCGGCAGCTGGGGGCCGAGTCGTTTGTGGCGCACATTGTTTCGTCACCTTACCGCGAGAAAGTCCTGCAGACATTTCAAAAACACAAGACACCTCTGCATATGGATCTGGAGTTGCCGACTTTGCAGGCGATAAAGCAATTCGTCGCGCTGGGAAGCGGCGTGGCGCTGATGCCGGAGATCAGCGTGGAAACCGAAGTGGCTCGCGGAGAACTAGTAAGGATTCCAGTGCGCGAACTGCGCGTGCAACGCAAGCTCCGTCTGATTTACCGCAAAGAAGCCGGACTCTCACATGCGGCACGCGCATTCTTGAAAGTGGCTGAGGCCGTCGCGCTGGAGCGTGCGGGGCGCTATCGCTTTCAGCGAGAGAGCTAGGGGGCTTAGATCTCAGAGCGTTCTATAATCCAAAGCATGCGGCCGGTGCTGAAAATAAGCCTCCAGAAGCGCAGGTTCAAAGACGCGCTCTCCCGTTTCCTGATTGTCTTATGCGCAATCACGACGGTCACGCTTTGCGTGGCGGCCAAGGATTTCGTAAAGCCCGAAGCCAAACCTGCGCAAACCTATCCGGCGCACGACGACCATCCTGACGAGAAGGTCGCGATCGCCGCCGATCCCTACGACACCGCCGAGAAGGCGAAGATATTCTCGGTGAAATTTCATGAGCACGGATTCTTGCCCATCTTCTTTGTCGTGACCAACAACGGCAACCAGCCCATCTCGATCGCAAATCTTCAAGTAACTCTGACCACGGCCGACCGCGACAAGCTGACGCCGACCGCGCCCGAAGACATCTATCGCCGCATCACAAATCCTCATCCCAACACCAACCCGATTCCACTTCCCATCCCGCAAAAGAAAGTGAAGGGCACAATCAGCGAGAAAGAAAAGGCCGAAGTCGAATCATCGCAATTCGTCGCCAAAGCCGTCGAACCCCACACCACGCAATCGGGATTCTTCTTCTTCGATGTGGAAGGCATCACCGCGCCCCTGGCCGGCGCGCACATCTATGTAAGCGGCGTCAACGATGCCAAGGGCGGCGAGCTGATGTACTTCGAGCTTCCGCTCGATAAATACCTGAATCCGCCGCAGAAGACGAACTGATCGACGATTTGACAAGAGCGTAGCGCATCATACCGCCCGGCATTGGAGAAGTTATGCGTAGCCACAACACGAAGAGCTGGATTATCTGGGCGGTTCTGCCGGCTCTTGTCGCCGCATTGCTCAGCGCGGTGCAGGCCTCCACGTCGAAAGACGCGCAGGCTCAGTTGAACAAGTTGCTCCTCGGCAAGGATGTGAAGGCTCTCGTCGATCTGCCCGCGACCAAAGATGGTCTGGATGTGTACTTTATCCTTTCTTCGAACAAGCGTGTCGATAGCCGCGGCGTCGATATGGAAGAGATGACCAAGTGGCTCAAGGCTAAGGGAGTGGGCGTAGCACGCGACGAATGGGCGACGATCACCAATGTCAAGATCGACAGCGACAAAGTTGAGATCCATCTCGAAGGCGGCGAGGGACGCCGCAGCAGCAAACGTGTTGGAGGCTCGCGGCTCAATCTGAAGTTTCAGAAAGATCTTAGGGACGCCGACATCGCTCCGCAAAACATCCTGAGGTTCATGTCGAGATTGCTCGACGTGAGCCGCATCGAACTGATGCTCGAAGAAAAAGACATGCCCGCTGAACTGCGCAAGGCCATCGAATCCCACACCGTGGTCGAGAACATGACCTACCAAATGGTGCTCATCGCTTTCGGCGATCCCGATGAGAAAAAAGTCGATGACGTCGATGCCAACAATCTGAAAGAAACCTGGTTTTACCTAAAGAGTGGCCACAGGTGGGTGATCCACTTCGAGAATGGCAAAGTGGTGAAGACTCAGGTGTTCTGAGACGCGCGGCCTTCACGCTCATCCGTAACGGGCAAGAAAACTGCCAAACGCACTGCACTGATGTACTTCGAAATTCCGCTGGAGAGATAACCGATCCGTGACAGCCGTAACCCGCAGGTCAAAATCCCTGACGCTGGCCGCCATGAGTCTCGGCTTCGTCGTAGTGCAGCTTGATGTGACCATCGTGAATGTGGCCCTGCCCCACATCGGATCATCGCTGGGCGCGGGAGTTGCCGGGCTTCAATGGGTCGTCAATGCATACACCCTGGTTTTCGCTGCAGTGATTCTGACCGCAGGGGCGCTGGGCGATCGATTCGGCGTCAAGCGCTGCTTTATCGTTGGTTTTGTCGTTTTCACGCTTGCCTCGATGGGCTGCGGCTTCGCCCCGAACCTGGCAGTACTCATTTCTGCGCGCGCAATTCAAGGACTGGGCGCTGCCATTCTCGTCCCGTGCTCGCTGGCCCTGCTCAATCATGCCTTTCATGACGAACACGCGCGCACCAGGGCCATTGGAATATGGGCGGCAGGCGCCAGCGCCGCGCTCGCGGCTGGACCGGTCGTGGGCGGCGGTCTGATCACGAGTATCGGCTGGCGCAGCATTTTCTTTGTCAATCTCCCGTTGGGCGCTGTCGGTATTTGGCTGACCTGGCGCTATGCGGAGGAGTCCACCCAAACTCGCAACCGCTCTCTGGATCTCGCCGGGCAACTCATCGGAATGTTCGCCCTGGCTGACCTGGCCGCGGCCATGATCGAAGGCGGCGCGGTCGGCTGGACCCACCCACTCGTCCTGATCGCGTTTCTGCTCTTCGTATTCGCGGCTGCGGCGTTTGTGTTTGTGGAGATCAAGAGTCCGAGTCCAATGCTGCCGTTGTCTCTCTTCAAGAATCGAACCTTCAGCGCAGCAACTCTGATCGGTTTGCTGATGAACGCCGCGTTTTACGGTCTGATCTTCATGTTCAGTCTGTACTTCCAACAGGTCAAACACTACACTCCGTTGGCCACGGGAATGGCATTTCTTCCCATGACCGTGGTCGTGCTGCTCGCCAACCTGTCAGTGGGGCCGATCACGAAAAGGCTCGGCTTGCGCGCGCCGATATTGATTGGCCAGGCGCTGCTCGCAATCGGATGTCTGACCCTCATTGGAATTGGCCAGAATACTTCCTACCGAGCGCTAGCCGCGCAATTGCTGGCCATGGGTGTGGGAGTGGGGTTGACCGTCCCGCCCATGACCTCTGCACTTCTGGGAACGGTGAGCGCCAAGCTGTCGGGCGTTGCCTCCGGCGTGCTCAACGCTTCGCGCCAGGCCGGCAGCGTCATCGGCGTCGCGCTGTTCGGCTCGTTCATCGAACGCCACCATCCATTCATTCCCGGAATTCGCATGGCGCTAATGATCTCGGCAGGCGTCCTTCTCGCCGGATGCTTGTCCGCATTCCTGATGCAGCCGGAAAAGCACGGAACGAAAAAGCGTTCGGTTTAATCGGAGGCTCGCAGGTCGCTGGCCCGCGACAGGCGCTCGGGCCGCCAGAGTACCGCGCCTGACATTGAAAGTCGGGATCAACGGGAGCTAGGATTAGCCAGAAAGCAATGCTTGGATGGCAGCCTCGGGAGTTCGATTCGCTACAATTCCAGAGAAGGAAGCGACGCGCATCGGACTCTGCTGGCAACGACGGTCGCGGGCGGACATCGTGCGGTTGACGGGAGAGAATATAGCCGCGGCTTCGGAGGCCCTGGCCGTCCCAAGTCGCCTGACCGGACGCATCCAACCGGAGGCCTAAATTGCGAGTCCGTTCCGTTTCTGGGATAAACTTTAATACCCATTGCCAACTGGCTAGTTTCCGCTATACTCCTTTGGCGCATCATACAGGTGTGAGAAGGCATACAATAAACCCGCCGGAGACGCCGAACTACACGCTTGACGAAGCGGCTCGGTATCTTCACGTCCACCCGAGCACCATTCATTACTGGGTGATCGGTGAAAGTAGCGCAGCGCCTTTGACTACGATTTTTAGTCGTCGCCCGCAAATACTTCTTTCCTTTAAGAACCTGGTGGAATTGTTCGTGCTGGAGAGCCTGAGATACACGCATGGTATCAGCTTGCAATCCATCCGGTTGTCCGTGGAGGAACTACGCCTGGAGAAACCGTCCAAGTACCCGTTGGCGGACTATCAATTGTGTACCCGCGGCGGAAGAACAGTCTATCTCGACAACGAAGGCGAGGAACTTGTTAGTCTCACCGAGTTCCGGCAACAAGCATTCCGAGAGGTACTCGGCCCCCTCTTGAAGAGGGTCGATCGCAACCAAAAGGGCATCGCCAACAGGCTTTTCCCGTTTACCAGAAAGACGCACCTGAAGTCCCCTTCTGACGCGCCACGTTTCGTTGTAATAGATCCAAATGTCGCCTTTGGAATGCCGGTGCTCGTAAACTCCCGAATCTCCACTGCATTCCTATTTAGTCGCAACAGAGGTGGGGCCTCTATCCCTAAACTGGCAGCCGACTATGGCCGATCCGAGGCAGAAATCGAAGAGGCGATCAAGCTCGAAGAAGCCCAAGCTGTTTAGGGGTTTCACTCTCTATCTCTGCCACAACCTAGACTACGACGATCTTGCCCACGTGCTTGAGCAAAATGGAATCCGCTTCAAGCGCCACCGAGAGTTTTTCGACGGCTGGGCCCTTGACACACAGCTCCTGCCGTTGGTGGGGAAGCATCGATGGATTCTGATTACGTTTGACCAGAAACAGCGGACCCGCCTTCTCGAAAAACAGCTTATACACAAATATAAAATTCGCGAGTTTGTTTTTACGTCTGGGCAAATTGGCGATGTGGGCCAATTGCTGGTAGCCGCTCGCGCCCAGATGCGGAATCTCTGTAGCAGAAATGAGGGTCCATTTGTAGCTTCAATTTCGCGAAACGCAAAGGTAGCATTGAAAAACATCGACTAGTATTTACGACACCCGCATCGAAGGATACTAGCCTGGAGCGGATCCCTGCATTTACCCCCTGCCGCTCCGAGAAGTGCGAGCGATCAGTCCGCGCGGAATTTCCTTGACTTCGATTCTCCACCCTGTAATCCTTTTTCTATACGCATTTGATCTTTGACATCTGAATAGCAGCGAGATAAGTCCCCTGAATGCAATATTTTAGGGTTCGAGCCCATGATTTTGCGGCACTTTCGGGATGCCGAGCCAACCTAAGTCCTTTGAATGGAATATTTTGCAAGCAAGCTCTTTGCTTTCAATATTTTAGCCAGATTGAGCGCATATCGAAAGCCGCTAACTATCTGATTCCAGATATTTTAGGCAGATCGATCTGTATTTTTTTTGATCCAGATCAAATCAGCGGGATAGAGTCCTCGGTGGGTTCTTCTCAGCGATCCCCGCGGCGGTTCTTCGCGTCCTCGGCGGTTAAAGGCTTTTGACTTGAGTAAACAGCTGATCGACTCAGTCCAATCTGCATCGAGCCTTATAATTCCGAGATGCCAACTTCCGTCGCCGCCCGCACCGCCTACGAGCCAGTCATTGGACTCGAAGTTCACGTCCAACTTCTGACGGCTTCGAAGATTTTCTGTTCCTGCTCCACACGCTTTGGCGCTGCGCCCAATTCCAATGTTTGTCCGGTGTGCCTGGGCATGCCGGGAGCGTTGCCGGTGCTGAACCGCAAGGCGGTCGAGTTCGCTACGCTGGCCGCGATGGCTTTGAATTGCCGCATCAATGAGACTTCGATTTTTGCGCGCAAGAATTACTTCTATCCTGACCTGCCCAAGGGCTACCAGATTTCGCAGTACGACAAGCCTCTGGCCGAGCATGGGTTTATCGAGGTGAAAACCTTAAACACAGGGGACACAGAGGGCCACAGGGTAAAGAAAATTGGAATAACCCGCGTGCATCTCGAGGAAGATGCCGGCAAGAGTCTGCACGAGGGCTTTCCCGACTCCGACGAGAATACTGCTATCGACCTCAACCGCACCGGTGTGCCACTGATCGAGATTGTCAGCGAGCCCGACATTGCTACGCCCGACGAGGCTTACGAATATCTGACGCGTCTGAAGGAGATCATTCTTTACGCCGGCGTGAGCGATTGCAACATGGAGGAGGGATCGCTGCGTTGCGATGCCAACGTCAGCGTGCGTCCGCGCGGGCAAAAAGAATTGGGGACGAAGGCTGAGATCAAGAACGTGAACTCGTTCCGCTTTATCCGCGAGGCGCTAGTCTACGAGATCGCGCGACAGATCGAAGTGATCGAGGGCGGCGGCAAGGTCGTGCAGGAGACGCGCCTTTACAATTCGCACGAAGGCAAGACCTACAGCATGCGCTCAAAAGAGCAGGCGCACGACTACCGCTATTTTCCTGAGCCTGATCTGCTGCCGCTGGTCGTCGATGAGAAGTGGAAGGCTGAGATCGCGAAGACTTTGCCTGAGCTGCCGGAGGCGCGTCGCGCGCGGTTCATGCGTGAGTTTGGGGTGACGGAATATGACGCGCAGGTGCTGACGGTTTCAAAGTCGCTGGCCGATCAGTTTGAAGCGGCGGCAAAGGCGGCGAAGAATCCCAAGCGCGTGGCGAACTTAGTTCAAAGCGAACTGATGGGCCGGCTCAAGGCCAGGGGCGCGGAGATCGAGCAGTCTCCGATTTCGATGAAAGGCGTGGCGGCATCGGCCGATCTGGTGGAGAGTGGCGCGATCTCCGGCAAGATGCTCAAGGATCTTTACGATCTCAGCTTCGAGCGCAACCAGGATTTCGCTGAGGTGTACGAAGCAGAAGGCCGGCCACAGCAGTCGTCGGACACCTCCGGGCTGGAGAAGATCATCGACGAAGTTTTGGCTGCGAATCCCAAGCAGCTCGAACAATATCGCGCAGGCAAGACGACGATGCTGGGATTCTTCGTCGGGCAGGTGATGAAGGCGTCGAAAGGACGGGCGAATCCGCAGTTAGTGAATGAGTTGCTGAGCAAGAAGCTGGGGTGATCGGATCTTTTCAGGCCCGCTCAGGTGACCGAAGTACCATCTCCTCCCGTGACTTCTGCACTCTGCTTTCTCTCTCTCGTTCGCAGTACGATCATGCCGAGCCTGTCCGTCCGGGCTGACCGCTAAAGAGCCAACATGAAGCTCGACCGCATCATCAGTATCGCAACGCTAGTGGCATTGCTCGTGGCTATCTTCCTGCTGGTGAAGAAGAGCGCTCCGGTGGCGCAGTCGCCGCTGGCTCCGGCCGCAGGGGCCACCCAATCACTGAACGCACAATCCGCCAACCCTCAATCGCCTAACCAGGCGGCAGAGAAGCCTGAACCGGCGGTGCGGCAAGTTCAAACGCAGGCAACACAGGCCAGCGGCGCAGTTCCATCCATCGCAACTCAACCCGGCAAGGCTTCGACGGCGACTGCAAAGGCTGCATCGGGCATCAATTCCGAGGCGGTTAGCGCTGCGATCAGCAAGATGCTGGGCGGGAGCGGGGCGGGGCTGACTCCCGACACGAACGTTGGCGAGGGCGCGCCGAATATCAAAGATCAGAAAGTTACTTATGACGGAGATATGGTTCACGGGCAGTTTCTGACGGAGATTGGTGGGAAGGATGTGTGGATCACAATCTCCGGGCACATGGGACAGAAGGATGGATATGCCACGTTCGATCCCACGGAGTTCAAGGTTGGAGATATGGAAGTGCCGGTGTCGCTGGTCAATCCTGGGTTGCAACAGAAGCTGGCGGAGGAGCGGGATCGGCTTAAGCTTTCGGAGTCGGCGAAGTAGATACTCCCTTTCCGCAATCGGACTCGATCAAAGGCAAGATCAAAATCAGAAGGAAGCGCTGCAGGCATTTGTAACTCCCACCCCTTGCGCAAAGAACGCGCAAGAGTGGGGCACCCTCTGTCGTTTTTGTTTCAACTCGGGCTTACACGATTCTCTCCGGCTACTTTTGCGTACCAGCGGCCGGATTCTTTGATGGTTCGCCGCTGGGTTTTGAAATCTACATAGGTCAGGCCGAAGCGTTGGGTGTAACCCTCGGCCCATTCGAAGTTATCGAGCAGAGTCCAGGCGTGATAGCTACGGACGTCGGCGCCTTCGGCGATGGCGCGGGCGAGCGCTTGCAGGTATTGCCGGTGATATTCGATACGATCCGTATCGTTAATGATACCGTTCGGGCCGGGGCCGTCGTTGTAGGCGCAGCCGCTTTCGGTAATCTCGATTGGCGGGTGGTTGAACTCGCGGCTGATGCGCATAACGATGTCATGCATCGCCTGCGGCCAGACTTCCCATCCGTTGCTGGTCTTGGGGCCTTGCGGGCTGTCCGCCATCATTACCGGGAACAACCACTTCTGCGCCTGCGAAATGCGTTCGATCATGCTGGGCGCGCGGGCGATAGTGCGACGGTAGGGATTGATGCCGATGAAATCGAGCGGCGCCCGCATCTTATCCAGGTCTCCGGATTTGAGTCTCATCGCAGTTTCCGGAAGAAACGACAGTGCTTCCGGATAGCGGCCCTTGAGCGCGGGGTCGAGAAACCACAGGTTGGTTATTGCGTGAGCGCGCTCGGCCGCGAGGCGGTCCGGTTCGGAATCTGTAGCCGACTCCCAAGACTGCATGCTGAATGCGGTTCCCACGCGCGCGGAGGGGCGAGTTGCTTTCAATGCCCGGAAACCCGCGCCCTGCGCCAGGTTTACGGTGTGCGTCGCGCGCAGGAAGTCGATGATGCTGGTGCGCCCCGGAGCGTGAGAGCCTTCGAGATAACCTACATAGGTGAAGGCGAAAGGCTCGTTGAAGAGCATCCAATCGGAAACGCGATCGCCGAGAGCGCGGGCGACAATGTCAACGTGATCGGCGTAGCGAGATGCGGTGTCGCGATTGGGCCAACCTCCGGCATCTTCCAAAGCTTGCGGTAGATCCCAGTGATAGAGCGTGACGAATGGGCGGATTCGCGCTTCCAGCAACGCATCGACGATGCGGCTGTAGTAGTCGATGCCTTTGGAATTTATAGCGCCGGAGCCGGAGGGCTGAATGCGCGGCCAGGAAATCGAAAAACGATAGCTGTTCAGGTTCATCGCCTGCACGAGCGCAATGTCTTCGCGCCAGCGATGATAGGAATCGCACGCGACGTCGCCGGTGCCGCCGTTCTTGATTTTGCCGGGAGTATGCGCGAAACGATCCCAGATCGATTCGCCCTTGCCATCTTCATTCCAGGCGCCTTCGATCTGATAGGCGGCAGTGGCCGCGCCCCAGAAGAAATTTTTGGGGAAAGCGATTTCGGACGAGGTATCAAACTGGGGGGCGTGGGAACTGGAGAGAGACGCGGAGCCCGCTGTCCGCGCCGCATTCGACGATACGCTGCAGGCGGAGAACAGGCCGGCGGGCAGCGCGGCTGCAATGCCCGCGGCGAGGGTTGATTGCGCAAACTGTCGGCGGGTCAGAGGCAAGGTAGAAAGCGGCTCCTTCAATGTTCAAAATAATACGCGAGGGCGTCAATTGTGTTCGATGAGTTTTCCGGTTCTCTGGCCGGTTAGCGAGTTGTAGAGCGTATCGAGAAGCGTGTTCGATTTCATTTTGGCCACGGGCAAACATTCTAAACCGGAACGGGAAGGTGTGCGCACGTAGGGCCAGTGCCGCGCTTCACGTGGCTGGTTCGGCGCGTCGATTGCTAAGTATTTCCGCGAAGGAGCGCAGTCATGCACGTACATGCCAGTAAAATCAATCCCCAATGCTCAACTGGACCGGTAAGGTCTTTATCGAACTTGAGCAGGCGCTCGACCTGTGGGGCTCGAAGCCGATATCGGCATCGACGAACATCAGATGGGTGGCTGCCGGATTGTCCACGAAGGCGGCGACCAGAGTGCTGCGCGCACGAGAGATGAGAGCATCGTAACCAACCATCGACAGCGATGCGTCGAACCCAGCTGATTTCGCGTAACTCATACGCCGTATCACTGACAGCATGTAACTCTGCGAAACCATTCCGCCAAAGCACGGCGTAGAGATGAGAATCGATGGCCGGGTCATGGGTTGCTCCTCAACAGTACAGGATATGCCGGCCGAGAGGACCACCGAACAGCCCCTGTGACCGAAGCTATGCTTGCCAGCGGTCGTTGGGAGCACGGAAACGAGAGTAAATAACCAGTTGACGCCGACCGCTTTATTTCGGGCTGGCATTAGCCGGCTGGGCCGGGCTCGATCCTTGAACTGCCGGGACAGCGACGGTCCGAAGGTCGGTCACAATCGGCTGTGCGGGGCAATTGTTCACAGCATGGCAAGCATAGATAACCTCTTGGTCATACAGTGACTGGGTGGCCCACCATCCAAAAATAGCGGCGAGCGTAAGAAAGGTCGAGAGGATAAGGATCCTCACCCTGATTATCCCACGTTCATTCGGTGGTCCGGGCTGGTCTTGGGGGATTTTTACGCTCGCTCCCCGACGAACAATGTACAGGCCCGCCAAGCCCAGAGCCCAAAAGGTTAATTCCATGTAGGGCGGACCCGCCCGGTGCGCCTGACTATGATTCCAGGAAGTAAGCAGGGCCGCGGCGAGACAGTAACCCGGCCCAATCCAGCGCAGCCGGGACTGAAACCTTGCGCTCCACCAGAAAAGACATAGGAAGGAGGCTACGAGGCCATTGAAGGCAGCGCCCCTGAGCACCATGATCTGATTGTGAAACTGGCGGAGCCTCTCAGTCTTGTCCGTGCCCTGCGCTAGAACAGCGGCTTCCTGCAGGCCGAAAATCTTGGCTGTATCGTCGTCGATGTTCCGGTAGTGTTGAAGGCAATCCAGTTGCGTCTGACTGCAATAAACATTGATTCGAATGGTGGTCTCTGTAACCGGCGTCAGCTGGAAGTAGTCCTCAAACCTAAGCCGCTCAATGCGAACGTGAAGGTAGAAATCACTGTCGTCGAAAAAGTCCTGTGCGATTCGGGACACTGCCGAACCCAGGGTATAGGTCATCGCGAACAACAATACGCCGGCCACGGCGGTCTGGTTCTTCCCCTCAACCCACCTCAGAAGTTTGTTGACGCGGCGATCAGTTTGAGATGTATATCCGGCATGCCGATCGGGCGGATTCATGTCTCCCTTAGGTTGGTCGGTATCCTTTGCCTCTGGCTTCGAGGGGCTTTCTCCTTTCGGGGAAGAGGCTTGGACGCCGAGCGGATGTTCCCTATCGCCGGGATGTTTTTCGTAATCCCTCGACGGGATGGGTTCTTCTGGGAAAAAGAGGTGGTATACGAGGAGGACCCAGGGAACTGCCAGAGCTCCCACAATGATCGTATCGAAGGCAATATCAAAGACGCCCATGCGTCATATTCCCCTCTCTCGGCCGAGTTGGGTCTTGGGATCAGTAATTAGGGCTCGGGATTTCGCCTAACACCTAATCCCCAAGACCCAAGACCCCGTTTCACTTCAGATCCGCCAGGTCTTCCAGCAATTGCTGAACGTTGAAACCGTCGGGCGTGGCTGGCTTACCATCTTTCTTCTTGAGAAAGTCGGGGCTGAGGATGGCGTAGGCTTCGTCGCAGTAGGCCGCCCAGAAGCCCCAGGTCATAGTTTGCAGCGCGCCCCAGGTGACGACGGTGAGGCTGCGGGAGTCATAGGCGACGACTGGGACGGCGTGTCCACCCCAGGAGCCGGGTGCGCCGTCGCCGGTTGTGCCCGCCGCCGTGACAGACCAGGGCTGGTGATTCTGAGTCTGAGCTTGCGCAGTCTTGGGCAGGGCGAGTCCGATGTAGCAGCCGCCGAAGATCCAGGTTCCATCCATGATGTGAGTTGTGTTGGAAGGTTCGAGGGCGACGAATGCCTGAATCTTGTGGCCGGCGATGCCGGTCTGACGCCAGTAGTTGAGGACGTCGATTTCCTGGGCGCCATTGTCGTTGGCTCCAGTCTTGGGGTTGTAGCCGGTGATGGCGGAGTAGGCGGCTACGATTTGATTGTCGGTCGGCGTGAAGATTTTGGATTGCGCGTTAGCGGTCCACTCCATCATGAGGTGGCCGGCGGCGGCGCAGGTACAGTCGCCGAGCTGGGCGTTGTCCATCATGCCCCAAGGGACTTTCACTTTGGGAGTCAGATCAAGGGTGGGAGGCGGCGCTGGCAGCGCAGCCGTAGCGTAGGTGGCGAACAGCAAAGTTCGCGGATCGTGCCGCGGCGGGTGCTTACCCAACTTCAGCTTCAGAGGATCGATTCGGGTTGGGTCAGACTTTACGGCGATGCTACTTCTGGAGTCGGCGGGCGGCGTGGCGAGCATCTTTACGGACATGGCGGCGTTTCCTTTCTTGGTCAGGACTAAGATCTGAGGCCTTAGGATCGACACGAATCCTGGCTCAGGATGAAACCCGGTCAAACGTATAGTGAGGGGAAGACGCGCGGCGAATCATAAAATGTTGGAGGGGTGCGTGCAACGAAGAATTTGAGCTTGTTACGAAAAACGAACAAGGCTATGGCGGAGGCTGCCTTCGACCGTAGCCATAGTCATTCGTGCGCCTTCCTTGCCCGATTTTCGATTGCCAAGGGACCGCAGGTGATTGAGAATTCGTGGGACAGACGATGGCTATGAGGGAAGCACCGGCACTATCGGCGTCGGGGTTTGGCAGCGCGTGGTTGGCGCTGTGCATGGCTTTCGCGCTGCATATTCTGGATGAAGCCGCGACCGGCTTTCTCGCCGTGTATAACCCGACTGTGACTATTTTGCGCTCGCGCTGGAGCTGGTTTCCCATGCCGACATTTGGGTTTCGCGAGTGGCTGGTCGTCCTGATCCTGGCCTGCGGATTACTATTTTGCCTGACCCCGGTAGCGGCGCGCGGGATGCCCGGCTTGCGGCCAGTGGCGTGGTTTTTTGCCGTCGTGATGTTTCTGAACGGGCTGGGACACACCCTGTTTACAATCCTGGGACACACGGTTGTTTCAGTAACATTTCCGCGTCCGGCACCGGGGTTTTATTCTTCTCCATTGCTCCTCGTGACTTCGTTGTGGCTGATGTTTCGGCTGCGGCGCACCGCGCGAATCGATTTGCAATTGCCAACCGGCTATTGAGCGTGGAGAATCATCCGCATGACGGAGAGCACAAACGCTGTGGCATCCGCTGCTGGTTCTTCCGCGAAGATATTGCCGCTGACAGCACCACTCGGTGAAACTGGTCCTCACCGGTCGAGGATCGCTCCGGAGAAGTATTTCCGCTGGCGCGCCGGCGAGATCTCGCGCCTCGAAGCCTTTTGCGACGTAGTCTTTGGTTTCGCCATTACGCTGCTGGTGGTGTCACTCGAAGTGCCGCACACCTATGCGGATCTGATGGCTGATATGCGCGGCTTTCTGCCGTTCGCGGTGTGCTTCGCTCAATTGGCAATGATCTGGAGGACACATTACAGATTCTCGCGCCGCTACGGGCTGGAAGATCCCTACACCGTTTTCCTCAACGTAGTTTTGCTTTTCTTGGTTCTGTTCTACGTGTATCCACTGAAATTTGTTTTCACGCTTCTGTTTTCTGAGATCACAGGGGGCGATGCGCCCGCGAATATGGGATGGTATGAAGCGTCGATGCTGATGCGGATCTACGCCGCCGGTTTCGCCGCTGTCTTCCTGCTTTTTGTCCTGATGTATGCGCACGCCTATAGACTGCGCCGGGAGTTGGGTTTGAATGCGGTCGAAGAGTTGGAAACCCGATTTTCGATGCAGGAGAACGGCGTCCTGGTCTTGATTGGGGTTGCATCTTTTCTCGTAGCACTGAAGAGTCCGGGATGGGCGGGATGGACCTACCTCGTCATCGGGCCGCTGCTGGCCATCCACGGATCAATCTTCGGCAAGCGCGTGCGGCGGCTGGCGGAGAAGTCGATTGCCGCTCCTTAACTGAGTAAGTGCGCGCCGCAGCGTGCCGTTGATCCTGCTATCATCGTTGGCGGCAGAGCGGTGAACACCGCGTTCGGTAAATACCATGGAAGACATGCTTGACGACAAGCTCGACGACATGGAAGACGACGAAGAAATTCCTTATATTTCCGGTTCAGGAGAAGGACTCATGGATGAAGTCCCAGGTTTGCATGCGAGTGCGCGGCGCAATGAAGACATCGCGCTCGATCTGATGAAATTCATTGCGATGACTACGGGATACGGCCGAACGGCTTCGACGGGCGTAGGTTTTCAGGGAACAGGTTCGGCTGCGAAGCCCGAGGAGTACGCCACGCATTTGCTGGAGCTGTATGGCAAATGCAGGGCGGCGGTGGATGGGAAGAAGTAGGCGAGAAAGCGAGCACCTGGTGCCGAGTTGGGCCAGATGCTTATCCAGCATGGCGTCAGCCCCCGGCAAGTCAGGACACCGCGACAAAAAAAGAAAACCGCGGCCCGTGAGCCGCGGTTTTTGAGTCAGAGCGTTCGCCTTAGCGGCGGCCTTTCTTGGCTTTCTTCTTGGCTTTCTTCTTGGCTGCTTTTTTGGGCGCTTTTTTAGGCGCTTTTTTCGCCGGCTTCTTTGCGGCTTTCTTCTTTGCCGGTGCTTTTGCCGCTTTTTTCTTGGCAGGTTTTGCCGCAGGTTTCTTGGCTGCCGGCTTCTTTGCTGCTGGTTTGGCGGGTGCTTTCGCCGGCGCTTTCTTGGCCGCGGGTGCTTTCTTGGCGCCACCACCGCCACCGGCGGGAGCAGCTGGTTTGGGTGCTGGAGGTGGTGGAGCGGGCGCGGCCGGTTCACCTAATGCCGGTTCCGCTACGCCAGCTTCTTCTTCCTCCTCCTCTTCCTCTTCGAAATCCTCTTCGAGCGACTCGCTGTAGGCGCCGCTGTCGCCGAATTCTTCTTCGTCATCACGTCCGTAAAGTGTAGGATCCGTCATTGCTCCTCCTGATCTTGTTTTAGCC
>Ga0182024_10010844_pt1 | contig 18466 bp, 12 predicted proteins | sample P32metaG_FD_120480 | JGI IMG/M metagenome (GOLD analysis project Ga0182024, IMG submission 120480) | Permafrost microbial communities from Stordalen Mire, Sweden - P3-2 metaG (Illumina Assembly) | ecosystem: Environmental > Terrestrial > Soil > Wetlands > Permafrost | place: Sweden: Stordalen... | reverse complement strand
CCCTGAAGCTGCGAGGCCACGATCCCACCACAACAATCGTCGCCGCCTTGCGGGAGATGCTTCAAACAGGGAAATTACCCCCGTTGCCAGCGAAAGCTGCTGCACGCGGCTGAAGTGTCACTACCTATCAAAGAATTCCCGCGTCCAATCAACGCGCGCCGCCCGCTTCCCCGCACTTTACCGTCCTTGGCACGGGGGCCCAACCTTAAGCGCAACCCCAAAGTTCGGCGTCCGTCCGGGGCACCTTCCGGTCGGCTGAGTTTTTCGACGATACGCTGTCTGCGCTAATAACAAAGCACGCACGGATTTGTGCGTGGGCCGCGCGAAAGGGGTACTTTCGCGACCGTCGTAATCAGGGATCTACGGGCCCCCCTATGAGGGAAGCCAATCCCCGCGAAAAATCAACGATGAACTGTGTTTCATATGGGGCCCACCTGATGCCCGTCACGCCGATTTCCTGCAGCCTTTCAACCGAGATCAATTTGCCCTCGCGCGCGACGGCGGAGATAACCCTGTTGTTGAGGTCGAGAAACCCCGCGATTCGCGTCTCGTCGGTCAGGTATTCGTCGAGAATACTCATGAATGAATAGGGAACGCCCAGCCGCTCGCGCAGCGCCAACAACCAGCCGGGGGCGTCGGGGGAAGCCAAGATGATCCGTCTAGCGAAGTCGGACCAGACGAGCTGGTCGGCGTCGTGCGCGTCCATGTCCCTGCCGCGAAATCGAATGAATGACCGTCCCATATGTTCCGCTGGCCTGTTGGCTGGCCACCGCTATAGGAGATTTAATACGGGGCTACAAACTTGACGTTCGCCGCGAGATCCTCTGCGGCAATGAGTTCGGACGTCTTCCGAGCTTTCGCAAGGGCGCCGACCACGAACGGGGCGGCCACCTGAACTGGAACCCGTCCGGCTGGTACTCCGTCCAACTCATGCCGTAGGGGTTGAGCTTCAGCGAGTTGCGGTCCAACTTCAGCGGCGTGTAGAACATGCCGGTGTTGGGACCCGAATACGGGAGGACTATTCCCGAACCCTTGTTCACTTGCACTGTCCCGGCCATGACCTGACCTCCGGCAGTGAATCTTCCCGGCCACGCCGCTCCGCGACCCTGTCAGTGGCCGAGCACGCAAGCTCCGCCGCGGCCCCCAAGGCGACTTACCAGCCGTCACCGGCTTGCGGTCAACGCGCTCTCAACGCCAACCGCCGCCGCGCCGCTTCCAACAACTCACCCCGCATGTGGTCGGTACACCGGGTCGACCACCGCCGCGCCACTATTAATCGCACTTTCCTCCAATTCGAGCAGGCCGCTGCGCACGCTCGCGCTGGCCCTACCGTCAACCCATGTGCCGACGTAGGCGAGAGACGCACCACTCGACGGGTTGACAGCCGGCCCAAGCTCAACCTCGCAGCCGTCGAGCGGCCGGCTGTGGCCCCGCAAGGCGGCCGAGAGCATCCGGGAGGCCGTTGGCGGCTCAAACCGATCCTCAATCAGGCACCCTACAGTTCGCGCGAGCATGAATTTAACGGCCGGTAGCTCCGCGGGCGCAATGCTGTAGAGCCTCGTGAACCCAATCGTTCCCAGCGCGAGGTGTCGCGCAGCTACGGTGCAGCCGGAAGAAAAAAGTATCCGGTCGAGGGTGGGGTAAAGTACGTCGGAATCAGACAGGAGGGTCACGGTTGGTGTCGGCGCCATTTCGAATATTACTGACGCCTTCTTGGAATTCGCCGACACGTCCCACGCCAAGACCCTCCAGTCGCCGGGAATTGATACGATCCCTAGCTCTGACCGTGCGTACGCGGTCCCGCGCCGCGGGCAGCGATTCCCAGGCCAGGGCAGCGGCACCAAGTGGCGACAGAACGCGCACTTACGCTGGCAGTCGTGGTCACGCCTCACGCTGGCCATGCAGTCGAGCAACGGCGACAACCCCGCGAGCGCAAGCGGGACCCCGATGCAGCCCGCGAGCTTCGTATCGCCCCGGTATGTTGGCAGTTCACCGCCCATCAGGGCTCCACTACCTTTTTCGAAAAGTACGCGGCCACCCGAGGGCCGACCAAACGGGATACGATACAATCCGCGACTAGGCGCCGCTACGTTTGCCGCCAAACAGTTTATTTCCGCGATGTCGCTCATTGACGCAAGCTCGCTGCTCGCCACCGGGAACGAAAAAAACTTGCGGCCGTACTTAAGCACGAACGTTTCCGAGCTACCGCACTCCGTTATGATAACCCGGCCGAACCGACCCCAACCGTGCAGGAAGGCCTCGCGTGGGGCGGCCGCCCCTTCGCTACTCGCGACTTTCCACATGGCTTTCCATCCCGTCGAGAACCCGACCCTCGGAATCACTCCCCAATAGTGGGTCACCGAGCCGGGCGACAGCAGGCCGCGAACGCGGACCCGCACTCGGTCCAACTCATGCCGTCCGGGTTGAGCTTCAGCGAGTTGCGGTCCAACTTCAGCGGCGTGTAGAACATGCCGGTGTTGGGACCGGAATACCCGAGGACTGTTCCCGAACCCTTGTTCACCTTCCCGGCCACGCCGCTCCGCGACCCTGTCAGTGGCCGAGCACGCAAGCTCCGCCGCGGCCCCCAAGGCGTCTTACCAGTCGTCACTGGCTTGCGGTCAACGCGCTCTCAACGCCAACCGCCGCCGCTTCCAACAACTCGGTGAACCTCTCCTCGAATCGAACGTCCATGATACCCGGACTCAATCGCCCCAAGAGGAAGTCCGCACACCGTCTTGGGATCTGCCGATTTGTGGCGTGGTCGCCCAAGGAATCGGAAAACTGCTCCCACGACACGGAACGCGCCTTCATAACGGAATCTTGTCATGCAGGGCCAGAAACGCCAGCGCGACAACGCCGCAGTGAGTGAGGCAAAGCGAAATCGCGGCCCAGAGCGTCGGGTGCTCCCTGTCCCATGCGATGGCGGGGTGAGGGATGGGCATGGTCCGGCAGGTAAGGAGGATCGGCACAATCGGCAGCGCCGCCCACGCCCAAAACGTGGCCCTGTATCTCGTTAAAAAGATGAGATAAAGCAAACAGGCCACGACGCCGTCATGAACTACCAGCTTGACGACGAGACGGGTAAATCGCGACCGAACTTGGCGCCTTATATTCGCCAAATCAGCAGCACTAATGGTGTTCTGTAGCATCTAAATACTTCCCGAGCTATGCGGCGGCCGGCTGTGCAACTGTATCCATGCCGTACACCAGAGCCCGCTCGCGGCCTTTTCATAGTTCGGCGGGTTCTCGTTCACCGCCGCGACAGACGCCTGTATCTCCGCGAGGCCCGGTGCCGAAACCAGCCCGACTATCTCCTGTCCCGCAGCCTTGGCCAGTTGCCGCGCCACGTCCTTCCTTTTCATGGCGCGACTTTAATTGTTTCAGTGATACCTCCACTGATTGTCCTTACGGTCCTGTGCCGCCGCGTCACCCGCCGCCTTAAGGGCGCCGTCAACATCAGCGCCGCGTTCACGAAGGAACTGTAGAACTTTCTCCCGCCACAAATACCTCGCATCACGGGGATCGATCGGATAGCGAGCGACCTCGTCTGCAAGATCTGCACCTCCCGCAGTACGCGGTCGGATATCCGCGCCCGCTGCCCTCGCCGCCCCCGCCGCTTTCTGCAGCAAGTCCCACATTTTCGCAGGGCGGCTCGACTTGGCCCACGCCGACGCAGGCGGGAGATCCCCGGCCTGGTTGTCCAGACGCGTTCCCAAAGAATCATCCGACAGACCGGCCACCTGCTCGACCAGCCGGGTCTTGAGCGGGCGGGTCGCGGAGAGGGAGTCGGCGTATTTCTTGCCGCCGACGGCGTCGATCTGGGTGACGGCGTCCAGGATTGGGCCGAGCCCGAAGGCGGAGGCGCTGCCGTCGTCAACCGGCGCGGCATCGGGCGTGAATGCATTCCCCGGCTGCGTCGCAGGCGCCGGGCCGGCGGGGTTGCCGCGCCGGTCGTAGAAACGACGCCATTTGCCGTCTTCCTTGGGCAGCGCCGCGATGGCGCGGGCGGCCTCCACCAGGGCCTGGTTGTCGTTCTTGCGCAGGTTGAGCAGGTACGTCGCCAACAGCGCCTGCATCGCGTAACGGGTGGCCAGCAGATCGTAGCCGTTGTTCAACTCGGGGAACCGGCGTGGCGGGTCGCCGTCCAGGTTGCAGGCGGTGCCCCACAGCGAACGGTCACCAGTCCGATAGTCGCTGAGGCGCAAGGCTGCCAACTCGTCGGCGGCGCGCGTGGCGTAGCGGCGCAGGTTGGCGTCGTCCAGGACTTCGCCGGCCAGGAGAATCGCACACAGGTTGTCCCGGTTGCCCGGGTCGTCTATGCGGATGACGCGATACGCCTTGCCCAGCGCCGCGTCCGGCGGATAGGCGCCAGGCCATGCGCCGGCATTGGTCTGCTGCATCGCCAGCCAGAACGCCGAATGGGCGGCCGGGCCCTTGAGCCGTTCGGTCCAGCGACGTGCCTCCGCGGGCGGCGGCGCGTCACCGGCTTCGGGGTCGGCATCGATCAGCGTGAGCATCAGCGCCAGCGCGGTGCGCGTCGCGAACCGCTCGGGCACGTCAGCCGGCACATCCATCGGCCCCGAGGCGGTGCCCATCACGCCCTGGGCGCGAATTTGGCCGCTCCGAGTCCGTACCGACGCCACGCCCCGCGCCGCCTCGAACGCGGCAGATTCGTACTTCTCCTGGCCGAGGAGTTGGCCGGCCCAGAAAAGTTCCAGGCCCAGAACCGATGTCTCGGCTGAATCGATCGGGACCGGTTTGTGCAACAGGGGCTTGGGTCGGGCCGTCCGGCCGGTGCCTGCCGGCGCCGCAGGCTCGGCGGCCTCCTCGGCCCAACCCCAGCCAAACGGGGTGCGGAAGGCGGATTCGAGCAGGGCGTCGCATTGAGCGGCCAACGCCGAGCGGGCTTGGAGTTGGGCAACAGACGGCCGGGTAGTCGATCGGGGATCGTCTGCGGCGGCGCTTGGTTTCGCAGAAAGAACCAGCGCGACGACCATAGCCCAGCACAGAAGCAGAAGGATTCTCCGAGGCATCGGGGTATCTTACCCCAACGTGGTTGCAGATCCTTAGGGAATTCGCTGAAAGCGGCCTTACCCCACCGATTGACCCATCGAATACGCAGCCTGCTGCTGCGTTTCCGCCGCTTCCCGGATGGCGTCGCGGACGCTGCTGGCGATGCCTGCCGGGTCCAGGCCGACTTCAGACAACTGTTCCTTGCGCGTCGCGTGGGCGATCAGGCGGTCGGGTATGCCCAGGCGCGTCAGGTGGGCCGTCGGTAGCCGATGCCCGACGGCATATTCCACCACCGCCGAACCGAAGCCGTTCTGGAGACTGTGGTCTTCTAGCGTCAGGACGGGGTGTCCGGGGCGAAGCACGCGTGTGAGCATTTCGCCGTCGATCGGCTTGCAGAAGCGAGCGTCGATCACCGTGATGCTGATGCCCTCGGCAGACAACTGGTCGGCGGCCAGCATGGCGTTCTGCGCCAGAGCGCCGTAGGCAATGAGGGTGGCGTCGGGGCCTTCGCGGAGGGTCCGGCTGCGGCCGACCTGCCAGGGGCGCGACGCCTCGTGCCGGAGCGGCTCGTCGATGACCGTCTCGAAATCGCTGGCCGGGACGTTGTCGCGCGGGTAGCGGACGGCGCTGGCGGTGTCGAGCGACAAAGCGAGGCGCAGGGCACGGTTGAGCTCCGCCTCGTCGCTGGGGGCCATGAGGACCATGCCGGGCAGCGGCCGGAGGAATGCCTGGTCCATGAAGCCATGGTGGACGGCCCCGTCGTCGCCGACGAACCCGGCCCGGTCCATGCAGAAGACGACCGGCATGCCATTGAGGACGACTTCCTGCCAGGCCTGGTCGAAGGCCCGCTGCATGAAGGTGGAATAGATGGCCGCGAACGGGCGGAGACCGGCTTTGCACATGCCGGCGGCCATGGCCGTCAGGTGGCTTTCGCAGATTCCGGTGTCGATGAACCGGTCGGGCAATTCCTTTTCGAACTTGGAAAGCCCGGTGCCGTCAGGCATAGCGGCGGTCATGGCCACCACGCGCGAATCGCTCCGGGCCAGGGCGATCATGGCGTCGGCAAAAGCGGTCGTCCACGATTTGCCGGTGCCCTTGTTGATCTCGACCCGGCAACCCTCGGCGTGGAGCGGCGAGCCTTCCACCCGGAATGCCGCCGGACTGTGGAACTTGGTCGGGTCGTTGCAGGCGATCTCATAGCCGTTGCCCTTCACGGTCTTCACGTGCAGGATCACCGGGGCATCGACGTGCTTGATCTCGGCCAGCATGTTGATCAGTCCGGGGATGTCGTGGCCGTCGATCGGGCCGAGGTACTTAAGCCCCAGGCCTTCGAAGATCTGGCCGGGCCAGATGGCGCCCTTGACGCCGTCCCGGAAGTGCTGCCAGGCGTGCTCGATGGCGTGCGCCATGGACCCGGGCAGCTCCTCGACCACCTTTTTGCCGAGCTTTTTGAGTTCGTCGTAAGTGCTGCTGACGCGGACACGCTCGAGGTATTGGCTGAAGGCGCCCTGCGGCTTGCTGATGCTCATCCCGTTGTCGTTAAGGATGATCAGCAACTGCCGCTTGATCGTCCCCGCGCCGTTGAGGCCTTCGAACGCCAGCCCATTGACGATCGAGGCATCGCCCACGACGGCGACGACGTGGTTGTGCCGCTTGAGCTGCCCGTCGCCGCGGGCCATGCCAACCGCCGTGGAGATCGCCGTGCCCGCGTGGCCAACCGCAAACAGGTCGTAGGGCGACTCTTGGGGCGAAGGGAACCCGCTGACCGACCCCTTCTTGCGGAGCCTGTCGAACTGGCCGGACCGTCCGGTCAGGAGCTTGTGGGGATAGGATTGGTGGCCCACGTCAAACAGCAGGCGGTCCGGTCCGGTGGGATACGGTCCGAAGTCGTAAACGTAGTGAAGTGCCAGTGTCAACTCCACGACCCCGAGGTTGGAGGCCAGGTGCCCGCCATTCTTGCTGACGGCATCGAAGATCCTGGCGCGCATCTCGCCAGCCAGGTCCGAAAGTTGACCAGGCGACAGGTTCCGCACGTCGGACGGACGGTTGATGGAATCGAGCAAATGCATAACCGAAGGCATCGCGTTCAGACCTCCTGACCCTAAGCCCACACTCAGGGCACCCACGCCCCGAAAGGCGATCGTCATATCTTTCCCGTTCGCAAGTGCCGAAGCGAGAAAAAATCAAAAACCTGAGCCGTTCATGGAAGCAACCGGCGGCGATGCCGTACTCTTATAGTAGAAGAATGGCTCACTGTACACTTTACAATATAAAGCACTCTGTGCAACGCAAAAGCCCTTCACGCCAACTTTACGCCCGCCGAGAGATGCAGTTCAGGGCGTTTGGCAGTTTCATTTTCGTCACACGTCTCGCTCCACGACGAATCGCGCCAGGGCACGCAGTCCGTCGGCGTCAGCGCCCAGCGGTGCGAGCGAATCCAACGCCGCGGTCAATTGCCGGGCGGCTTCCTTTCGGCTGGGTTCCATTCCAATGAGACCCGGATATGTGTTTTTGCCGCGCCCGGCGTCCTTATTCGTCGCCTTGCCCAACTGCTCGGGGGTGCTGGTGACGTCGAGGATGTCATCTACGATCTGGAACGCCAGCCCCAGATGCCGCCCGAATTCGGTCACCGCGGCCAGTTTTGTATCACCAGGCGCGCACCCGGCCGCAATGGCGCCAAGGCGGCAGGATGCGGTCAGCAGCGCGCCCGTTTTCTTGCGGTGCACGTCCTGCAACTGCGGCAGCGCCAAAGCCTGGTTCTCCCCGTCAATATCGAGGACCTGTCCGCCGATCATCCCCGCCGGGCCGGATGCCGACGCCAGTTCGGCGATGAGCGGAGCGGCAATTGCCGGCGGGGCATCGACCGCCACGATGTGGAACGCCATGGTGACCATGGCATCGCCGGCCAGGATCGCCATCGCCTCGCCGAAGACCTTATGGCTGGTCGGTCGGCCGCGGCGGAGGTCGTCATCATCCATGGCCGGCAGGTCGTCGTGGACCAGGCTGAAGGTATGGATCAGCTCGATTGCCCCGGCGGCAGCGACGGCGGCGGGGCTGGCCAGCGGCGCCCCACAGGCCCGGGCGGTTTCCAGCACCAGAGCCGGCCGCAGCCGCTTGCCCCCCGCCAGCAGGCTGTAGTCGATCGCTTCCAACAGGCGCGCCGGCGCATCAGGGTAGCGAAACCGGAGCGACCCGAGGAAGGCGCTCACCGTTTCGCCGTGAGAACGCAGCAGCCCCAATACTTCGGTCGTTGCGTCGGAGGTTGAGGACATACCGGGCACGCTATTATTTCGGCTCATGCTGGATGAAAGGTTCAACTTTATCGGACCACATCATATCCTGAGGTAAGGCGAATCACACGGAAACCACCCATCAAACCATCAAGGCGCCGTCTCGGCATCGCCTTCCGCCAAATCCGGCTGACCTTCCGCCTCGGCGGGCGTCAACGGATACGATGTGCTGCTCAAGCCCCCATCTGGCGCCTTGCCCAGAAGTTCGATTTGCTTCTCGGCTTGCCCCAGCACGCCGCGGCAATGCTGGATCAGGAAATTCCCCCGCTCGTACTTGACCAGGCTCTCCTCCAGCCCCAGTTCGCCGCCTTCGATCTGGGCCAGGATCTGCTCCAACTCGCGTAGGGCCTCTTCAAAACTTTTCGGCGGGGTCTGGGGTTTTTTGGCCATATTGGTTGTCAGTAGTCAGTTGTCAGTGGTCAGTTGTAAGCAACACGGTCACAGGGGTCTCGATCGGAACCAGCCGACTGACGACCGACACCTTATAACCAACACCTCATAACCGGCAACAGACCGCTGACCACTGACCACTGACCACTGACAACTGACCACTAACAACTGACCAACGTTTCACGTCCCATGCTTAAGCGTCTCATCCGTGGGCGGCGTCTTGAGGCTGGCCAGGAACTCGACCAGGTTCCGCAGGTCGCGCTTGCTGAGGGTCTTGATGAGGGTATCGGGCATGGCCGAGGGACCACGGTCACGGGCCTTGATGTCGGACTTGTCGACCACGATGTGCTGCTTTTCCGGCTCCAGGTCGGGGTTGAGCAATTCGATGGTCTTGTCGTCCTCGTGACGGAGGATGCCGGTGCGGTATTTGCCTTCCTTGGTCTGGATCACCACGGTCTCGAATCCGGGGGCGATCTTGGCGTTGGGGAGGACGATCGATTCCAGAAGGTAATCGCGGGTCTGCTTGGCGCCGATGCCGTCGAGACGCGGTCCTACCACGCCGCCCTGGCCCTCGGCGGTATGGCAACGGATGCACGAGACGTCAAGCCGCTCGCGGAAAATCTTGCGGCCGGCATCGGCGTCGCCGCCGGCGATGCACTCGCGCCACGACGCGAGCGTGTCCTTGGGGTCGCGCTCCGCGTCGAACTTCGCGATCTTCGCGGCCAAGTCTTTGTCTTTATGGTGGCCGGCCGCTTCGAGAAGGTCGAGCTGCAGCTCGGGGGCGACCTCCTTTTCGTCCAGCTTGTCCATCCACGCCGAGAGGATCTTGACCGCTTCGGCGGCGCGCTGCTTTCCTTTAACCTCGCCGAGCACGGCGAATGCCGCCTGCTTGTCGGAGGTCGTTCCGCTCTCGAGCACGGCCTTCATGCGCTTGATGCCGTCGGACAGGACGCCGGCTGCACGAATCGCCTCGGCGCGGACTTCCGGCGTTGAATCCTTCATGCCGAAGTCGATGGCCCCGGGCAACTGGGCGTCGCCCCTGGTCGAAGCCAGCGAGGCCAATGCCGTGGCCCGGACCTTGGGGTCCAGCTTGGTATTTTTGAGCATGGCCAGCAGATCGCCGGCGTTGCCCAGGCCCAGTTGGGACATCAACCTGGTCGCCGCGATGCGCACCTTGTCTGGGGCATCATTGGCGATCTGACCGACGACGCCGCTGGCTGCGACCTTGGCGATGGCGGGGTCGCGCGGCTCCAGGGGACGCCACTGGTCGCTGATGCGGTCGCGGCCGGGCGGCTTCTCCCACTCGCCCAGGTCGTGGAGGGCCTCGACGCGGACGGCCTCGGGGGCGTCTTCGCGGGCGGCGAACGCCGCCAGACGCTTGGCCGCCTCGGGCGTCCCCAGGCGGTAGTTGGCATTCACCGCCCGCCATTGCACCCAGTCGGACGGGTTGCCTGTGCCCTTTGGCCCGTCGTTGGTGAAGTCTTTCTCCGTGAAACCGGGCTTGCCGTCGCCGATGGTCTTCTTGTCGAGCACCGCCGCGAGTTCCGGCAGCGCTTCGGTAATCGGGAAATCGTTGATCGCCCGGGCCGCTTCCAACACGATGGAGCGGTCGGAATCGTTGAGGTATTCAGCGATTTTGGGGTCGCGCAGCCGTCGCAGGGCCAATGCCGCCGCCATCCGGACCGACACCGACGGGTCCTTCGCCGCCCCGACCAGGGCGCCTTCGTCGCCCAGCTTGGCCCAGGCATCGACGCACCCGAAGCGGAGCGTGGCGTCCTTGTCGGCGTTTTCCTTGATCACCTCGACAATGGGGCCTTCGGCGGCCTTATCGCCAATCTTGCCCAGTGACATCGCCGCGAAATACCGGGCGCGGGCTTCGGGGTCCTTGAGCAGTTGCAGCAGGGCGGCCTCGGCCGAGGCGATCTTGCCGTCGCCCAGCGCCTTGGCCGCCTGGCAGCGCACTTCCAGGTCTTTGTCGGCCAGCAGCGGGACCAGCCCCGCCAGCACGTTCGTGTCGCCCTTGCCGGCGATCTGGCCCAGGGCCCAAATGGCGTGCAGCCGGGGCAGGGTGGATTCGCCCTTGAATGCGAGCTCCTTCAACGCCCGGGCCGATGCCGCCCCCTTGTCGGCCAGCGCGAACTGCGCCTCCTGCCGGACCCGCATGTCGGCGTGACCCAGCAGCTTGATCAACTCTTGCGGCGAGCGGGTCTCCATCCCCTCTTGAATGAGCTTCTTGGTTTCCAGCACGACCGGATCGTTCTTCAAGCTTTCGTCAAAGAGGTGGTAGATTCGGCCGGCATTGGGCCGGCCCCAGCCGTTGAGCCAGTCGGAGACGTACAACCCCCCGTCGATGCCGTATTCGCAGTCGGTTCCGAGAAGGTGATAGATGATGCTTTCGTGATCCAGTCCGTTCTGGGAGACCGGCTTGTCGTCGTCGCCAACCAGCTTGAAGCCGGCGCCGTTCTCGACATTGCGGACCGACCAGATGCCGCTGTTCCCCGGCCCGCCGCGGAAGTCGCAGAGGAAGAAGTGATCGTTGTAGCGCGCCGGCAGGCCAGTGCCGGGGTAATACACCAAGCCGCTGGGGCCCGCGCCCAGTCCCTGGACGCAGGGATTGATGTAATGGGCGTTGTTGTGAGTTTCATCGGCCCAGATCTGCTCGGCCATCCAGGGCCCGCCGTTCTGCATTTGCTCGGCCCACTGGTAGCCCTCGCGCCAGCCGCTGTCGCCGTCTTCGATGACGTTGACCCAACGGGCGGGGTCGCCCTTATCGGGGTTGTTGTCGCCTGTAAAGAGGTTGCCGTACTGGTCGAAGCGGAGTTCCTGGGGGTTGCGCAGGCCGACCGCGAAGAGTTCCAGGCCCGTGCCGTCGGGGTTGCACCGGAAGACGCCGCCGGACTCGATGTTTTCGACATGGCGTTTGTCGGCCGGCTCATCGACGTTGGCGCCGCGGTCGCCGATGCTGTAGTACAGCTTGCCGTCCGGGCCCATCACCAGGCCGTGCAGGTCGTGGCCCAGGAAGTTGAAGCGGACGCCATAGCCGGTGGAAAGGACCTTCTTGACGTCGGCCCGGCCGACGCCCTTGGTGTCGCGCAGCTCGTAGAGGCTGGGGATGCAGGTGTAGAACACGGAACCGTGGCGGACCAGGATCCCGGAGCCCAGCCCGTCGCCCGGCTTGTCGAAGCCGTCCGCGAACACGGTGGCCTTGTCGGCCCGGCCCGAGCCGGTCGTGTCCTGAAGCTCGATAATGCGCTCCGATTCGGGCGACTGCAGCGCCTCCTTGCCGGGTCCTTCGCTGGCGTGGTTCTGGGCCATCTTGAGCAGGTCGGCGGTGGTCCGGCAGGCAATGTCCTCGTCCAGCCAGTTGGTCGCCCCGCGGATATCGATCACGCCACCGTGGTATCGGTTGGTCTCGGCAACGAAGATGTTGCCCTTCTCGTCCATGGCAATGGCGTTGACATTGCAAACAAAAGGCTCGGCGGCCCACACGGTCACCTTCAGGTCCTTGGGGTATTTGAAGGTTTGGATCGCCTTCTCGGCTGCCTCGAACCCATACTTGGTGGGTTCTCGCTCGTCTTTGGTGCCATGGATGGGCGGGGCATACCCCTGCCCGCCGGTCGGCGGTGAGGTCGTATCCGCCAGCGCGCCGGAACAGAACGAAACCGCGCCCAGGGCAGCCAGGGCAAGACGAAGGGAGGACGAATGTTTGCGATTGAGCATTGCGATACATTCCTTGTTTAGCGAGCGTCAGAAAAACACTGTCAGTAACGAGCCGCCGGCCCCTTTTCCCCTCTCCCGGTACTCCGGGAGAGGGAGAAGAGCGCGGGCGCCACTGACAATAATTATCTGACTCCCGATAGCGACCCCGCCGCACGGGGCTTTAAGCGCTGAGAGAGAACGTAGTTCTCAATTTTCTCCAACCTCCGGCGCGATCCGATAGTGTTATCTGCCCCCCCCGTTTGCGAAGCGCGGGACGCGCTCTCGACAGCGCATAGTGCCCCGCGGGGCGGGGCCGCTAAACAGGGTAGCAAACACCTACGGTCACTTGCCGCCAACCACCTGCACGTGCGCCGTCGATCCCGGCGCTTCGCTTACGTCCAACCGGATACCTTCTCCGCCGCGCACTGCGGTGCCCACGCGAAGTGTCAGCGTCCGCATGCCGCGCGGGAGGTCCAGTATGGCTTCCGGCTCTTTCAGGTCAACGGCCTGCCCGTCAACCCACAGCCCAAGCCCTTTGACCGAGTTGAAAGCCAGGCGGACCTTGCCGGCTGTGGTGACGTCAATATTGGCCTGCGCGAATCCCACGGGCTGGCCTGACCCAACCGGCAGCGCCTCCAGTGGCAGCGTGCCGGATACCAGGGTATAGGCCGGCGCCCAGCTTAAGCGTCCCCCGCCGGGGAACGTGCTCGGATCGGTCGCGAGCATGGCCAGCACCGGATCAAGCACCCGCCAGCGCCTCACGACGGGAGCGTCGGGAACGGCATACGGCCCCGGCTTGCCCAGTTCCGACAGGAAACGCAGCAAGTCCACGAACTCCCCGTGCGTCAGCGGGTCGGCCAGACCCGACGGCATCAACGATCCGCCCGGCTTGCGCGACTTGATCGTGGATATCGGGATCGCGATCTCATCGCGCAGGTTGTCGCGGAGCACCAGTTCCTGCTTGTCCTCGCGGACCTTGATCCCCTGGATCAGGTCGCCGTCCTTCGTCACCACGATCAGCGAATCGTAGCCGTCCTTGATGTCCTTGTTCGGGAGCAGCACGGAGTTGACGATGTAATCCAGCGGCGAGCTGGAAATGGCACGCAGGTCCGGGGCGAGCGTCCCGCCCGCCCCGCCGATGGCGTGGCATTGGTAACAGCCGGTCACCTTGCTGCGGAAGACTTTTTCACCGCGGCTGGCGTTGCCCTTGGCGCCGACCTCGGCGATCAACTGCGCCATCTGCTCCGGCGAAAGCTGCGGGTTAGCAGCGGCCACGCCGGTCGCCTTGCGCAGCACTTCGGTGAGCGATGGGGCATCCTGGCCCACTCCCTGGAGATACCGCAGCGCCAGTTTGGCCGAGTCCGGCGCAAGTGTCTTGGGCCCCAGCGCCGCCGCCAGGGCATCGGCGCCGCCCTGCTTCCGTAGGAAGGCGGACAACACCGGCCCCGCGTCCGTGCCAGCCGGCGCTGACGCCATCCAGTCGGCGGCTTGGGCCGCGGCTTCCTTCACATCTATATATGTCAGCCCCACCACGCCCCCCGCGCGAACGGCCGGAGGGTTCCCTGGGCCGGCGAGTTTCACAAACAGCGGCTGGCTTTCCTTCGGCGACCGGCCGATCTCGGCCAAGCCTTCGATGGCCGCCATCCGGGCAGTCGTGGGGGTTTTGGATGAAGTGACCAGCTTTTCCAGCTCGCCCCGCGCGGCGCTGTCGTGCAGTGCACCGGCCAGCTTCGCGGCCGCCGCCGCGACTTCGGGGCTGCTGGAACCGATAAGCCGCAGAAGGTCGGCCCCCGGCGCGGGCTGCGGCGAAATTCGCCGCTGCCGGGCGGCTCGGTCGGCGGCCTCCAGGGCCGACGCCCGCGTGGCGTCGTCGGCCTTGTCAGAAAACGCCCCGGCCTGGAGCATCGCGCCGATGTCGGCAGGCCCGCCGACCCCGCAAATCAGCTCGAAAATGTCCCGCCGCGACTGGGGCGTGGTCTGCCCACTCTTCAACTGCTCCACCACGATGCTCAGCGCCTCGGGACTTTCGACGGCCTTGAGCGCATATGCCAGGTGACTCGGATCGGCCCAGGTGTTCAGCTTCCCCGCCTTGAATGCCGCCATCCAGACCGGCTCGAGATCAACGCAGGTCTTGTACAGGGCATAGTCCAGGAACGGGTCCATCGGCTTATCAAGCACCTTGGCAGCAAGGGGGACGACGTCGGCCGTTCCAATCGAAGCCAGCGCCCGGACCGCCATGAGCCGCACGCGCGGGTTCTCGTCGGCCACCAGCGGCGTGAGCAGCCCGACGGGATCGTCCAGTTGCTTACCCCAGTTGGCAACCACCTCCGCCGCCGCGCCGCGGGCGTTGGCGTCGGGCGATTTGAGCAGGTTTGCCAGAAGCTTCGACTCCAGCGTATCGATGCACTCGTATGCCCACAGCGCTTCGAGCCGGGCATGTTCCAGGGCGTCTTGTTTGAGGTTGCGCCCGTCCAGGCCGGTGACCCATGCCGCCAGTTCCGGCGCTACCTGGGCCGCCCCGCGTTCGCGCAGGGTCAGCCGGACCTGGAGCCGGGTCCAGTCCTCGGGGTCGAGCAGGTGCTCCAGAAGGTTATTCACCGCCGCGCCCACGAGCTTGGGCCGGGCGACCAGCGGCCGGTCCTTCGCGGTGACCCGCCAGATCCGGCCATGCACGTGATCGCGGCGCGGGTCGCGGAAATCGACTTCGCCATGGTTGATGATCGGGTTGTACCAGTCGCAAATGTACAGCGCGCCGTCCGGCCCCATCTTCACGTCGATGGGGCGGAACGCCTTATCGGTGCTGGTGATGAAGTCCTTCTGGATCTTGGCCGAAAAACCCGCCCCCGCGTCGCTCAGCTTGAACCGCACGATCCGGTTGGCGCGGAAATCGTTGGTGACGAAGTCCCCTTGCACGTCATCCGGCATCTGCCGGCCGCTGAGAATCTCCACGCTGGCATATTTGGGGCTGCCCGGCGTAAGCCCCGTCAACACGCGCTTGGCGCCAGGCGTCGCCACGAACGCCGCACCAGGGATGTAGTAGTTGATTCCTTCGCCGTAGGCGCCGTCGGTGCCGAAGGCATTGCCCCAGCGGTCCCAGGCATCGCCCCAGCCGTTGACCATGCCGGTGACGAACACTCCGAGGTCCATCGTCCGCGGGTCAAAGCGCCACACGCCGCCGCCGTAAAGGCGCTTGGTGCCGGTCGGCGTTTCCAGGGTGCTGTGGATGTAGATGGACTGGTTGAAATAAAGCCGCCCGTCCGGCCCCCACCGAAAGGCGTGGACGATATGGTGGGTATCCTCGGTGCCGAACCCGGCCAGGATCGCCCGGCGGTAGTCGGCCTGCCCGACTTCGCCCGTGCCGAGCTGCGGCCCGGTGGACGCCTTGGTGTTCTTGAGGAAGTCGATTTCGGTGCTGTTGGCGACATAGCAGCCGCCATCGCCTGGGGCGACGCCGGTGGGGATGAGCAGCCCGTCGGCGAAGACGGTCGACTTATCGGCCTTGCCGGAGCCGGTCGTATCCTCCAGCACGATCACCTTGTCATTGGGGACCTGCCCCGGCTTCACCTGCGGGTAAGTTTCGCTGGTCGCCACCCACAGCCGCCCCGCCGCATCAAAGTTCATCTCGATCGGCTTCTGGATCATCGGGTCGCTGGCGAACAGGTTGATCTCAAACCCGTCGGCGACTTTGAACGATTGGCGTTCCAGTTCCGGATCGGTGTTGGCATCGGGCTCGCCGTTGGGTCCGTCAGCGCGGGCCAGGGATGCGAAGCCCAGCAGACTCAGGGCGAGAACGCCAGCGCAGACTGCTACGAGCCGGCGCGCCCGGGTTCTCCTTGCCCCGGTGCTCTTTTCGTTTCGCGCGGCTGAACAGTTCGCGGTCATCGGCGAACGCCCACCGGTGCTTGCACCGTGGGTTCCTTCCACGGTCCCAAATGACCGTGTGCGCTCACGCGCTGGTGATCTGGTAGGGTCCGCACTGCCGACCGCTATTTGCGACGTGCGAGAAATGGTCCGCAGTGCGGACCCTACAAGAACCGCGCGCCGCCATATAGGACCGTGGGTTTCTCGCGCGCTGGGACCGCACAAACCCATGGTGCAAGCACCAGCGGGCGTTCCCGGATTTGTCCTCCGATGCTGTTCGAAATGCACGGAGATACGATCTTCCGTCCGTCGCGGCGCCAAGGCAGGGGAAGAATCCGTCAATATCCTATTCGGTGACGATAGCGTCTTCATTCGGTTCAACTCGTTACGATCCCTTTGCGTCAATTCGGAAATCCCCCGCTTGCCGTTTGGCGCCCAATGCAACCCTGTTCGCAAATCCATCGCGCAGCAATCACTTCCCCGCCTTCTCTACCCGCTCGAGCGTGTAAGTCACCGGCTGCGGCACCCGCAGCTTGGCGATCTCCTTGTCCTTCTCCTCGGTCTGCTTCACCCATTCCAGGAATTCCACCGCGTTCTTCCCCTGCTCGTGCTTGCGGTAACCCAGGATGTATGTGTCGTTCTCGTGCCGCCAGTAATTGAAGTAGTCGGCGTTCTTGGCGACGATGAGTTGCCGGAGGTGCTCGACCTGCTCGCCATCCGGACCGCCAGAGAAGTTCGAGTACGTGTTCCAGGATTCCGCTGGAGCTTCGAAGATTTTCTTCCTGTCACCGCTCAAGACGTAGTTCCCTGGCGGCAAGCCATCAATGTGCAGGCGATGGACACCGGAAGCCGCCAGCGTGCTGGGTCGCGGATTTTGCGGCCGCGGCAACGCCGCGCTGACCGCCGTAAAGCTCAACCCTGGATTCGTTGCCTTGATGTCGCGGACGACTGCTCCCTCAGCGTGGACGAGCTTTCCAGTGTCGTCTAGCTGAATGTCCCACTGCCAACGTGGCCATCCGAGAGCCTTCTCCAAATACGAGGCGATTGTCCAGTATCCGTGCGGCGTGAGTTGGATTCCGTCGTCGGTAAGACCCGGTTCACGCAGCGCGATCTCGTGGGCTGAAGTGAGTGCGAACAGGTCGACGAATCGTTCCGCGCGTTCGACTGCAATCTTCGCGATCGCATCGGAGTACAGCCTTACGAGCCGATTATGCTCCCCCGGCTCCGGCAACGGCCTGCCCAGATCCTCATGGCAATTCGGCCCAATCAACACAAACCGCGGCTTTCCCCCCGACGCCTCGGTCAGCATGTCCAGCAGTTTGTTGTAATCTGCTACAAACTGCGGCAGCGCCTTCTCCCCCTCGAACGACTCGCCCATGCCGTAGGCCACGAACACAACGGTCGGCTTGATCTCCCCGATGAGGATTTTCAGCCGGTCGAACCCCTCCTGCGGCGGGCCGAAGTTGGCCCAGCCTTCGCAAACCGTTCTGGCCTCGCAGCGGACGGTGTCGCCGGCGTAACCCAGGTTGCGGAAAGTGACATTGCGGTCGGGGAATCGGCTGGTGAGGGCCGTCTCGATGTAGCCCCACTTGGCTTCGCGCTCGAAGAACGTCCCGCCGACGAAGACGACGCGGTCGCCGTCGAGCAGCTCGAACGGCTTGGCCGCCGGCTGCGTGGCGGCGGGCTCGCCGGCCCGTGCCGGCTTCGCCAGGAGGGGGACCACGGCCAGCACAAACAAGCTGAAAAGGAGCGATCTCAAGGGTTCTCCCGAAAACGAAGAAGGAAGCTTCCGGTCGCCGCACGGTGAAACACCGCACGAATTGGCATGCGGCGACCTTTATACACCTGCCGCCAGGAAAGGTTTTTGCAGGGCGTGCGTCAGCACGCGGAATTCCGCCGGTTTGGGTCAAACGATACAGTCGCAGGAAATGCGGGGCAACTGGGTGTTTCGGGAACTGCGTGTATGGCCCCGCTTGTGTTGCCGATCGCCTTCTCAACCTCATTCACCGGCGTCCCGTCGCACAGCCCCCGGATCGTCGCGGCCAGGCGGGCGAAATGCGGCGCCAGCGGCGGGGTCGATGCGTCAAACCAATGGTTCAGGCTGATGAAGTACTCCAGCGACGGCGAAGGTTGCATCGGCTCAGTCCGCAGCGGAATCAGGATTTTCCGGTGGAAGGCCGCCCGCTCGACTTCCCGCTTCACGTGCGTCGAAT
>Ga0182024_10010843_pt1 | contig 18466 bp, 15 predicted proteins | sample P32metaG_FD_120480 | JGI IMG/M metagenome (GOLD analysis project Ga0182024, IMG submission 120480) | Permafrost microbial communities from Stordalen Mire, Sweden - P3-2 metaG (Illumina Assembly) | ecosystem: Environmental > Terrestrial > Soil > Wetlands > Permafrost | place: Sweden: Stordalen... | reverse complement strand
CGCTGGACCGGGCGTCAAAAAAAAGCCGCCCGAGAACAATATCGGGCGGCTTTTTTCGGTACGACGCTTAATTTAGATGGAGCGTTCGACTTCTGTCAGACAAGCGGCGAGTGTGCGAACCGCAAACTCGGCTTGCTCTTCGTCGATCATCAAGGGCGGTGCCAGTCGCAGAGCGTTTTCGCCCGCACCGAGTATCAACAGCCCCTTGTGAAACGCCATTTCAACGATTCGATTACGCAAGTCCGGGGCGCGTTCCTTAGTCTTCTGATCGCGTACCAGTTCGATCCCAATCATTAAGCCCTTACCGCGAATGTCCCCGACAATCTTGTGGCGTTCGCGCCAATCAGCCATCAGCTTCATGATGTGCGCGCCCATTTTCGCGGCGTTTGCGATGTATTGGTGTTCGAGCAAATCGATGGTCGCGAGCGACGCCGCAATGGCTACCGGGTTTCCGCCAAACGTCGAGGCATGCGCGCCGGGCTTCCAATTCATGACGCTGGCGCGCGCAATAATCGCGCTCAGCGGCATCCCCGAAGCAATGCCCTTGGCTGACGAAATAATATCGGGCTCAAGTCCCGCGTGATCGCCCGCCCACCACTTGCCGGTACGCCCCATGCCGGACTGCACTTCATCGGCGATAAGCATGATGCCGTGCTTGCGGCAAATCGCCTGCAAGGCTTGCAGGAATTCCGCTGGGGCCGGAAGATAACCGCCTTCTCCCTGGATCGGTTCGATGATGATCCCCGCTACGTCTTCGGGATCCACGATGCGTTTGAACAAAACGTTTTCGATGTAGTCCAGAGCATCGGCGCTCGCGTGTTGCGGATTATTCCCAAAGGTTCCGCGATACGTATTGGGATAGTGCGCGTGAAACACACCACCCAACAATGATCCGAAGCCTTTGCGCTGCACGGCCCTGCTCGCCGTAAGCGAAAGTGCGCCCATGGTGCGGCCGTGAAAGCTGGAATAAAACGCAATCAGCTTGTCGCGCTTGGTGTGGTATCTCGCCAGCTTCATCGCCGCTTCGGTGCCTTCCGTGCCGGAATTGCCGAAGTACACTCGTTTCGCTTCCGCGCCGGGAGCAATGGAAGCAAGCTTTTGGGCGAGTTCAACCATGCTCGGATAATAAAAATCCGTTCCGGACATGTGAATCAATTCGGCGGCCTGCTTCTGAATGGCACGCACTACGTTGGGATGGCAATGGCCTGTAGAAACCACGGCGATGCCTGCGGCAAAATCGAGGAAACGGTTCCCGTCCACATCCTCGATCATCGCTCCCGAACCCTTCTTGGCTACGAGAGGATAGTCGCGAGTGTACGAAGGTGATAAAACTGCGTGATCTTGTTCGACCAGCAGCTTGGCTTTGGGACCCGGCAAAGATGTAACCAGATGCGGCAGGTTTCCCGCACCAGCAGTATCAATATTTTTTTCAATGGCTTGCATAACTTCCTCCCAGAAATGAATTTTGACCTGAGCGCATAGACCGGTTCCTTCCGGTATATGCGCGCAACGACTTCAAAATGAGGAGGAAGTACTTAGTCTACGCCGTAGAGATTCGGGCGCTCGTGGGAGGGCTGATCGTGCAGTGACATTTCGTGTTTGTGAGAAATGGTCATTTGTATTTCCAACGAACCGTGCCGTCTTTCGAATCTTCTAAAATTATATCAGATTCCGCGAGCTGCTGCCTGATTTCATCTGATCTCTTGAAGTCCCGGCGCTTCTTTGCGGTATTTCGTTCCTCGATGAGCGCCTCAATCTGCTCGCCGGGCATTCTTGGCTTTTTAGGTGCGAATCCTACGTTCGCGAGCTTTTCCGCGTCGTTATCGACGAGCACGGCGAGAATCGCGTCGAATTTTTCCATGGCGGCTACCACTCGCGGCGCGTCCTGCTGCAAAAATTCCCCGCGATCCATGGCGGTATTCGCCTCACGAACCAGATCAAACACGGCCGCCAATGAAAATGCGGTATTCAAATCGTCCGCAAGCCCGGCATCGAAGTCCGCTTCTGCTTTATCTGTAAGCTTTTCGATTTGGGCGCTCGAACCCGTACCGAATTTCTCGGTTTTCAGGCGCGTAACGAAATTCCGCAGGCGCTCGACCGAGGATTCAGCCTGTCTCAAGCTGTCACCTGTGAAGTTCAGCTGCCTGCGATACGGAACCGAAAGCAGCAGGTAACGAATCGTCGAAGGCTTCGTTCCCTTCAAGAATAGATCGCGCAGCGTAAAAAAATTGCCGAGCGATTTCGACATCTTTTCGCCGTCGACGACCAGATGCTCCGCGTGCATCCACATATTCGCGAAAGGGCGTCCGGTGGCGGCCTCGCTTTCCGCGATTTCATTTTCGTGGTGTGGGAATGTGAGATCCACACCGCCGGTATGAATGTCGAGCGTCTCGCCTAGATACTTCATGGCCATTGCTGCGCATTCAATATGCCAGCCAGGGCGCCCCGGCCCGATGCGCGTCTCCCAGAAATGTTCGCCGGGCTTGGGAGCCTTCCACAGCGCGAAATCGCGAGCATCGTCCTTTTCGTACAGGTCGTTGTCCACGCGCGCGCCAGCCTTCATTCCGCTGACATTTATCTTGGAAAGTTTCCCGTAGTCCGGAAATTTAGCGATGCGGTAATAAATGGAGCCTTCGCTTGGGTAGGTGAGGCCCTTCTTCTGCAGCCGCTCGATCAGGTCGACCATGTCCTGGATGTGGTCGGTGGCGCGGACAATCTCCTCCGGCATTTCCAGATTCAGAGCGCCCATGTCCTGAAGAAACGCTTCGATGTATTTCTCCGTGTATTCGCGTATCGATGTTCCGGCCTGGGCTGCCTTCTGGATGATGCGATCGTCCACGTCGGTCAAATTCATTACCTGCAGCACACGCAGTCCGCGAGAATGGAGGAAACGCCGCAAAATATCCTGAAACACGAAAGTCCTGAAATTGCCGATATGCGCGAAATCGTAGACCGTTGGGCCGCACGTATAGATGCGGACTTCGCCCTTGTGCACGGGCGAGAGCGTCTCCAGGCGATTTGTAAGCGTGTTATGAAACCGTATTTCAGTCATGTCGAGTCGTTATAAACCAACGGCCAAAAGGAAGTTAATTCTAGCTGACGCTGTTGGTTGCAGCAAACCCCGGTCTCGACCCGGGAAGTGGAAACGCCAACCTGATACTGCAAGCTGCGGAAGCCCCATCGCGGGGGTATGGGGGCATAGGGCTCCCAGTACGCTCAGTCGAGCCGTACCATTTTCATAAAGTGGGATTGAGCTACTGTGTCTCCAGCGCTGAGGGCCCGCTGCCGGGATTCGGCAACGTGGCGCAATGGGGACGCACATGAAATTTTTCCTGATGGCGGGAATTATGTTTTTTGTCACCTTGGGGGCGGCCAACGCGCAGTCCCTGGCAGGGGTCCCGAGCGTTGGCGGGTCGTCCATTAATAACGCCGGGTCCATCAATAATTCTGGGTCTATCAACTTGGAGTCTCGCTCCTCATACGGAAGCTCTGCGTCGAACGCTGGCGCTACGAGAAGCGTCGCGGGCACGAATCCTGGCGAATTCGTTCCATCCACATTTGAGGGCTACGACAAGGCCTTGGACCTGGGCGAGATTGCAGCCCGCAACCGGCCGGTCTCGCTCGCCGAAGCGGCCCGCATGGCTCAAAAAGCGAAGGTGGCAGGAGCAATGAAACCCGCCATGACCTTAGAAAAAAATGCGGAAGGAAAGCTGATCGTGATTCAAGCCAAACAGTAAAAATCGAAACGAAACAGTGGCGGGACGGCTTGCCAGGGGATTCCCGTACATCAAATCGCGAAATTACGGGAGCAGTTCCACTTGGCGCACGACGACGGTCTGATCTCCATCGCCATAGGGCGTCGCCGTCAGCGGCCGCGCTTTCAAGAGGAACATTCCCTCTAGCGGAAGAGTGAACGACTCATCTTCCGCGTAGACTCGCACAGACTTGCCCGCCGGCAAATTAAAACTAATCTCAATTCCCTTGGCCGGCATCGTTTCGCACAGATACGCAAACCAGCCATTCAATGCGGCCCTAAGTCTCGGTGATTCGGGCGGCACGGGTTGCCCCTCGATTTGCACCGACTCCACTCCGGAATCCGGAGGGAAAAATAATACCGCGCGTGCCGCACCGCGCTCCGAACGCAAAAGTGTCCGGTATTGCCGCTTCCCCGCCGACTCGGACGATCCCAGGATCGTAAAGGTGGGGGGTGGCAAATCCAGATGAGGAGCGTTGGCAACAAACGAAGTGCTCGTAACCCACGGAAACGGACCGCCGGCCTGGCGCGCCGCGTTGGTGGCAAGCCGAATCGGCTCCGGTAGGCGGCCTGATGCGGGATATACAACCCACTGCGATTTGCCGGAATCGCTATCCTGAACATATTCGAAATTTACGTGCTCGGGTGACTTCGCGGAAAATGCGGGAAGAACCACGGCGAGAAACGCAGCCGCCAGCGTCAGCGCGATAGTGAATCCCGGCAGCACCACACGAGCACCGCGGGCCTTGCCCATATTTCCGCAAAGCGGAGCCATGGGGGTGAGCAGAAACGCCACAACCAATGAAATCTCCGGCAGCCTCGCGGTTCCGAAACCCGGATAAAGCAAGAGCGCGGTACCGAAGCTCACGATCGCCACCGCCGCCAACGGCAAAATCAAAGTGAATCCAAAGCCGCGGGACCGCTCCTTGGTGCGAAATACAAATACAAACGCCGCGAGCGCAGCGCTCACTGTTCCGATCTGCAAAATATAACTGACGGAAGGCGCGCGCCACGCGAGCACTATTCCCGAAAACGCCCAGCAGGTCCACACGCCCGCCCACAGGCCCGCCGGACTGGCGCGAGCTGCGAACCGCAACGCAACGAAGCAAACAACGGATAACGCCAGCGACCAAAACGCGATTTGAATTGGCAAAGAATGAGCCACCCAGTTAACAGGCTCGGCTCCCAACTTTTTTAGTGCGACTTGCAATACAAATGCCAGCACGCCCGTCGCAACTAGAGTAATGATCCACGTCAGACAGCCCCACAACCAACCAATAAGGTTTAGGTTTTTTTTGTAGACGAGCCACACGATTTCCAATAACAAAATAAACGCAGACCCTAGTGCGATGCTTAAGCCTGCACGTGCCGGCCACGAAACCGTCCAGCGTTCGAAAAGATCGGAATAGGCTGCGGCGGTTTGCGGGGGATTGGTGATGTCCGCATCGGCGAATGCCTGCAGGGCCGTCAGAGCGTTGTCTCCGTGGTGTTGCAGAGTTGCGGAATTCGCATTGGCAAAATTGTCGAGTGGAGTGTGGTACTCGACGACGTCGCCAATTGCCGCGAAATTTACGCCCTGATATCCAGCAGCTTTAAAAATTGTGAAGTCGGTATCGGCAGGCATCTGCTTGTAAGCAAAATACAAAATGGAATTGGTGGCGGGGCGCGCCGCATGCTTCGTGTAAAGCCCGGTAGCCCACGCATTCGCGTCTCCCGTTTCGTACATCAGGCTGGGGCCGGAGGTTCCACGGTTGTCTACATTCACCACGGTGCGAACATCCTTGGCCCACGGATGGTTTCCTACAAACACGCGCGCACCCAGCAGCCCCGCTTCTTCGCCGTCGTCGATCAGAAAGATGATTGAATTTTTCGGCGCAGGCAGCATTTTGTACGCACGCGCTATCTCCAGGACCGTCGCGGCGCCAGCGCCGTCGTCAAACGCGCCCGGACCTGCAGGCACCGAATCATAATGCGCGGCGAGCAATACTGCGGGATGTCCTGCTACACCATCGAGTCTCGCGATCGCGTTCTTGACCGTCGCGCAATCGCCATATTCATCGCAGGCAAATCCAGTTTGGAGTTGTGGTTCATAGCCGATGCGCGTGAATTCATCCATCACGCGGCCGCGAACCACGTCGTCGTGCGCGCTACCCGTTGGGTGCGGCACGCCATCGCCGACCAGCCGGTTCAAGACCGCGCGCGCACGTTCGGCGGAGAATTCTTGCGCCGGCGCGGATGCCGGTTTCGGTACGGGTGGGCGCAAACTTTCGTACGACAGCAGCAAAATAAGAGCCAGGATCAGGAGCGTGAACGCAATTCGACCGAAGCCGTCGGTCTTTGCGGGGTTGTCTTCGGGCAATCGGCTCTCCTCGATGTGCGCATCCTAGGCTGTGTGTTGTCGCAAGTCAATGTGGAATGGGCGTTTACGTTGAAGAGCAGAATTGAGGCGCGTGCACCATGCCGCCGTTCCCGTTCAGCTCCTGCAAATCCGTCGTCGATGATGAAAGTGCGGGTCTGCGGCTTGGGTGTCGTCGCGCTTCACTGCCGCGGAAATCCACAACCCGCTCTTCTTGGAAGGTGCGCACAGCCTGAGGGATGCTCATCCTCTCCTGCCCCTATAGAATGTAGAAAAAGGCCAAAACCCCTCTTTACACTGCACGTTGGCCATGCTACTTTGCTTTTGCATAACCGCCGTCCTAACGCGCCAGACGGAAGGGCTATTGAATATCTGCGTCCCTCCAGAGTTTTTGTCTCGAAAGACCTCCGATAAAAGATCGATAAATTGACGCTACTTCAGCCGAATTGGCGAAGGAAGCGATGTGTGCGAGGGATCTGGTGCTAAAACTGCGTAAGGTCGAGTTACTGGGCTTCAAGTCGTTCTGCGAGAAGACTCCCATCACGTTCAGCGGGACTGGCATTACCTGCATCGTGGGGCCAAATGGCTGCGGGAAGTCGAATGTGGTCGACGCCATCTCCTGGGTGCTGGGCGAGCAAAGTCATAAAATGCTGCGCGCAGAACGCATGTCCGACTGCATTTTCAATGGCACGGCTAAGCGTCCCCCGATGGGTTTGTCGGAAGTTACCCTGACGCTCGTAGATCCTGAGCTCGTTGACGCCTTTGCGAAAGTCGTAGATACCCCCGAAAAGTCCGACGATTTTCCGGTTGGCGGCGGTCCCATGATTGTTGCGGACGCCCCCGAACCAGTCACCGAAATTGTCGATGGCTTGATCGAAATGGCTGACGGATCGACAAACACACTCGAAACCACCATTGATTTGGAGGCGCCTGCTGCGCCCGTCGAAACAGGCAAGCCGTTCAAGAGAAAGGATGCATCCAAGCCGGCAATGAACGTTAAGCCCGGAGAAATCGTCGTGGGCCGCCGCTTGTACCGTTCCGGGCAGAGCGAATACGTGATCAACGGCCGCGTGGCACGCCTGCGCGACGTACAAGAGCTCTTCATGGGTATGGGACTTGGTCCCGACAGCTATGCCATCATCGAGCAAGGCCGCATCGGGCAAATCCTCAATTCGAAACCGATGGATCGTCGCGCCATCATCGAAGAAGCCGCGGGCATCACCATGTACAAGACCAAGCGGCGCCTCGCGGAAGCCAAACTCGAAGCTTCCAAGGTTAATCTTTCCCGTGTTCACGACATTCTGGTCGAAGTAGAAAAGCAGTTGGCTTCGTTGAAGCGTCAGGCTTCCAAAGCCCGGCGCTACGCCGAACTGCGCGAACAAATGCGCGAACTGCTCCGCAGCATGCTAGCCAGCAAGGCCGAACATCTTGATATCGAAGCTGCCCGCATCGAGACGTTGCTCCGCGAAATGGATTTGGCGGAGGGGCGCGAAGCAGCTTCCGTGCACGAACTCGAAACCGAACAGGAGCGGCTGAACGCTCGCAGCTACGAACTCGATACCGAATTGCGCCAGACCCAAAATTTACTCGGTCAGACGGCGCTCGATCTCGACCGCTCGGAGAATCGTATTACTTTCAATCGCGAACAGGTTGCACAGATCCAGGCTCGCTCCTCGCGCCTGGCTGTCGAGATTGAAATTGCCGAGCGCCAGCTGAATGAACTATCAGCCCGTATGGCGGCGCATCGCGAAGCGGTTTTAGCTTTGCGGGATCAAACTGCGTCTCTCGAAGCGGGATTGCGCGAAACCACCGAGCACGCCTCCACCAGTATTGCCGCTCAGCAGAATCTGGAATCGCGCATCACTCAGCTGCGGCAAATTTCTGAAAGACTCGTCGAAGAATCGGCGCGCCAGCAGGCCGAATCGCAACAGGCTGACGAAGCCGCGGCTCGCCACAGCGCCGCCGAAGAGCAACGCATGGCTTCCTTGCGATCCATAGAAACGGAAGTGTCGGTACTATCGGATCGTGTCGCGACGGCAGAAGTTACCTTCAGCCAATGCGAATCAGCAGCGCAACAATTCGGCGCGGCGGCACACAGCGCGCAAGAACGGCTCGTCGACTTACGGCGCGGAGAGCACGAAACGGGAGAGCAACTCGAAAAGCTGCGTGAAAATCTTTCAGGTGAACGCGCGCGGCACGCATCGATCGAACAGATTCTAAGCGAGCGCGCCTACACGGCGGACGCCGTGCAGAAACTTTTCAACGTGGCGCATGATGGCGCGTCTTCCTCGCAGAATTTTCGCGCCGTGGGCTTGCTGGCCGATTACACCGAGGTGCAGGAAAAATATGAGAGCGCCATCGAACAGTTCCTGCGGGACGAACTGGAGTATGTCGTCGTCGAATCCTTCGATCAAGCCCGTGCCGGAGTTTCCTTATTGCGCGATGAAATGGGCGGACGCGCCACTTTCTTTGTTGATTCGCTGAATAAATTAAATCTGCCCGCGCCGGAAGCCGAGGCTTCCCTTCCCCTGCAACCGGGCGTGCTGGGCCGTCTCGATCGGTTGGTCGATTTCCGCGATCCCCTCGGTCCCGCCGCAAAACATTTCTTAACCAGACTGCGCACCGCGTACGTCGTGGAGTCTGCGGCGATTGCCGAGCAGATGGCCAACGAGAATCCACACAGCTACTTCCTTACTTCGGAAGGCACCTGCTACCACGGGCGCATGGTCTCGGGAGGGAGAGCGGGTGATGCTGGTCCTCTCGCACTGAAACGCGAACTGCGCCAGCACGAAACGGAGGCAGCGCGCCTTGAACTCGCCGCGAACGAGACGCAGGGGCAATTGACATACATCGAAGGGGAAATCACGGCAGGCGAGCAGGTCGTGACCACGGCCATCCGGCAACAGATGGACGCGGAGAAGGCTCTCGTTGCCGCCACTCATCAACGCGATCAGGCCCGTGCGGACCTGCAGCGTATCGAACTGCAGTTTTCTTCCGAGCGCGAGGAAATTTCGCGGCTACACTCCCAGGCGGAATCCGCGCGCCAGCGCGCAACGCAGGCACGTGCCGACCATGCGGAGGCAGTGCGTTCGCGCGAGGCCGCCGAAACGGAATCCACTTCAGCCGTTTCGACGCTGGCGCAATTGCGGCACGACTTTCAGGCGATGCAGGAGAATGTGGTCGCGCGCCGCGAAGAACTCGCGACCATGTCCGAGCGGCTGACCAGCGCCGAATCCGCCGAACGCCACCTCGTCGAGGAAATCGCGCTCGCTACTGAACGCGCTGATTCCCTACGCGAACAGCATGACGGGATGCTCCGCGAAACAGCAGGCCTCGGAACATCCTGCCAGCAACTCACGGTACAGGCGGAAGAACTTCGCAAAGAAAAAACGCGCATGGAAGAGCAAAAAGCCGCTCTCGATGCGGAATGGGAAATCGCGCGAACCCGGACCACGCAGCTCGACGACGAGCTACGTGGCAAACGCACCTCGCTCGACGAATTACGAGCCGAGCGCAACCAGCGCCAGATCGAAAAAGCGCGGAACGACGCAGATCGCGATTATTTGCGCCAAACCTGCGTGGCCGAATTGAACGCGCAGCCCGAAGAGCTCATCGCGCTGCAACCTCAATTGCTCATCGGAGAAGAACTCATCGCCGCCGAAACAAACTACAACGAGATGAAGGCCAGGGTAGACGCGATCGGTCCAGTCAACATGATGGCGCTCGAAGAATTTAAGGAATGTGAAGAGCGCGACACGTTCATGCGCCGCGAACGCGACGATTTGGTGACCTCAATTCAGAACACCCAGCTCACCATCAACGAGCTCGACACCGTTTCTAAACAGAAATTCGAAGAAGCTTTCAATTTTATCAACACTCATTTCACGATCGCCTTCCAATCACTCTTTGGCGGAGGCCACGGCGAAATGCGCCTGGGCGAACCGGACAGCTCCGGTGAGACGGGAATCGACATCGTGGCGCAGCCGCCAGGCAAGCGCCTGCAGAACCTTCTCCTGCTTTCCGGCGGCGAAAAAGCATTAACCGCTCTCGCGCTGCTCATCGCCGTCTTCAAATATTCGCCGAGTCCTTTCTGTATCCTCGATGAAGTCGACGCGCCGCTCGACGAAGCGAACGTCGGCCGATTCAACCGCATGCTGCGGGATATGTGCGCACAAACCCAGTTCATCGTGGTCACGCATAACCGTAAGACCATGGAAATGGGTTCGGTGCTTTACGGGGTCACTATGCAGGAACCGGGAGTTTCCAAACTCGTCTCGGTGAAATGGGAAGATGCGCCGGCTCTGGCCGCTCCCAAAACCGCAAGTAACGCGGCATAAAAATTAACGCGAGACCGAAGGTTCCCTCTCTGCGGGCGGTTGTGCCCAACCGCCCGCCTGTCTATATTTTTCTTAATACGGTTGACAACTCCTATCGCGGCGCTAGAATACCGTCTCTCTTCATCTAACGAATCATTCGAGGAATAAATCCGTGGCTTCTCCACAAATGACTACTGTAATCTCACAAACCGATTTTCCGGGACTTAAGCTTCGCGGCCGAGGCAAAGTTCGCGACATCTACGAACTCGGCGACAAGCTATTGATCGTCGCCACGGACCGCCTGTCGGCCTTCGACGTCGTGCTACCGACTCCAATCCCGGATAAGGGAAAAGTTTTGACCCAGATTTCGCTGTTCTGGTTTGAAACTCTCGCCAACATTCTGCCGAATCACGTTTTATCCGGCACGGACTTTACGGGTGAATTGGCACCCTATGCCGCCGCGCTGCGTGGTCGGGGCATGGTCGTCCGCAAAACTGAACCGCTTCCGGTCGAGTGCGTCGTCCGCGGATATATTTCCGGTTCGGGCTGGAAGGATTATCAGAAGACTGGCGCAATCTGCGGAATCTCGTTGCCAAAAGGTCTGCGGGAATCAGATCGCCTGCCCGAACCGATTTTCACGCCGTCGACGAAAGCAACCACCGGCCACGACGAAAATATTTCCTTTGACGAGACGGTGTCGCAGGTCGGCCGGCCGGTCGCGGAAAAGATTCGTGACACGAGTCTGAAAATTTATCAGGAAGCTTCGGATCGCGCGGCAAAGCACGGAATCATCATCGCCGATACGAAGTTTGAGTTTGGATTGATCGGCGATGAACTGATTTGGATCGACGAAGCGCTGACCCCCGATTCGTCGCGTTTCTGGCCCGCGGATCAGTACCAGCCAGGAAAAGCTCAGCCGTCGTTTGACAAGCAATATGTGCGCGACTACCTTGAGCGCATAGGCTGGAATAAGCAGGCTCCGGGCCCGGAACTTCCGGCCGACGTGGTGCAGGCGACCCAGGCAAAGTACCGCGAAGCCTACGAGAAAGTGACCGGCCGTCCGCTCGACTAGCGTTCGGCGCGCGGGCTTGCGCACTTCTTGGAGCGCGAAACGTGAAAGACCAATTGGAATCACTGGTCGGGTTCATGGTTGAGCGTGGGATTTTGCTCGAAGAGGCGGTCACCGAATTCGAGAAGAAATTCATCCGGCGAGTACTGGAAAAGCTGAACGGCAATCAATCGCGCGCCGCAAAAATCCTCGGAATGCACCGCAACACCCTGAGCCGAAAAATAGGTGAGTACAAGCTTGATCACGTCGGGCGCAGGCGCCACTGAACCTTCGTTACTTGCGCTGTAGATTCATCGAATACCCATTCCATGCTTTCAATTCGAGTCCTCCAAAAATGAAAATGGCCGACCCTTGTCAGGGCCGGCCATCACATTCTGATTTTCTGCCACGCTACTATTTGGCAGGAACTTTCTTGTGCGGCTTACCGGCGTCCGCTTTCTCCGGAATTATCGTCGGGTCTACTTTCACCTGATCCCAATGCAGCAGGAACGGCGTGGGATCGTAGCTAACGATTGCACCGGAGAACCGCAGCCCATCATCCTTTGCCAAGCGAGTGACATCGGGTTGCGCCGTATTCTGGGTGGCGGCTCCCGCGGGACCTGCCGGAGGCGTGGTAATCCAGACCTTCACATCCATGTTCGGAGTTGTCGCAGCTTGCAATGCCGCGTCATCTGCACCCGTTGCTACCAGGAAATCGACAAAGCCGTCGCCCGGCTTGATCTCAATGATCTTTCCAACGACGCCCGGAAATTGTGCGCCGCAAATCGCCAGCCAGGTCTCCTTAGCCTTGTCGCCGCCCGCACTCAAATCATTGATTACCGTTAGAATTGTGCTGGCCTGTGCCACCTTCTGCAAATCGGCGGCACTTGGAATGGTGTACGTCGCGGGGCGATCGCCAGAGGTACCTGCCAGCGTCAACAATTCCTTCAGTTGATCGTCCACCGAGCTATCGCAACCCGGCTGCTCGTAATTGAATATTTCCTTGCGCAAATAGTCTTTGATCTTATCGGCGTCCGGAACCTTCAAATTGACCGCCCGGGCCAAGTACCAGAAGCCATCAAGCGATTGCGGCGGGGTCATGCTCAGATACGCCAGACCCAAGCGGTAATTCGCCACGGGGTCGCCGGGAGCGTTGTCGAGCGCAGTTTTGAAAGCGGTAGCCGCAGCGGCGAAATCCTTCAACTGAAGGTCCGCGAAACCCGCCGCTCCATAAAAGAGCGCGATTCCAGGTTTCTTCTGAGCGGCAAAATCCGCATCCGAGACCGTCGAAGCCGCCGGCTTCGCATAATTCTTGAGTAATTCCGCTCCCAGCAGCGCCGCATCCCGTTCTTTCGTTAGTTGATCATGGGCATCCGCGGCTTTCGCATTAAAAGCGTACGGGAAAACTTGCACCCGCATCTGCACGGCACTCAGGCGCACTGCCGCGTCTACTTTGTCTCCCATCGCGGTCAGCTTATCCGCGGTTTCGATGACTTTCGGATAATCCTTCAAATCGTTGTACGTCGAAAGGTAAAGCTGCGAGATATAGTTCATCAAAGTGGAATTCGGGAACTTTGATACGAAGTCATCCAGTAGCCTGATGCGGGCTTTAGGATCTTTCTCCGCCACCGCCGCCTGATAGGCGTTGTATTCCGGCAGCGTGTAAGTCGGTTTTGCTTCCTGCTGCTGCGCAAATGCATGGGCCGGCCTGGCGGGCACGCAAAAAAGTACAAGTCCAACTACCAAGATTCCCTTGAGATTCAAACCAGTTCGCGTCATCTTCTTACATGCCTCCTGGGCCAGTTTTTCTACGCTTGAAGGTCGGGCTTGCTGCCACAGCCTCTGTAGGGAGTAAAGAAAAATATACGGAATTATAGGGAAAGCATTCGGGCCACGCAAGGTCAATCCAACCTTGCACTTAACTTTAGGCTGGTTGCGCGCGGCCGCCGCGCCCGCATGCCAATGCTATGATGGTAAATCACGGCGAATTGCTGCCTCGCGCTATTCTCGCTGCATCACGGAGAATTCTTATGCCGTCCTCAAAGCCTCTCGAAGGTAAAGTCGCAGTCATCACCGGCGCCAGCCGCGGAATCGGCCTGGCGATCGCGAATCGCATGGGCCAAATGGGCGCGAAGCTCAGCATCTGCGCGCGCGATCCCCAGAAACTCGAAACTGCCACGAACCAGTTGCGCACTGTCGCTTCATCCTTGTTCGCAGCGCCCGTAGACGTCACCCGCAGGGATCAAATCGCTACCTTCGTGCAGTACACCCAGAAAAACCTGGGACCGATCGATATCCTCGTGAACAACGCCGGCATCGGCTGGTTCGGTCCTGCACACGAAGCCACCGAACAAATATGGGACTCCATATTAGACACCAATTTGAAGTCCGTGTTCCTGGTAAGCGCGGCCATCGTGCCGGGCATGATCGAACACAAAACCGGACACATCATCAATATCTCATCCCTCGCAGGCAAAAATACCTTCAAGAACGGAGGCGTTTACTGCGCTTCAAAATGGGGGCTGATGGGCCTGACGGGATGCATGGCCGAAGACCTCCGCCAATACGGTATTCGCGTCAGCGTGATCTGCCCTGGAAGTGTCGCCACCGATTTCAGCCCGCATACCGGGAAAGATCCTGCCAAGATGCTGCAACCGGAAGATATAGCCCACGCGGTAGAAATGCTCGTTACCCAGTCGCAGCAAAGCTTTATCAGCGAAGTACTTATCAGGCCTACGGCGAAGCCCTGAGCGCGAGACTGCTTTGAATCCTTTTCGCGTCAACTCCATCTAACCGTTTAAACTTGAATTATTCAAGTTGGAACGATATGCCTACTCACTTCAAAGGCGGCAAATCCGCCGAACGAGCGCTCAGCGCCTACATCAATCTGATTCGCGCCAGCGATTCGCTCGTCGCCAAGGCTTCGGCGCAAGTCGAAGCATCCGGCGTTACGCTAGGCCAATTCGCGGTCCTCGAAGCCCTGCACCACCTCGGTCCCATGTGCCAGCACACACTTGCGAAAAAGCTGCTTCGCAGTGGCGGGAACATCACTTTGGTCGTGGACAACCTGGAAAAACGTGGTTGGGTTCGTCGGGAGCGCCAGAAAGATGATCGGCGCATGGTGCAAATTCTGCTAACGCCTTCGGGTGCCCGACTGATAGCTAAGGTATTCCCGGAGCACGCCATCGCCATCACGAAAATAATGAATGAGCTAACCGCAACCGAGCAGGAAGACCTGCGCCGCCTCGCGGGAAAGCTAGGACGCGGCGCGGAGGCATTTTGTCTCGAACGCTTCAACAAGGAGAACCCCCATGATTCAGATCAGACCAAGTGAAGAGCGCGGCCGTAATAAGATCGAATGGCTCGACACGCACTTCACTTTTTCGTTTGACCAATATTTTGATCCGGAGCACATTCAGTTTCGATCGCTGCGCGTCTTAAATGAAGATGTAGTCGCGCCCGGTAAGGGCTTCGGCATGCATCCACATAAGGACATGGAAATCCTCACCTGGATTCTCGATGGTGCGCTGGAACATCGCGACAGTATGGGAACCGGCGCAGTAATCCGTCCCGGAGAACTACAGCATATGACCGCCGGCTCAGGCGTCATGCACAGTGAATTTAATCCGTCGCCGAAGGATCCGACTCATCTTCTGCAGATTTGGATCGTGCCGGAAAAGAAGAACCTGAAGGCGGAATATGAGCAACTGGCGTTCCCTGATAAGGACCTGCGCGGGAAATTCCACCACGTCGCGGGCCCCAAAGCGCCCGTAACCATCCACCAGGACGCGGATTTGTTTATCGCGCGTCTCGATAAGAACGAAGAGGCGAAACACGACATCAAGCCGGGTCGCCACGCGTGGATGCAGGTCGCGCGCGGTAAAGTGCGGCTTAATGACGTCGAACTCAAACAGGGTGATGGTGCAGCTATTTCCAAAGAAGCCGAAGTCCGCGTCGTCGCGCAGGAACCTTCAGAAGTTTTATTGTTCGATCTGGCGTAAAGGCCCCGCACCTGAATCTAAAGGAGAGGTGAAAAAATGTCGAATACGTCCGAAAGTATTGTTCCGTTGGCGGGAAGACTTTTGATCAGCACGATCTTTATTTTTAGCGGATTGAACAAACTCGGGGCTCACGCTGCCATGGCGGGGTTTGCGGCGTCGAAGGGCTTACCTGCCGCTGGCCTCGCTATTTGGCTCGCAGCGGCCGTGGAGATACTCGGCGGCCTTGCGATCCTGTTGGGATTCCACGCGCGTATCGGTGCGTGGGTACTTTTCCTGTTTCTGATTCCCACTTCCGTTGTGTTTCATAATTTCTGGGCGATGCAAGGCATGGAAAAAATGGACAATCAGGGACATTTTTTCAAGAACGTGGCGATTATGGGCGGCCTGCTGTTCGTAGCGACCTTCGGTGCCGGGGCATATTCGATTGATGCTGCGCGTTTGAAGAAAGCCTAAACAGACGGTTCGGTAGCGAGGACACCAGGCAGTGCCGTTCTGGCGTCCTCGCCCGTGCCAAATTAGCGCTCGTGCCAACTGCATTAAATGATTCAGGTGCAGGACCACGTCAGAATTGATCCGAAATTATCCAGGAGGAAAGAAACGATGACCAAACTAACGAAACCCGCAGAAACGAGCGTGCCAGTGCACCAACTGATCAGCCACCGTTGGAGTCCACGCATTTTCGAAAATCGCGCCGTGGAACCCGAAAAGCTTCGCGCTCTCTTTGAGGCCGCTCGCTGGGCCGCTTCGTCCTACAACGCCCAACCTTGGTATTTCATCGTCGCGACAAAAGACGACACCGTAAACTACCAGCGCGTTCTCGATTGCTTCGTCGAATTCAACCAGGGATGGGCGAAATCTGCGCCAGTTATCGCGCTAAGCGTGGCCCAGATGAAATTTGGCCACAACAACCAGCCGAATAGTCACGCCTTTCACGATGTCGGTCAGGCCGCCGCAACTCTCCAGATTCAGGCCGAAGAGCTCGGGCTCGCCGTGCACCAGATGGCCGGAATTATCCCGGACAAGGCGCGCGAGATTTTCAAGATTCCCGTGGGATTCGACGTAGTCGCGGGATTCGCGATCGGCTATCCGGGCGACCCCGCAAACTTGCCCGCACCGCTTCGCGAAAAAGAAGTGGCTCCTCGCGAACGCAAAGCGCTCGATTCCTTCGTCTTCACCGGCGAATGGGGAAAATCGTCGCCCATCGTCGCAAAAAACCGTAAATAAAAGTGCGCTAGCCTAGATCAACGCAATCGATCAATCCAACCCGGAGGGGATTGGTTCCTTGGCCCCTATATCTTCGGCAGGACGATTCCTTGCTGCGACTGGTATTTACCTTTCTTATCTTTGTAGGAAATTTCGCATTGTTCGTCCGACTCGAAGAAAATCACCTGACACAGCCCTTCGTTCGCGTAGATTCTCGCGGGTAGCGGCGTGGTATTGCTGATCTCCAGCGTGACGAAGCCTTCCCACTCCGGCTCGAAAGGCGTCACGTTCACGATAATCCCGCAACGCGCGTAGGTCGACTTTCCCACGCAGATCGTCAAACACTGCCGCGGGATGCGAAAATATTCCACCGACCGCGCCAGTGCGAATGAATTCGGCGGCACGATGCATACGTCTCCCCTAAATTCCACAAACGACTTGGGATCGAAATGCTTCGGGTCCACGATGGAAGAATTCACATTCGTGAAAATTTTGAATTCGTCCGCCACGCGCATGTCGTACCCGTAGGACGACACGCCGTAACTAATGACTCCGTCGCGAACCTGACGATCGGCAAACGGCTCAATCATTCCGTGCTCTTTCGCCATCCTGCTAATCCATTTGTCAGACTTCACCGACATCGATTCCTCCGGGGGCGCCGCCACTGCGGCAGTCATCCAGTGTGCCATCGCCTCTGTCGGCGATCATTCCCTTTCAAGAACGCGGCAGTTTATTACACGGGCAGGCGCTTGACAACCTGCAAACCCCTGTCTAGCATAGGTTTCCGCTCTGCGGGAGGCACTTTGTGATTAAGCTGGATATCGTCAACGCAATCGTGGCAAAAACCAACATCACCCGGACCAAAGCCGAGCAGGCTGTCGAGACGGTGTTTGAAGCCATGAAGAATGCTCTCGGCCGCGGCGAACGCATCGAACTTCGCAGGTTCGGCGTTTTCAACGTGAAGCCGCGCAAGACCGGCATTGGCCGCAATCCGCGAACCGGCCAACAGGTCAGCATTCCTCCCGGAAAAGCCGTGCGTTTCAAGCCTGGCAAAGAATTGCAGGCGCTTCCCGCCACGCCCGCCGCGAAGCCCGCATCTCCTGAAGCCAAGGCCTAGCGAGTGCGCTGCATCCAGCGCGAATTTCTTCACCATCTGCGCCAGGATCGCCGTATCCATTCTTGCCGAAACCGCTATCTTCCCGCGGGCATCCAACCCTGATGAGTTCCGGCAATGGCCATCTCCGTCCGCCTCTCGAAGTTCTGGACGCCCAATTTCCGGACGTCATCGATCTTCCTTCCCCGCACACAAGGCCGCGTCGCCGTCCCTTCTGGCCCGCCTTGATTCTATTTTTGATGACGCTCGTTTCTACCCTGGCTGTCGGTGCCGAATTCGCTCTCTCCTACGCGAATAACATCGAGCCGTTTTCCGGTGACGAAAATCCGCTGGCGATGATGTTCCTTCCGCTTCAGCATCCCCGGCTCCTCCTGCTCGGAATTCCCTTCTCGCTGGCGCTGCTGGGAATTTTGTTGATGCACGAGCTCGGGCATTATTTCACCTGTAAGTTTTATGACGTCGACGTGAGTTATCCATATTTCATCCCAGCTCCGACGTTGTTTGGCACGTTCGGCGCGTTTCTGCGAATTCGCTCCCCGATTACTACGCGCCGCGCCCTCTTTGATATCGGCATCGCCGGTCCGATTGCAGGATTTGTGGTGGCCGTCCCGCTGATGGCCTACGCCGTCGCCGCTTCAAAAATTGTCCCCGGAGCTCAGGCCGATGCCAGCATT
>Ga0182024_10010842_pt1 | contig 18469 bp, 17 predicted proteins | sample P32metaG_FD_120480 | JGI IMG/M metagenome (GOLD analysis project Ga0182024, IMG submission 120480) | Permafrost microbial communities from Stordalen Mire, Sweden - P3-2 metaG (Illumina Assembly) | ecosystem: Environmental > Terrestrial > Soil > Wetlands > Permafrost | place: Sweden: Stordalen... | reverse complement strand
GAGGACGTCAACCAGCCCGTAGATCTGCTCAAACGCTGACCTGCTCAAACGCTGAAAAGTGCTGGGTGCCCCACATCTCGATTCTGAGATGTGGGATTGCCGCCCCCGTCCCCTAAACCTCCCGCACCGTCTCGATCGCCGCCCCCTCCGATGCGATTCGCTCAGGCGTCCCAACATATACTAAGTCCGATACACGCCGTCGGCCCTGGAGATTGAATGGACGCGAAGCCCGCGAGCAGTGAGCACACGTCTGCGCTGGATTGGGCGATCGCTTTGGCCCTGGCGCTGTTCACTGCCTTTTACATCCGCAGGACCGCCGTCTGGCACATGCTCCCGCTTGAAGACGCGCTGATGCTGATGCGCTATTCGCAGCATCTGGCGCAGGGCTTCGGCATCCGCTGGAACATCGGCGACCCGCCCGTGGAGGGTGCGACCGATTTTCTCTTCATGGTCGCCATCGCCGCCCTCATGAAGGTCGCCCACATCGGCGCCATCCTCAGCGCCCGCCTGATCATCGCCGCCAGTCACATCGTGTCAGTCGCAATGCTCTACCTCGGCATGCGCCGCTGGTACGCGTGGCCGGTGTGGGCCTGCATCTCAGTCGCGCTGTATCTGGCCGTCGGCATCGCCATCTTCCAATTGAGCCTCGGCTTCGGCGCTCCGTTCTACGCAATGTTTGCGCTCGCTGCTTGGATGGTGGTGATCGCGTGCCTGAAGACTGGCATCACCGCCAATCGCGGCCTTCTTCTCGGCGCCTTTCTTCTGCTTACCGCGCTCACCCGGCCGGAAGGCTGTTTCCTGGCCGTCTTCGTCCTCGCCGCGCTGTGCTTTGCCAGGGGCAAGGCTGCTCTGCCTGCGGTGCTGCCCGCGGCGATCTTGTTCACTTTCTTCGGCGGCATCTACTTCGTTTGGCGCTGGCACTACTTCGGCTACCTCTTCCCCAACCCCTTTTATCTGAAGGGCGGCGGCCACATCTATCTGCACTCCATCAGCATGTCTGTCCTCAATATGCGGTCGATGTTGCTGCCGGTAATACCCTTCGCGCTGGTCGAATTGTTCTCCCGCCATTGGCGCAGGGTGGTCACGGCGGCCATCCCGGTACTCGGTTTCACAGCCATCTGGGCGCTGCTTTCCAACGAGAACAACTACGCCATGCGGTTCCAGTACTGTGTCGTTCCACTGGCCCTGCTCTCCCTGCCCTACTGTTCGCAGACGCTGCGCGAACGCTTTCAGAACTTCCGTATTCCTCTTTGGGGACAGATATTGGTCATATCGCTCGCCTTCGTCCTGGCGCGCGATTACTGGTTGCTCATCACCGGCTCCGGCCGCATCTTCATGGGCAGTGGCGACTACAACATCGCGCGAGCCATGCAGCCCTTCAAGGACCGCGGCTATACCATCGCCGTATCCGAGGCCGGCGTAGTTCCCTATTTCTCCGAATGGCGCGCCATCGACACCTATGGCCTGAACGATGCGGAGATCGTCCACAATCCCGATGGCCTGACCGCCGCATATCTACAGCAGAACAATCCAGCAATCATCATGTACCACCGGCCTGGCCGCGGGGGGTCCAACGCGATCAACGAGAAGATGCAGGCCACCTTGGATAACTACGCCGAGACCCACAACTACGAGCTCGCGGCGGAGTGGGGCAGCTATCCATGCGACCGCCATATCTGGTGGGTGCGCCGCGATGTTCCCGAACTCGAGCAGTTCCTCGCGATCATCCGCAGGCAGCCCAACTTCTATATGCCGACAGGCGTCATCGCACAGGACTATCGCGGCGTGCCGGAATCCGACCACTGTATGGAGACCGGAGTTACCCTGGCCGCATCCCAGTAGGACCCTCGCGCCGAGCGGTGCATCCTGCCCGGGACCGCGACCGCCCGCCTAAACCTCCAGCGCCGTCTCAATTCCCGTATGCTCGCCGCGCGGCTCCGGACTGCGCGGCTCCTCCGCTTCCTGCGCACCCAACGCGTGCCGCAGTCCCGCCAGCGCAATAAAGCCCAGCGCCAGCATCCACACGCCGTTCCACTGGTACCGCACCCACACCGCCCAACCCGTAGTGCTTGCTCAGAAAGAACGCCAGCGTCGTCCAGAAGCAGCTGATCAGTGTATTTCCTCTCTTGCCCCATTGTCGCGCAACTGGTCCATCCACTTTGCCCGAATAATTTTCAGTTCGACAACCCGGCCCACGCATCCCTTGTCACGCCTATGCCCTCAACCGCAGGCAAAGGCTCCGTCACCGTCAAACTCTCACTCGCCCCCTACGCCACGCAACTGCTGACCATCCGCTAGAAATTACATACATGCGTTGCACAGCTCACCCGTATATGCCACCTATAACCGACTTGCAAGACACACCTAAGCCCCAAATAATCTGTCACTTCTCCTCGAGCGTCTTCTTCCGCGCCAGCCACCAGCACGCTCCGCTGCCCGCCTGCGGGAAGATCGACCGGCTGCAGTCCACCGTCTCAGTCCCGCCCCAGTCGTACTCCTCCTTGTTGCCCTTCAGCGGCGTCTCGATCATCACCCCGACCTCCACCGTCCCCATCCCGCCGCCCATCGCGACTCTGGCTCGCCACACCGCCCAGTCGCTGACGTAAAGCACCGCCAGCGCCCCCATCAGCCCCACCACCACCGTGCCCAGCATCCGCTTCATCCGGCGAACCCCACAAAGCCCCGCTCGCGCCAGCCTAGCACTCTTGACGACGCCAACCTTGGGGAGCGTCTCAGTTTGAAATTTGGTGACTCCATCGCCATCTTCGCCAAATGAAACTGATGGATGCGCGAACTAGGCCCTCCGCTCCCTCAAGAAGATCGCCGCCCGCACCTCAGGCCGCTCCACGCCCCGCCCCCGCAGGACCGCCTGCGCCGTTCGCTAGATCCCCTGCCCGTACTCCGCCACCAGCAGCGCTGCCCCCGGATCGGTGTTCCCCGGCTTCGGAGTGAACCGCGGCGCGAGGAAGCCATAGATCGCTACACCGCCGAATAACACCATCGGAACCGTGTAGCCGAGAGCCATGCTGCCGGTTGCGTCGGCGATCTTGCCCAGCGCCAGCGGAAACAGCGCGCCACCCACAATCGCCATCACCAGAAACGACCCCGCGAGCTTTGTGTTCTCGCCCAGGCCCTTCAGCCCTAGCGCGAAGATGGTCGGGAACATGATCGACAGGAAGAAGCTCGCCGCCACGATCGCCCATGCGCCCAGCATGCCTGGACGCAGCACCGCAATCCCCATCATCACCACGTTGGCCACGCCATAAAAGCCCAGCATCAGGCTCGGCTTTATGTAGCGCATCAGCGGCGTGGACACGAACCGGCCCAGCAGCATCGCGATCAGCGAGTACAAAATGTAGTTCGCCGCCGTCTTTTCGTCTACCTTCGAGTACTGCTGCAGGTAGAAGATGATGTTCTGCCACATGCAGATCTGTCCGCCCACATTGCACACGTTCGCCGCAACTGCCGCCCACAACTGCGGATAGTGCCGGAGCGCAGCAAAGCTGCCGTGCCCTCCGCTGTCGCCCTCATGCTCGCTCTTGATCACGGGAAAGTGCATTCGCGAGAGCAGCAGCATGAACAATAGGACTCCCGATCCCAGGACAATATAAGTGGGGACCACGCGCATCAGCTCCCAATGCGAATACCAGGCCCAGGAAGTCATGTGGCTCATCTGGTCGATCTGGGCCGCATCCGGAATAACATTCTTCTGGGCCAGGATGGAATGGAGGTTCCCGCCCGAGGCGGTGAAGTCGGCGTAGGCGTTGACGGCCTTCATCCGCGTCATCTGGTCCGTCGTTGTCTCAAGACCCGACAGGATGAACTGCCGCCCAATCCAGACGCCCACGATGGTCCCCGGCGGGTTGAATGCCTGGGCAAAGTTCAGCCGTCGTTCGCTGGTCTCGGCCGGCCCGAACTGCGCCATAAATGGATTGCACGCCGTCTCCAGCACGCTGGCTCCGCAGCCCACGCTGAACAGCGCCACCAGGAACGCCCAATACTCGCCTGTCTTGGCCGCCGGCCAGAACAACACCATCCCCGCGCCGAACAGCGTCAGTCCCATCACCATGCCGGCCTTGTATCCCCAGCGCCGCATCACCAGCGCTGCGGGGATTGCCATGCAGAAATAGCCAGTGAAGTTCGCCGTCCCAACCAGCTCGGCGGAGAACTTCGACAGCTCAAACGACTTCTTGAACTGCTGCACAAGGATGTCGGTGAGGTTGTTGGACATTCCCCAGAGGAAGAACAGCACCGACACCAGCACAAACAGCGTCATCAGCCCCGCGGGAAACACCGGCGCGTGTCCGGTCGCGCCCTCGCTCTTCTTCGCTGTCCCGCCTGCCGTCGTCGAAACCTGCATTCGCACACTCCCGCGTCAGTTTGAAACCGCCCCAATCCTACCATCTGCTCGCTTTGGCTCGTAACCCGCTCCCGTCGCTCCAAATCCGGCGTCTACAAGGTAGACTTACAAGAGCGCAACCCTGCGCCGCAAGGGAGTCCGTTCTACATGCCGATTTCGTTTCGCCGACCTGCCGTCGCCGGTGCTGTTCTCGCCCTTCTGCTCTCGCTCCTCGCCCTCCCGGCAACCCAGGCCATCGCGCAGGACACCCCCGCGCCGACCACCAAGTTCGAGCAGTTCTTGGAGCGCTTCGACCTCGCCGTCTCCGGAGCCGGAAACCTCACCACCACCGCCACCGGCATCGAGCAGCGCGACGCTGCCACCACCCACTCAACCCTCACCATCAAGCCCAGCAGCACCGTCGGCGAGCTGGCCACCCTGCGCTACACCGCCAAACCCTGGGTCGGCTTTGAGTACAACTTCGGCAACGCCCGCTACACCGAGGACTACACTTTCTCCCCGCCTTTCTCGCAGCCAGTCCTCGTCGGCGGAGCTCAGACCGGCGTGCACGAGATCACTCTGGGCTACGTCGCTCACCCGCCCCACACCTTCTACGGCATCCAGCCCTACTTCGCACTCGGCGGCGGCACCATGAGCTTTCATCCCACCCGCGGCGGCGGCCAGGGCCTGCCCTTCCAGTATCGCGCCGCTTACTACTACTCCGTCGGCGTCGAGGGCAACTTCCCCGACAGCCACTTCGGCATGCGCGCCGGCTTCCGCCAGCTCATCTACCTCGCCCCCGACTTCCAGCAGAACTACCTCACCATCACCCGCCGCGTCCGCACCTCCGAGCCCAACATCGGCTTCTTCGTCCGCTTCTAAGCCAGGCGACGAAGCTGGGTGCCCCACATCTCGATATTGAGATGTGGGTTCCTGCTCGCCTCGAACCTCGAACCTTGAACCTGCCCTTACGTCAGCATGCGGTCCAGGTGCACGTACCCGCCGTCCACGTGGAGGATCTGGCCGGTGGTATGCCCGCTCTGCGTTGGCGATAGCAGAAAGACGACGGTGGCGGCCAGCTCGGCCTGGGTGGTCATGCGATGGCCGAGGGGGATCTTAGCCTCGATCTCGCGCAGCTTCGCGGCGGGGTCGGGGAGCGTGCGGAGGATGCGGTCGTACAGCGGAGTCATCACCTCGGCCGGCAGCACCGCGTTGACCCGAATGCCGTCGTCCAGCAGCTCCGCCGCCCATTCCCGCGTCAGCCCCAGCTGCCCGGCTTTGCCGGCCGCATAGGCGCTTGTGTTGCCCTGGCCAGTGACGGCGACTTTGGAGCTGATGTTCACGATGGCGCCCTTTGTCCGCTTCAGCGAACCCAGCGCATAGTGCGCCAGCGCATAGCAGTGCACCAGGTTCAAGTAGAGGCTCTGGACAAACTTTTCGACACTCCCGCTCGCCAGCCCCACGCCGTCGTTCACGCCTGCATTGTTCACCAGCCCAAAGATGTCGCCGAACTTCTGCTCAATCTCCGCAATCGCCGTCCGGCAGCGCTCCGTGTCCTCCAGATGCGCCTCGACGAAGTCGCACGCCGCGCCTGCCGCCTTCTGCTCGCGCATAAACTCGTCCGTGTTCTCCGAGTGCCGCGCCAGTACCACCACCCGCGCCCCCTCGGCCAGGCACGCCCGTGAGATTCCCGCGCCGATGCCGGCGCCGCCTCCCGTCACCACGATCAGTTTGTCCTTCAGTCCCAGATCCATTCCGTCGCCTTTTTTTTTGTCATTCCCGAAGGGAATCCGCTTTCGCTGTTGCTGTCATTCTGAGCATAGCGAAGTATCCCTGTAGTTGTCTCGTCTGTCACTTCGCAGCCGGGCGTCCGCATCTCGATTGTTCAGATGTGGGTTCCCTTCGCCTCACCCTTCGGCGTCTCCTCCTCCGGCCACACCAGGGCAAACAGCAGCGCCACGCCGATGCCGATCGACACCTCGGCAAACCGGTGCAGCGCCGCCAGCCACGCCGGGTCCGTACTCGGGATCAGCACCACAATCGCCAGCGTCACCCCGCCAAACCGGTACGCGCTCCAGCCCGAGTGCACTGCCGCGCACAGCAATCCCATCAGAAACACCCCCGCCCCGAACAACACCGCATGCGGCCCCGGGCACGTCGCCATCGCTCCGCCCAGCACCGCGCCCAGCGCCGTCCCCACAAACGGCTGCCAGTAGACGGCCCACGCCGCGCCCAGCGACGATTGCGTAATCACCAGCGTGGTAATTGGCGCCCAGTACATCCCCGGCAGCCGGCACAGCCGCGCCACCAGCAGCGACACCACCGCCACCACGGCCGTCCGCACCGCGTGCACCGCCACCGCCGGCCACGCCACGCGCTTGTTCGTGCCCCTCGCCATACCCCCTCACCTGCTCTCCAACTCTACCAATCCGTCGCCAATCCGTGCCCATCCGTGTTCCTCCGCGCTCGTTTCGCATGCCCCTGCGTCAAAAGATTTACAATCACCTCGGCTGGCAAACCTCGCCCCGGCCGGAAAGCTGCGCCTCATGTCTGAGCTCAACCTGCCTCTCCTTGTCGTCATCGTCATCCTTCTGCTCTACATCCTCAACTCCATCAAGATCCTCAAGGAGTACGAGCGCGCCGTCGTCTTCCGCCTCGGCCGCGTCCGCCACGACGCCTCCGGCCCCGGCGTGATCCTCGTCTTCCGCCCCATCGACCAGATCGTCCGCGTCTCCCTCCGCCAGGAGGCCATGGAAGTCCCCTCGCAGGACATCATCACCCGCGACAACGTCACCCTCAAGGTCAATGCCGTTATCACCATGCGCGTGGTCGACCCCGTCAAGGCTGTCATCGAAGTCTCCAACTACGTCTACCAGACCTCGCAGTTCGCCCAGACCACCCTGCGCTCCGTGCTCGGCGAGGTCGATCTCGACGAGCTGCTCGCCCACCGCGACCGCCTCAATCAGCGCATCCAGACCATCATCGACGGCCACACCGCACCCTTCGGCCTCAAAGTCGTCTCCGTCGAGGTCAAACAGGTCGACATGCCGGAGAACATGCTGCGCGCCATGGCCAAGCAGGCCGAGGCCGAGCGCGAGCGCCGCGCCAAGATCATCCACGCCGAAGGCGAGTTCAACGCCGCCGCCAAGCTGGTTGACGCCGCCCAGCTCATGGCCACCCAGCCCATGACCCTCCAGTTGCGTTACCTGCAGACCCTCACCGAGATCGGCGTCGAGAAGAACACCACCATCGTCTTCCCGCTGCCACTGGAGATGCTCACGCTCTTCAACAAGACGGTCGGGGCGATGAACCCCGTCGCCGCGCCCGCCATCGCAGCCCCTGACGACAAGGGCAGCGCCCAATGAGTCCGCAGCGCATCTACGACGACGAGTCTCCGGTCAGCGACTACCGCCGCTCCGTCGCCGACCATGACTCCTCCGCCGATCGCGAGATCTCTCTCTCCACGCCCACCATCCTCGGCCTCTTCTTCGCCCTCGCCATCGTCTGCGCCTGCTTCTTCGGCCTCGGCTATGCCATGGGCCGCAAGTCGCTCCCCACCGCCACACCCGCCCTCATGGACAACGCCACCGCTCCCGGCAATGGCGCCATCAAGCCCACCGCCGGCAGCACCGCGCCGCCTCCCGCCGCCGCCACACCCGACAGCTCGCCCGCCGCCGCGCAGCCCGCCCAGACCCTCACCGTCCCGCTCACCAACTCCGCTGTCCCCACCGCTCCCGCAGCGAATCCCGCAGCCGCCGCCGCCCAAACTGCCGCGTCCGCCGCGTCCGCCGCCGCACCCAGCTCCTTCGTGGTCCAGGTTGCCGCCGTCTCCTCGCAAGACGTCGCCGACATTCTGCTCTCGTCATTGCAGAAAAAGGGCTACGCCGTCGCCGTCCATCCGTCGCCGCAGGACAAGCTCCTCCATGTGCAGATCGGCCCCTTCGCCGACCGCGGCGCCGCCGAGGCCATGCGCCAGCGCGTCCTCGCCGACGGCTTCAACGCCATCGTGAAATGAAAGTTGCCAAATAAGACGGTTGATACTGTGGATCCGGGGGAGTAGTCTTTAGCCCGATTAGCCAGCAATCCCGCTTTCCCGGAAAATGGGACACGGCCATAGACCTTTCTGCGAAGGAGAATCTATGAGAGCAACGAACGCAATAGCGATAGGGTTTTCCATCGCCTGGTTATCCGTCGCAGCGCAGACCAAAACAGCATCCGACACCGTTGTTACCAAGGGCTATCAATGCGGAGACTTCTCAGCACTTCTCGTTGACCACGTAGCTTCTATCGGCCCGCATGGCGATTCGTTATCTGGCAAGCCCGACGACGTTCTTTTTGTCGCTCGACGCGGCAATATTTTCCGTCGAGCACAGAACTATACGCTGGTACAGGTCTCCACAAATATCGCCGACATCGCGAATGTCGATTTCATGTGGCAATGTACCGGCGCCTCCGCAGCCGACGGCTGCCAGATGGCTGCCAAGATGATCGGCAATGGACCGAATGCGCCCGGCTCCCTCATTTTGCAGCTTTCGGATGAGGTTGCGGTTCAATGTGTGGAGACCCAGGGTTCCGCAGGAAAACAGCAGCAGGGCGCTAATGTGAGCGCAGGCTCCCTTAACGTCGTTCGCAACGCACTGACGAATGCCTCCGGCAGCCTGCAGCGGGCGGCGAACCAAAGCGACTACGTGCAGAATGCGATTGCGGTGATCGACCAGGCGCTGGACGACGCCAGCCAGGCGGCAGCGCATGTTCACGACGATTCAGGTGCGCTACCGCCTTCGCCAACTCCCAATTTCGATGCTCCGCCGCCGCCGGCGCGGGGAACCAACTTGATGTTGTATTCGTCTTTAAACAACCTAAAGTCCGCCTATGACGCCCTGAACCGAATTCCGGGCGGGGATTTCGCAGGTTACCGCGTGCGACTAAATAACGACATCGCAACCGCTGCCGAAGTCTTGGTAAACGGTATCGCTCTTTACAACGCCAGGCATCCGTAGCCTCCTCGGTAACTCGTACCGGGGTGATGAATCAAGAGCGGTGCTGATGTTGACGGTAGGCCCTGTTTAGCCCGATTCCGTCGATCGCGGGCGAGTGACGAGCAGCAGGAAGCCACACCATTTCCGTGACCACTAACCTCCCCCCACCGGCCGCCGTCTCCTCGCAGGACGTCGCCGACATCCTGCTCTCCTCGCTCCAGAAAAAGAGCTACTCCGTCTCCGTCCATCAGGAGCCCCAGGACAAGCTCCTCCACGTCCAGATCGGCCCCTTCGCCGACCGCAAGGACGCCGAAGCCATGCGCCAGCGCGTCCTCGCCGACGGCTTCAACGCCATCGTAAAAAAGAGATGCTGCATGCGCGGCACAAAGCCGACGAATGCAGCATCTCCGTTCCTGTCGCTCGATTTAGGCCGTCAGCTTACGCCGGATCACTCCTGCCATGCTCAACGCGCCCGTTCCCAACAGCAGCAGCGAACTCGGCTCCGGAGTAGCGGAAGGCGGGGTCACAACCTGGCCGTTAATCGCTTCGAACTCGTACTGCCCGGTCACCCCATCGTTGGTATTGCTCGACAAAGCGTCCGCTCCTCCGTCGATCAGCGCGCCGCAGACGCTAGAGCCTGGCAACTCATAGGTGACCTCGCCGGCTCCGGCCCCCGTCCCGTTGCTGTATCCGGCAACCGCACAGGATCCTCCCAACCCATCGACGCCGCCGCTGGCCTGGCCGGTCTCCCATTGCATCGGGCCGTAGTTGAAGTAGATGTCGAAATCGCCCGCACCCAGATCGCTCCGGTCAACCAGGATGACCTGGAAGGTGTCGAGTTTGTCTGTTTGTGCCCCATAGTATCCGACGGCCGGCCAGAGAATGTCGAACGCGCTATACCCGTCGTAGGTTCCGGTCCCGTAGGTGGTCAACCCGGAACCAGCTCCGCGCGTATCTACATCGGCCCAAAAAGGCGCGATGATCGGAAGCGAGGAGCTCTGTAGGCCGCCCGGCGTATAGGCCGACAAAGGCCCGGAGAAGGTGAGGTTCCCATTGTTGTTCACGTAGACCTGGCTGGTGGTCACGCCAAAGAAATCCGCACTGAAACCAAGGTTTACCGGACCGACGGACCCATCGTCATTCGCAGCAAAAGTAGTGGCCGTGAAATCGGTCGTATCGACCGGACTCGCCCAAGCCAGAGAACCGCCAAGGAGCGCAACCGCGGGTAGCAGTTTCAGATAGTTCCTCATGAAGGATTTCCTCTCTTAAGTGGAAATTATGCTCCAAGCGAAATCTGCGGTTGACACCCAGTGGCCCGTGCACGTTATCCTGTCATTCGCGCGGAGTTCCGAGATCTCGCTTCATGGACTTTGGAAACGTATAGAAGCACTTCACATACCAGATATTCAAACCATTGAATCAATAACTTAGTCGAGGGCCCCACCTCACAAATGCATGGAATTGCAGATTCAAGCGGCACTTCTTTACCCACCGAGCCACCGGCCGCAAGCATCCCATTTTGATCCCGATCCAGCCCCGCCGCCTTACCGCATCTCCTCCGGCAGCGCCGCGATCATCCGCGCCCGCACCGCCGCCATCAGCTCCTCCCGCGTCGCGAAATCCTTCGGCCAGATCGCCTCCAGCATCTCCACCCGCGCCACCCCCGGCTCGATCGCCGCGCTCCCCTTGTGCATCATCTTCTGTGTGCCGGAGATCGCGATCGGCACAATCGGCGCGCCCGACTCCATCGCCAGATAAAACGGCCCCTGCTTGAACGCCTGCAGCCGCCCATTCTTCGACCGCGTGCCCTCGGCGAAGATCAGCATATGCATCCCGCTCTTCAGCGCCTCGCCCGCCGCTGCCACGCTGGCCTTGGCTGCCTCCGCGCGGTGGCCGCGCTCCACCGGCACAAACTTCGCCATGCGCATCGCCGTCCCCAGCAGCGGAATCCGCATCAGCTCCTTCTTCAGCATCACCGACGCCATCCCGGGAATCTCCGGAAACAACACTGGCGGGTCCAGATTTGACACATGATTCGCCAGGAAGATGCAGCTCTCGCCCGCCGGCACATGCTCGCGTCCCGTCACCACCACGCGAATCCCCGCCGCCTTCACCCCCGCGCGGATAATCCCCATTGCCACCCCGTACAGCCGCCGCACGTTGCCCACCGCCAGCGAGTAGGGAATGCCCACCACTCCCGCCAACCCGCCCAGCGTCACATAGACGAACACCAATTTAAACGTCGCGAACATTCATCTCCGAGCATACTGGTTTTGCCCCGCACCCGTTCCAACCCCGCATCTCATTCACGCATCCATTCTCTACATGGTCCCGTTGAACCGCATCCCCATCGCTCCGCTAAGGGCTGTGTCGCGCCCCGCGCCTGCCCTCATTGACCGCCTCCGCGTCACCCTGGACGAAATTGACCAGAGTCTCGCGGTTCGCCCGGACTACCCCGCCGCGCGCGAGTTCAGAAAATTCCTGATCGGCGCCATCGAGGACATTCGGGCCCGGCAGTTCGACCGGACAGGACGTCTCGACCCCGCCGCGTAAACGCCAGTGCCGCCCCCAGACGCAAAGAGGCCAGGATCGTTCCCGGCCTCTCGTTTTACGCAGCGTCACAAACTACGCGTTGGCCTCCGTTATTTCGCGAACCTCGTTCCTCCGCTCACGCTAAGACCTCTTCCCATCAATTTGACACGCCGCTCCCGGGTCGCCCTCCAGACCCCGCGCAGGTTTGTCCCAAACAAAATCGCAAACGGAGAAGTGTCGGGTAGATCACTCCGGCGGCCAGGCAGACGTACGTAACTCAGTTGGAGCGTGGCTGGAATAGTCCATTTTTGTTATTGCTGGTAATCCGGTCGCCCTGTTAGGCTGCGTTCGGCGTCGATACCGGGTCGCCGCGAATCTTATCAGTCCAACACGTTTGCTCTTGGCTCCCCGTGTGACAAGGCCTGCTCCCGCAGCTATCCGATTGGAGTGATCATGACTCGCAGCCTCTCTTCCGTCTTCCTGTGTACTTCCCTGTCGCTTTCTCTGGCCGGCCTGGGCGGGTGCTCCCTGGTGCAGGGTCCTGCAAACGGCGCGGCCTCCACGTCCTCTTCGCCGGCGGCGAAGGCGACCGGCATGGTGCAAGGCGGGCAGCAGCCGGTCACTGGCGCCACCATCCAGCTCTACGCTGTGGGCACAACCGGCTACGGATCCACTCCGACCCCCCTCATCGGCGCCACCTTCACCACCAGCGACGGCACCGGCGTCGTGAACGGCAACGCCAACGCGGGCAATGCCAACAACACCCTCGCCGCGGGAGACTTCACCATCACCGGCGCCTACACCTGCCCCACGGCGAGCACGCTGGTGTATCTCGTCGCCACCGGCGGCAATCCTGGCCTCACTGCGGGCACCAACAACAGCGCCATCGTTCTGCTGTCGGCGCTCGGCCAATGCGGCTCCCTTACCTCCTCCACCTTTGTCTCCATCAACGAGGTCACCACGGTGGCCTCCATCTACGCGCTGTCCCAGTTCGCCAGCAGCAGCGGCAACATTGGTTCCGTAAGCGCCACCACCGCGGGCATTGTCAACGCCTTCGCCAACGTCGACAACATGGTCGACATCGCCACCGGCGCCGCTCTCACCACCACGACCAACGGCAACACCGTGCCGCAGGCCGAGATCGACACCATCGCCGACATTCTGGTCCCATGTGTCAACTCCGCCGGCCCCACCTCCACGGCCTGCGCTACGCTCTTCTCGGCAGCCACGCCTAGCGGGGGTACCGCTCCCACGACCGTGGTGGGGGCCGTCCTCGACATCGTGCTCAACCCCGGCAACAACGTCCCTTCGCTCTTCACCATCTCCACCGCCAACACCGCCTTCCAGCCAACCTTGAGTTCCGCGCCCTCGAATTGGACCGTGTACCAGGGCGGGGCCACCACAAACTGCGGGTACAGCGGCCTCGGCTATACCGTAAGCGGCACGGTCAACTACTTGGGCACGCAGACCGGCCAGATCTATCTGGCGTTGGGCAACACCAGCTGCGGCGGCGGCGGCACACAGGGCACCAGCATATCCGCCAAGGGGACGTACACCATCCAGGGTGTTCCACCCGGCACATATGTCCTGCAAGCGTTCATGGATACCCAGGGCTACGGCGCCACCAATGCTGCCGACCCAACGGGCAGCGCCTCAGTGACGGTGAGCAGTTCGAACGTAGGGAGTCAGGACCTCACGCTGGGCGATCCCGCGACCGTCACCCTTCCCTCGGCTCCCAGCCTCCAGTCGGTGGATCCATTCAACACCGGTGCCGCTGCTTTCTTCAACGCGATAAAGAGCAATGGCACGGAGGCGGCAACCTCCTACACTCTCCAGTGGAGCACCAACTCGTCCTTTACCCCGATCGCCGGAAGCCAGACCTTCCCTGCAATCGGCACGCACAGTAATATCTGTCTCGTGAATGGACTCACGGACGGCAGTGTGTATTACTTCCGTCTTTATGGCACCTCGGCGGGCACTCCGGTCAGTCCCTATTCCTCAACCTATGGCCCGATCACCATCGGTGCGCCCGCCACCGGCAGCAGCGTCTCGGGCGCGGTCACCACTACCGGCACAGCGACCGGTCCTATGTATGTGGGCCTCTACAACCAGTACACGGGCGCCGCCTATGCTGAATACATCGCTCACCCGGTGAGCATGCAGGGGTATACGGTCGTGGTCCCCAACAGCGCCACCGCGGTCTATGAACCGTTCGCCATCGTCGACCAGAACAACGATGGCGCAGTCGACGCGGGTGACATCCAGAACGTCGATAACAACGGCGCCGGCTCTCTCATCCCGATCACCGGCACAACGGCCAACGTCAACTTCACGGTGCCCGCCGGCAACTCCATCGCCGCGGTGCAGACGACCCATTACCAGTCAGGCACTCCGGTCTACAACATCTCCCTGTCGCTCTTCGCGGGCACCAGGCTGCCGGTGTCGGTCACGCTGCTATCCAGCTCCAACTCCGACGGCGCCAATGTGGCCGGGCCCTCGGACATTGCCCTTTGCGGCCAGAGTGCCAGCAGTTGCGGCAACGGCTTCCGAATCGGCTACAACCTCGCTGCCAGCAGCGCTCCCGCCGTCGGCGATACCTACTTCTTCTTCGTCAAATACAGCGACGGCAGTACAGAAACCGTGTCCGCCGCTGTCACCGGCGTCCTCAGCGACTTTGCCACCGGCCTTGCCACCACCGGGACCAACACCACGCCGACGTTTACCTGGACCGCCCCGGTCTGCGGCGCCTGCAGCACCTACGTGTATACGTTCAACCTGGCACCGGCGAACGGCAACAACATCTGGCAGGTGCCGGGGAACGCAAATGGCCTTCCCTACTCGACAACCTCCTTGGCCTGGGGCGTCGATCCGACCGACTCCGGCAACACGCCCTCCGTGGGCAGCCTGACCTCGGGAACGAACTACAGCTGGACTATCGGAGTCGTGGACAGCAACGGCAATCAAGCCGACACCCAGGCGAACTACACGCCGTAAGCGGCGGCCGCCCATCGGCTCAAACGGCAAACGCGTTCTTTGCAATTGATTTGGGTTCTTGATTGGGACGGCTGGCACTGGAGGTATTCATGAAGAGATCGACGGTTGTGTATTTTGGATTTGCGGTCTTGTTCCTGGTGACGACAACGCTGCACGCGCAGACCGGATGCACGGATTCGCCGGAGAATCCTACGGCGGTGCTGGCGCTGGTTGGCGGCGCGGGGGCGCTGTTCTCGGCGGTGCGGGCACGGGTCAAGGCGCGGAGTGCCGCAAGGCGCCCCTCAACTCGCCGAACATCTCCACACAAATAAGGCCGGGATTTCTCCCGGCCTGACCTTCCATTTTGTCGCCGCAAATCTCAATTAGCCACGTACTTCTCAATCAGCCCGCAGCCGCGCTCGCGCCTTTTGCTTAGCCCGTTCGCGCGCCGCGATTCTCCACTGCACCAACCCCGCCAGCCCCAGCAGACCCGTACCCAGCAGAAGGATGCTGCTTGGCTCCGGGGTAATCGCCGGTACCGTCTGGGCAATGCCCTGGAACATCAGCAGGTTCACATTATTCCCCACATACTGGCTCTGTAGAATAAAGCTGACCGTCGCCATCGTCGGGTCGTAACCCGTCTCGTCCACAATCCCATCCGCGGTAATCTCCCACCCGCCCGGGATGTTCTCCACCCCGGTCAGCGAGTCCATTGTCAGCGTCGTCGTCACTCCGCCCTCGGTCGAGGTCAGCACCACCGGAGTAATCGAGCCGTCGTACGCAAAATCATCCGCCGCGGTGAACGAAGCCGCCGCGCTTGGCGCACCAAACGCGTCAACCGCCCCCAGCGCATCGGCCGTCGGCCCCGCCGCGCCGGCAAAGAAGTTCATCGTTCCATTGTCATTGGTGTAATCCACTGTTCCGGAGACCGAAACGTCGCCCGTGATCGGCGACGCCACCGCAGGCATCGACAAGGCTGCACCTATGGCAGCAAGAGCAGAAAACGTCAACACTCGACGCAGCATAAGCACCTCAGGGATTCACATCGATCGCAATCGGGACAGCTGGCCTTCAAAAGGCCTTTACATTCCGGTTGGATGTCATCTCGCCCCGATTCGCCCGCCGCCCCAGGACATCCCGTTTGCGTCCTGCCGAATACTTCTTTCGCCCCATCGAAATCCGCCGGATAAGCAAAAAGGCCAGGATCGCTCCCGGCCCGTCGCTTACCGCAAAACAAACTAGGCGCTGGCTGCCGCTGAGGCCTCCGGCGCCGCCGCGCTCGCTGCCGCCGCTTCCTTCTTCAGCTTTCTCTGCTTTCTCGGCCTTCTCCGCCTTGCGCATCACGGCTGCGTTGGCGCCCAGCTCGTCGGCCAGCATCTCCGTGGTAGGCCGTGCTCGCCTATCCTGCGGCTGCGATGTGCGGCAGAAATGCATTTCGGAAACGCTGCAGTGGTAAAAACCCGACTCCGAGTGTGAGCAGAAATGCTCAGACAAGCGGCGATCAAGGTTCTACATTCTCTTCCAAAGTAAAAGGCGTCGGCGAGATGCTTGCAGACGCCCCGCTTGGAGTCCCACAAAGGTGGCACAGAACCTTTACACATGCAGTCGTGAACAAGTGCGTGCCCATGTCTGCCGATTGGAGAGAATATGAAATCCCGAGTCATTTCGATGTTGGGTTTGGTACTCCCGTTGTTGGCAGTCAGTGCTCATGCCGACACCCTCGGGCCAACTTTGGATACTTTTGCGGTCCTGGGTAGCACGCCGGTGGTGAGCTTCGCGGCGGGCAACGACACCATTACCGGAGATGTGGGTATCTACTCAGCTGCTTCGATCACAGGCACCTTCACCCTAAATGGGATGGAATACGCCGGTGACGCGACCGCGATGGCGGCTCAGGCTGGACTCACCAATGCGTTGACTGTTCTAGGAGGCTTGGCGTCCGTCGGTACCTCGCTGACTAACCTGAATGTTAACCTCAATCCGGGTGTCTATAATATTGCGGCGGCTGATTTGACGGGAACCCTCACTCTCACAAACACCCTTGACGTCACCGATCCAACCTGGGTTTTCATAGGGAGTGCGCTGACCTCCTCGGGGTCAGTTGTGATGACGCCTGGGCTTTTCGACGCAGCCGACGCCGGCGTGTTTTGGGATATCAGCAGCTCCGCGACCCTCTCTGGTACGTTCTTAGGAAATGTTCTCGCGGGCACGAGCATCACTACCACTGGCGTAACAGATAGTTGCGGTAGACTCTTGGCGTCAACTGGTGACGTGACCTTTGCCGGCGACAACACCATCTCCGACACCTGCTCGGTCAGCACCAGCGGTCTGAGCGGCGGCACGGTTACAGCCCCTACCCCGGAACCCGGCACCTTTACGTTGCTCTCATCCGGACTGCTCGGATTGGCCTTTCTGGCGTTCCGCAAGTCGCGTGTAAGTCCGCTAATTTGAAATTCGCTGACACCGACCATGTTACCTTGCCAGCGGAAAGCGCGCCTCCACCCCCACCTCCACCCCCACCCTAAAACCACCCGCTCAAGTTCACCCGACTATCAGGTCCCACCAGACCTGATAGTCGGGATCGGGCGGGCGGTTCTTATTAATCGATAGATATCGCCGTCGCTAAACTCGGTGGTCACCTCAAAACCGGCCATAGGAATTGGCTGAAGACGTGATTGTTTTATCCTGCCGCAGGGTGTGTTTGCAAGGCGTGGTTTGAGCCGTTGGAGCTGGTTTGATCGACTGTTCGTTCACATTGCCCGGCACTCACCCAACGCCGCCACGCAAAAAGGCCGGGATCGCTCCCGGCCCTTCGCTTGCCCACAGCAAAACAAACTACGCGTTGGCGGCCGCTTGGGCCTCCTGCGCCGCCGCGCTCGCTGCCGCCGCTTCCCTCTCGGCTTTCTCCGCCTTTTCGGCCTTCTCCGCCTTGCGCACCACGGCGGAGTTCGCGCCCAGCTCGTCGGCCAGCTTCTCCGTGGTAAACGACTCGATCACGTCGCCCACCCGGATATCCTTGAAGCCCGCCAGATCGATGCCGCACTCCACGCCCTGCCGCACCTCGCTCACATCGTCCTTGAAGCGCTTGAGCGACGCAATCTTGCCGCGCCACACCTCGTCGCCCTCGCGCAGCACGCGCACCTGCGCCGTCCTCGTAATTAAGCCATCCAGCACGCGGCATCCGGCGATCTGTCCCACCTTGGTGATTTTGAAGACGTTCAGCACCTCCGCACGGCCCGCGTAGTTCTCCTTGAACACCGGATCCAGCAGCCCGTACATCGCCTTCTCGATCTCCTCGCGCAGCTCGTAGATGATCGAGTGCAGCCGGATCTCCACGTTCTCCCGCTCGGCCACATCCGCCGCCTTGCGGTCCGGCCTCTGGTTGAAGCCGATGATCACCGCGTTCGAGGCCGACGCCAGCAGCACGTCCGACTCGGTAATCGCGCCCACGCCCGAGTGCAGCACGCGTACCCGCACCTTCTCCGTCGACATGCTCTGCAGGTCCTCGGCAATCACCTCCACCGAACCCTGCACGTCGCCCTTCAGGATCAGGTTCAGATCCTTCATGCCTGCCTGCTTGATCTGCTCGGCAAGTCCCTCGAGCGAGACGCGGGAGCTCTTGGCCAGCTGCGCCTCGCGCTCCTTC
>Ga0182024_10010841_pt1 | contig 18469 bp, 10 predicted proteins | sample P32metaG_FD_120480 | JGI IMG/M metagenome (GOLD analysis project Ga0182024, IMG submission 120480) | Permafrost microbial communities from Stordalen Mire, Sweden - P3-2 metaG (Illumina Assembly) | ecosystem: Environmental > Terrestrial > Soil > Wetlands > Permafrost | place: Sweden: Stordalen... | reverse complement strand
TCAGCGGCGCGGACATGTCAAGGGCGCGGCCTTACCGCGTTCATCGCAGACCCTTGACAGGGAGCACCGCTGGAATAACGCCGGTTGTGAAGGCGCGGGTTGAGTGGGGAAAAAAATGGAGAGGAAACGACTTCGGCTAAGAACACCGAATGGAGAGGACGTGCTGCAATGGACCGTGAGGAATGGCGACGGGATAGAAGCGGACTGCGTGCAAGCAAACGCGTGTTATGGGCGCATTTGTGGAACGCTTGTCATTTGTCGGAGTGACACGGATAATGGTGCCGATTCCAAACATCCACTTCGGAGCTGAGGCTCATGGCATTCCAGACGCCGATTGCTGTAAAAGAAGCGATCGGTAATATCTACGGCAAGAAATATCTGTTACCGGCGATTCAGCGCGAAGTGGTCTGGGACACCGCTCAGATCGAGCGACTTTTTGACTCGCTGATGCGTGATTACCCGATAGGCTCTTTTCTGTTCTGGATGGTGAAAAGGAAACAGACAGGCAGCTATCAGTTCTATGAATTTGTTCGCGACTATCACGAGAAGGAAAATCCGCATAACGCGAAGGCGAATGTCAGTGGGCAAGAGGACATCATCGGAATTCTGGACGGACAGCAACGGTTGACTGCCCTCTATGTTGGCCTGCGGGGATCGTTTGCCTACAAGGAACCACGAAAGCGCTGGGAGAACCCACAGGCGTTCCCTAAACGGCGTCTGTACCTAAATCTGCGAGGTCGTTCAAAAGACGAGAGTCGTGATCTTCTCTTTGACTTCCGGTTCCTCACAGACAAAGAGGCTGAGGAATCCAAGAAAGATGTCTATTGGTTTAGGGTTGGCGATGTCCTTGATCTCAAGAGTCAGTTTCAGGTCAACAACTATCTAATCAAGAATGGGTTGATGAAGGAAGAGGAGGCAAAGGCCCAGTTTGCGAATGAAACGCTCTTCAAGTTGTGGTCGGTCATACACGAAAGCCGTGTTATCAACTACTTCTTGGAAGAAGACGAGCACCTCGACAAGGTTCTGAATATCTTTATTCGCGTTAACAGCGGGGGCACGATCCTGAGTTATTCAGATCTCCTGCTTTCAATTGCGGCGGCTCAATGGACCAAATACGACGCCAGAGAAACGATCACCGGATTCGTGGATGAAGTTAACAGTATCGGCAATGGTTTTGATTTCAATAAAGACTGGGTGCTGAAGAGTTGTCTTGTTCTTTCAGATTTCAGAGACATGGCTTTTAAAGTGGACAACTTTAATAAAGCCAACATGAACAAGATTGAGGGAAATTGGGAGGATATATCGAAGGCGTTGCGAAATGCTGTGATCCTCGTTTCCTCGTTCGGATACAGTCGAGAAACCCTGACCTCCAATAACGCAGTTATCCCCATCGCTTACCATTTGTTGAAACGAGGTCTGCCATCCAACTTCGATCAATCGGGCAAGTACGCTACGGAGCGCAAGCGAATTCAGCAATGGCTGATGGTGTCTTTGTTGAAACGGGTATTTGGCGGGCAGCCTGATAACGTATTGCGTCCCGTCCGTGACGTCCTTAGCGAGGAACCTGACACATTTCCGCTGGAGGCGATCCGCGAAAAGTTTAAGGGAACGACGAAGTCATTGTCGTTTACGAAGGATGACATCGACTCCGTTCTCGAATCTCGTTATGGCCAAAGCTACACCTTTTCCGTTCTGGCCTTGCTTTATCCCACGTTGGACTTTCGGAATACGTTCCACATCGACCACATACACCCACGTTCGCTGTTCTCCCGAAATAAGCTGATCAAGCGCGGGATCGACGGTGACGACCTCGGATTTTATCTGGACCATGTCGACCTCCTCCCCAACCTTCAGCTTCTCGAAGGAATTCCGAACCAGGAAAAGACTGACACAGAATTTGAAAGCTGGTTGCATGAGACATACAAGAGCAAACAGACGCGGCGGTCGTTCACGGACAAGAACTACATCCCCGAAAAAGTAGATTTGGATGTCGACAATTTCCGTGAATTTTCTGAGGAAAGACGTTCTCTCCTTTCTGCTCAGCTGACTGCACTTTTGAAACCGGAGTAGAGGACGGGGCTGACGGGGTTTTCCCGTCTTGAATGCAGCCAGATGAGCTTACAATGTACTGCATTTAGCCTGTATAATGCATTACACTAAGAGAGAGAATTGACATGCCGCGCGGAAAGCCTAAGACAAAAACGGCCGTGATGAGCCTCCGCATTTCCCCCACGGTTAAGGCTGCGGCAGAGCGTGCCGCAGAACATGATCATCGAAGCGTGACCAATTTGGTTGAGGTTCTTATCCTCAATCACTGTAAGGACTTAAATATCCCGGTTGAGGTCCTCACCCCTAAGGAGAACCCGTAATGAAGAGATCTGCTGCCAACCGGACTACGAAATCCGTAGTCGACCGAGGTACCACCTCTGCAGTCGACGACGTCCGGTTCTATCGTGCAAACGAACGGCCCTATGGAGTGTTCAGCAATCTGTTTCGAAGGTCAATTAATTTTGAGGGGCGAGTATTCCCGACGGCGGAGCACGCATATCAAGCAGGAAAGGCACGAAAAGAAGAGGTGCGGGAGTGGATTCTGAGCGCGCCAACTCCGGGGCTAGTTGCGATGGCCGCGCACGGACTCTATACGTGGGACATCGTGCCCGACTGGTCGCAAATCAAATATGATCGAATGCGCAAGGTGCTTCGAGCAAAATTCACTCAGCATGACGATTTACGCCAGCTTCTGCTTTCCACGGGTGGCGCCCGGATCGTGGAAGCCGGCCGCGTGGCGAACGTGGTGAACTGTACTTGGGGAGAGGTCAATGGGAAGGGACGAAACATGCTAGGGCTATTGCTGATGGAGCTACGCACGGAGCTGATCGAGGCTTCGTCTGCGGCTGGCCCCAAAACCGAAAGCACATTCCCGCGAAATGGACTTGCCGCGCGCGGAAGTAAGATTTCAGCGACTAACTTGAGACGGGGGGCCGCTGCAACGACCGCATGACCGCCACGCACTACGAAGCCGAGCTGAGCAAGCTCGGAACCACGTATGATCGAGCGTTGCATGCGGATATTCAGCATGTTAAGACTGCAATAGCTGGTGCTAGCGAAGCGAGCATAATAGGAGTTGGCTCGGGTGGCTCTTTTACAGCGGCCTCACTTCTGTGCAATTTGCACGAGACTTATACGGGGAGGGTTTCGCGCCCATCAACTCCTCTTGAGATTATTTGCAATCCCACGCTGGCCGCAGCGAGTCCAGTATTTCTGATTTCCGCCGAGGGCAAGAACCCCGACATTATTGAAGCACTTCAGCGAGCGCGCCTTCATAGTGCGCGGCCAATCCACGTCGTTACGAACCGTGGTGATAGCCCCCTAGTTGAATGCGCCGCACGGCTAGCGAATATCAATCTTCATGTCTTCGAGCTTAGCGAAAAGGATGGGTATCTCGCGACAAACAGCCTTTTGCTAAATGCAGTCGTGATCGCCCGAGCTTACGGGGAGCTTGATAATGACAGGGCGGCGATGCCGCCTTCATTGGACGCTCTCAAGCTCCGTAATGGCACGATCGAGGCTTGGCTGATTCAGGCGGCATCCTTCGCGAATGAAGCTGCGAAGCGAGGTGGGATCATCGTTGCGTTCTCTCCCTTGTTGCGGCCGGTCGCTGCCGATCTTGAATCCAAGTTATCGGAGAGTGCTCTTCTGCATTGTCAAATCGCAGACCTGAGATCGTTCGCTCATGGTCGCCATTTGTGGCTGGCAGAACGCCCTGCCGATTGCGCTATTTTGGCGCTAATAGAGCCGTCCCTCGAAAAGCTCTGGGCTGGGATGCGCGACCTGCTCCCACCCGAGATACCAACGATTACCATGTCGTTTCTTGGCGCTAAGCCACAAGATTTGCTGGCAGGACTGGTCGCACAAATGCGGCTCGTTTCGGTGCTCGCAAGCCTTAGAGGTAAAGATCCAGGACGCCCCGACGTTCCTCAATTCGGGCGCGACCTTCACTACATAAACGTTCCTCAGCTCATTCCGCCTCCTCCGGAGCCTATTGGGGGAGGTGAAACATCAAAATATGACGTTTTGGGAGCACGCTGGCCAGCTCTACAACATCGCGGTGCGATGCACCGTGCCCTTGAAAGCTTCCAGTCTGCCATTGAAGAGCAAACCTTCAGAGCGATCGTGTTCGATTACGATGGAACTCTCTCGGTCTCGCGGCGCGCTGATGCATCCCCGCCCACGGCGATCATTGATCATCTGAAGCGCCTCGTCGAATCTGGCGTTCTCGTGGCTATCGCGTCCGGGCGAGGCACTTCTATTCAGGAAGAACTACAGCGCTGCCTTCCCGAAGAATATTGGCCCAAAATCCGTGTGGGCCTTTATAACGCTGGACACATCTCCAGTTTGGCTACCGCACCAGAAAGAGCTCGACCAACGAGCGAATTTCTGAGCCACGTCACTCGGATCGTGCGCGGCCTTAAGGGTCTCGGAGTGCCGATCGAAACCATTCGCACAAGCCATCCCTATCAGGTGAGCGTTCGATTTCACGAGGGCGCAAATATCGAAGGTAACTGGTTCGTGATCGCTGACGCGCTCAGGCAGGCAGGACTCGACCTCTCGCGAGTGGTCAAAAGTAAGCACTCAGTCGACATTTTGAGCACGCTTGCTGACAAGTCTCATTTGGTCGCGCATGTGATCCAGGAATTCAAAATCAACCCATATGAGATTTTGACAATGGGCGATCAAGGCGCATGGCCCGGAAACGATTCCTCCCTCCTCGAACACCGTTATTCTCTCAGTGTAGACGCACCTTCTCGGCGCCTCGACAGAGGCTGGAAACTGGCCCCCAGCCATAAGCGTGATGTGGACGCGACATTGTGGTATTTGGAGCGTATTCAACATCTGGGAGATGGGAGATTCAGAATGCGGGTGGGCAGCCGGACGAAGGACGCGGTTCAATGAGAGACCAAAACGCCCAAACACTTCTTGCGAAGGTCATGAACTGGGAGACGGAAGAGGAGGTGATCAGCCGGGTCCCATCTTTGCAATTACTGGCCGACTACAAATACGATCATTATCAGCGCTTCGGGCCGGGTCGCCGGTTCATTGAAAGCCTGGCGCTTTGGCTGGACCAGTTCGATCCCAAAGATCGGGAGACCGCGTTGGATCTAGTGTTAGGGCGCCTGATTTATTTTTCTGAAGGCGAACTATTGCATTTGGTTCAAACTGCGTATCCCGACCTGATTGTCCAAGAAAGGCTCCAGCTAGTCGCCGACGAGCAGGGTATCTCGGCATACCGTGTCGGCGAGATCCGACATCACCCTAGATTCAAAGAACTCCAGCTCAAAACCCTTTATCTGGGTCTCAGTGATGGTGCGCGAACGAACGAGATCCGTCGAGCAAGCGGAGGAGAGATAGGCAACGAACAGATCTGGCAGGCCTATGAGCTGGGTGAGGACAAGGCTAGCGAAATGGCCGACGGTCTAAAAACCGCACTCGGAGAGTCGGGCTTTCAAACTATCAACGCCCGCTTCAACCTGATCTGGCTCCTTGACGACTTTTCCGGTAGCGGCAACACTTATATTCGGTTCGACAGCAAGACGGGGAAGTACAAGGGAAAGATCAAGAAGGTCTACGAACGCCTAAATCGCGGCGATCTTATCGACACGTCTCACTACGAAGTGTTTCTTCTCCTGTACGTCGCAACGCGTAAGGCCATCGACCATATCTCATACTGGGCGGAACGTTTCACCTCCGAGAACGGGTACAAACCCCTTCAGGTAAGGGTGATCTGCACGCTGGAGGACAACGAGGCGCTCAGTCGTGGATGGACGCCGGAGCTACAGTCGATATTGACGAACGCCGCGTACTACGACCCAAAGGCGTTCGACAAGCATATTGCTGTCGGTGGCACGACTGACGCGCAGTTAGGCTTTGCTGCGTGCGCCTTGCCGGTTGTCTTGCCCCATAATACGCCGAATAATTCGGTGTATGTCCTGTGGGGCCCCGAAGCATTCCGTTTTTTTGGCCTGTTCCCGCGGGTTAGCCGCCACCGAGAGTTCTAATGGCATATCGCACAAACCCATTTTTGGAAAGGATGTCCGAGCGTACATCGGATCAAGAGTTCGTTCGACTCTTTTCCCCGAAAATCCTTGAAAAACTCGCTGAAGATGCTTTTGAAGGGGCGGTTCATATGTTCCGCAGCCCTCCGGGCGGCGGGAAGACCACTCTTCTTCGAGCCTTCACACCTTCAGCCCTTCGTGCCTTCTGGCATGCTCGCCGCGCGCCGGAAATGACCGAGTCATATCAGCGTCTTTTGGTACATCAAGTCTTGAATGAACAAGATGGGCCCCAAGTGCTAGGAGTCCTCCTCTCCTGTGCATCGGGATACGCGGATCTGCCGCCAAGTGCGGCATTGGATCGTGAAGGGTTGTTTCGGGCACTGCTCGATTGTCGGGTGGTACTGCGGGCGCTCCGGAGCCTGGCAACACTTCTCGGGCATTCATCGACCACACAACTGGACGACATCCGCCTCGAATACGATCCAAGTGCAAGCGACCTCAAATCGATACCTACCCAAGGCAGCGCAGCAGACTTGCTTGCCTGGGCCGAGCAGCGCGAACGAGCTGTTTATGCGGACTTGGATTCGATGGCAAGCAAGAACGCGATAGGCATGCAGCCGAACGTGAGATTCGAGGGCGTCCTTTGGCTTCAATCGGTTCGTTTTGTATTTGATGGCAAGGAAGTAGCACCCCGTCGCCTTCTGATGATTGATGATGTTCACAAATTGCGCCGAAAGCAGCGGGCAATGCTCATCGAAGAACTTACGGAAATTCGGCCCAGCATACCTATTTGGCTCGCCGAGCGGAGCATTGCGTTGGGAGAAGAATTGCTTTCGCAAGGTACACGCGAGGGGAGGGACCTGCGCCACTATGCGCTTGAAGAGCTCTGGAATGCGGGAAGGGGGCAGATTCAGTTTGCCACGTTCGCGCAGAACATTCTGGATCGCAGATTAGACGCCCAATCAGAAATACCCTCTGGAGCATTCTCTCAATATTTGCGAGCGGCATTGCAACCCGACGATGTGCAGAAACAGATCGAAAAAGGGTTCGCCATCTTCCGGGGAGACGTGGCTCGATACAGAACCAATCCTCGCTATGTCGAGTGGGTTGACAAGGCAGAGCGTCACTTAGCAGATCTGAGTCTGGAATCACTGCACGAGCTATACACCACCCGGATATTGTTAACGAGAGACATACACAAGCGCCAAATGAGCCTGGAACTAGGTCCTCTCTCCGCAGCAGAACTTGAACAGCGTGATAGTTCTCAGGTCGGAGGAGCAGCTGATATTTTCTTACACGAAGAACTGGGCATTGCATATTACTTCGGCATTGACCGACTTTGCATCATGGCTACTAGTAACGTTGAAGAATTGCTTTCGCTGGCGGCAACACTCTATGACGGCCTTCGAGCAAAACAGATCCTGCGCAGGACGGAACTTGTACTGTCTCCGCAAGAGCAAGAGAAGCTCCTAAAGGAAAGCGCAAAGCGAAAGCGCGACTTTATTCCAAAGAATCACACCGAGGGAAATAGAGGGCAGCGGCTGTTGGACTCGATAGGCTCCTACTGCCGCGAGCGTACGTTCCTCCCCAATGCACCGTATGCGCCGGGAGTAACGGGAGTCCGGCTGTCCGCATCTGAGCTACACAAATTAAATTCGGGACGTTTGGGCGAACTCGGCGGAACACTGAGGAAAGTGCTGGCGGAATGCGCAGCTGAAAACTTGCTGGCTTCGAGGCCGAGTGCCGCGAGCACATCTCGCGATAGTGGAACAGTCTTTTATCTCAACCGTACGCTTTGTGCGTATTATGACCTGCCGCTGCAGACCGGCGGATGGCAGGACGTTGACGCTGACAAATTAATCGACTGGATGGAACGAGGACGGATTCCAAGCAAGCTCCAGTCCCTGGAGGCAAGCTGAATGTTGTGGCAGCACTACGTCTTTCGGCGAGCTCAGGAGGTTCATCCGACCTGGGAGATGCTTTTCGAGCGGCGGAAAGTACGGCTGCTGTACATTGCCGGCTGTGGATTCGACGTTAGAGCCCAGATAGTCATGAAACAGTTTGTTCAGGGGCTTCGCGAATCGCGGGCCGAAATTGAGGATGCGCAGCTTTTGCTCATCGGCTTTACGGGATATCGACTTGACGACGAATTGCGAGAGGAGACCAAGATCAATGAAGCTGCGCTGACGGAAATTTTTCGAGAACTGGGGCCGGCAACAGGAGTTTCAATCGGCTCTTCCAGTTCGAGCGAGGACGTAAGTGCCAGCGCGGCCCTGAGACAAGGTCTTGAAGAAGTGTTGTCGCACTTGAGTGGAGTTACAGATGTGGTGCTTGATGTCAGTTCGCTGCCTCGCGTTGTGTACTTGTCTCTCTTGACCGGCATCCTCTCTGCATTGATACCAGACAAGAACGCCCCCAACGCCCTCCACGCGAACGGGATTACGTTTCAAGTGCTTGTCGCAGAAGATGCCGCTCTTGACGCAAAAATCCAGTCCGAAGATCCAAGTAACGATTTGATTTATATTCCCGGCTTCTCAAGCGCTCTTCAGGCCGAAAGCTTTCAGGATTGGCCTCTCGTGTGGTTTCCCGTTCTTGGCGAGGGGAAAGTTAGCCAACTTGAGAAAGTGATGAATCAGGTCATCCCGTCGAATGCCGAGATTTGTCCTGTGTTACCCCACCCGTCTAGGGACCCGCGTCGCGCCGATAGGCTCCTCGGACAGTATAGACAGCCCCTCTTTGACACTCGGGAGACGCCGACAGCCAACATACTTCTTGCCCACGAGGGACATCCGTTTGAAGCATATCGACAATTGCTTGGTGCGATGATTCGCTATCAAAAGAGTCTGTCCATCATGGGAGGGTGTCGTCTCGTGGTGACGCCACTTGCGAGCAAGCTGATCACGATTGGGATCGGGTTGGCATGCTTTGAAATGCGCCCACCTGAGGTCGCCGCCGAATATCGGGTAGCCATTCCCTACGCAGAACCGACAAGGTATGTCGTCTCGGTTGACTCGTTGCGAGCGTCCAAACCAGAAATCTCCGCCCTCATTTTGACAGGTGATGCATACGATGAAGGCGGGAATGCCGGATTGCGGTAAATCATTACAGAGCCCTCGCGATCTTGAGGTGACCACTGTCTCCGCAAGATTAGGTCATCCCCAACGCCTTCATCGCCGCCGTCATCGGATCGGAGAAGAACACGGGGTCAACTCGTTCGACGATGTCACCAGAGACTTCAAGGAAGTTCCGCTTGTTTTCGAGGGGGATTAGCGCCTTGCGCGCGCCGTTGTCCATTGCAACTTGCAACGGCTCAGCCAGGGACCGCATCGGCTTGATGTTACCCTGGATGCTAAGATCGCCGAGAATGACGAGGCCTGGCTGAACTGACAGCCTCTTCAGGGCCGAGTATATGGCGACAACCAAGGCAATCCCGACTTCGCAAGGGACGTGATTGCTGAGTAGATCAATGGCTTCAACGTGGAAATCGGTCGTATCAACCTGCTGGCCGACTCCCATCTTGACCTTCTGTCCCATTAGATATGCAAAGGCCCGGTTAATCGACTCCCGCATCAGTCCTTCGACTCCGCCGGCGATCTTGAGCTTACCAGTACCCGGCGAGCAACCAACTTCAAGGCGGTAAAGGCCAACCTTGGCGTGATCGTCTACTGAGGATGTGTACACCGATCCCGGGGCCAGAGGGTCAAGCGAGATCATGTCCCGCCCGCCCTGTTCGGGTACGCCGATGAACTTCTCCTCTCGGGTTTCGTTGTCTATCAGTGAGAAGGACGTTTGGTGAAACTCGAAAGAACCCATCTTCTTGAGTTGTTCCTTCACCCGGCGACGACCTTCGATAGACAACTCGACAAGTTCGGATAGTTCTTCCTTGGAAACATTACCGCTCGGGTAGATCAGTTTAATCAAACCCGAAACGGACTTCCTCACCGCTTTGACATCACGTGACTTTAGGTGCGCTCCCAGCGAAAAATTCCGGTCGAGGATTTCGGTGAATGTGTGCTTCCTCAGCTCTCGCAGCGCCTCCGCCAGATAATCCACAACGAAGCCGTAATGATTAGTGAAGAAATCCACCTTCATCTTTGGCATTTCCCAGCCGGGGATGTAAAAGTGGATTCGGTCGAGAAACGCCATATCTTCTCGGATCACGTCGGGCATCGGCATAAAGAGGTGGGACGACCGCACCATCACTTCGACCGGCTGGTTGGTGTTCCCGAACATAGCGATGGAAGCCATGCCGGACAGGGAGTCCTTTCCGCGGGCGAATGTCCCCGACTCGCAGTAGGTCTTGAGAGTCGTTACGACCTCCTTTGGCATCTTTTGCAGGTCGGCCACTTCATCGAAGCCGATGGCATCCCAGATTCCGACCAATCCCATCTTGCCGCTGGCCATATTGAAAAAAAGGTTGGCCACCGTCGTCGGACCTGTGAGCAGGATGGTGTATGGAGACAATTCCTGATAGCCGTAGCTTTTCCCCGTCTCACGTGGGCCAAGCTCAACCAGGTTATAGTTGGCCTCTGCGAGCGGTATCAGCCGTACCAAGTAGTGCAATTTCTGGCGGCGATTGAAGTGCGATGGTTCGAGGCCGACAGTGCGTAGCAGGAGGTTGATCCATTCGTCGCTGGAAAATTGTTCTCGGCACGCCCGGTATTCTTCGAGATCGAACGTGGCAACCTGGATGGGTTTGAGGCTGTCGATCCAGAACGGGCTGCGTTTACCGGTCTGCGTTTCGTCGAAGTGGTGCCTAATATCAACTTGCGCCCAGATCCCGCCCATCAGAAGCCGGTCGTAATCCCGCAGGAAGTGTTCGGGGATGTGAACGAACTTGTTGCCAAAATTCTTCAGCTCAGCCCAGTGCTTGTCATCCTCGGAAACGTACCGTACCTGCACTTTGTCAATTAATGTGTGCTTTCCTTTGTCTTTGACGAGCGACTGCGCCTTATTAGCCTCATCGGGACGGACGAAGTTCGAGGACAGCGTATTGTTGACCACCTTTAGCCCTGCTTCGATAGCTACGGGATCGTCGGTAGCGCAATACTTTCCGAGCAGATACTCCAGGACGAAGACGGGGACATTTGCGCCGACCTTCACCTTACGAACCAAGTCCTTGCGAACCACTTTGCCAGGAAACACTGCGTTTGCTTTTTTATCTAGTTCAGGCATGGTTATTTGTCACATCGATATTGCAACATCGATCGTCAGCATCGCCAGTTCGACGCCGGTAGTGGCATCGAGCAGATAAACTCCAGCCGTTTTCTGAGCAGGGTCTCCCGTCACCATCACTGTAACGGTATTTGGTTCAATTTGCTTCTTGTCATTCTCCGCGACCTTTAGCTTCACTTCGCCGGTTGCATCCTCAAATCCGTAGGACGCGCTCACGGGGACCGAAATGCTTGTTTTGTTTGCTCGCACTTCGATCCGCACTTTCGGGAGTTCAAATCCGAAGAGGCCCAGCTCCTTCTGGCTTCCAGCGATCTGTACAGAGAAGAATCTTGTCGTGAGTTTCGCCGTGCCCGGAGTCAATATCCACTGAATGCCAGTTGAAGGGGCTGAGGACTTCACCGCCGAGTGCAGTACGACCACCGGAATAATCAGTTCTTGCGGAGATAATCCACCGTGGAAATAGGCTCGCCCACCGCCCCTCGACTTGAAGACGGCGAACGTCCACGGGGTCGCGATGTCGAATTCGCTGTTCACTCCTAGCGAGGCCAGCGATGTCCGCAGATACGACGATTCCGAGTTCCCGCCAACGCCGATCCACACCCGGCGATGCAGGTCTTCGACTTTGCCGCCAGGGGCATCGATCTTCATGTCCTCCCCGATTTCGTCGGCAAACAAATGTCCATGGTCAGCCACCAAAACGATAGTTTTGATACCGTGGTCGGCCAGCACTCGCACGCCTCGCCGCAAGTGACTCAGCACACCGTCTATTTGGAGCCGGGCCTGGGCCACGTTGTCGGCTTCGCACAGTTCGTCGATCTCCTGCGATGTAATCAGGATCAACTCAGCAGTTTGAATACCTTCTTTGACTCTCTTCGTGGGCTTGGGAAGCAGGTCTTCTAGTTTCGCTTCAAAGACCGAAACGCCCGCGTTCTCTTTTAGAAATGCTACGCGATCTTTGCGATCCTTAATGATCTTGCCGCCGATTTCCAATGCCAGCTTGCCTCCGCCGACACTCACCACTTTGGACTCAGAAGCATTGGGCAGCAACGCGGCCATCCCGATTTCGGTAATTGTCGGCATCGTGCCGATGGCCGGCTGGAATTCGAGCTTGAAGTCGTCTGCGAGCAATCGGCACAACTCACGAGCCATCTCGAATCGAAGGGCATCCACCCACAGGTAGGCAACTTTACCGTCGCCAAGGAGCGGCTTCACCTGCTTCTCAAAAATATCCTGCTGCCGGAGCAGCCCTTTGATCGGATGCTTGGCACTTTCGAAGCTGGCGATGAAGTGCTTGGCCAATGCCGAGCCAACTTCCGTGTAGCGCTGTTCGGCCTTGGTGATCAGCTTTTCCAGTTCGTGATGGTCGGTATTCGCACCGAACTCGAAGTTGTACTTGCGACTTTCCATGTGTCGGTGGTGGGTATCGAGCAAGCACCACGGCTCGTCGTCGCCGGCATAAGCTTTTATCAAAGCTGGAACCGCCGTCGGAGCCGTCTTGAGCGCCTTGGATACCCGGTCGGCCTCTATCAAGACCTCGGCAGCCGAGGAGATTAGCGCCCACCGGGCCTGGATTGCCGGCATCGCGTCGGCCCAGAATCGGGACAGGCGATACTGCGCCAGTTGCAGCGATGCTGTGGTCGCCACCTTGCACAGTTCGGTCTCCACATGCACGAGCAAAGCCCGTTCGACGCACAAGAAGGTTTCATTTTCCTTGAGTCTTTCCACGGGCAGTTCAAGCTGGCCAAGGTTAAACTCCTTTTCGACCTTGCTGGCGGCGATCACGTAGCTGTCGCGCACATCCCGGCTGTTTCGCCAGGTTCGCGCCAATCTTACGCTGGCATCGATACCGGCAATACTCGTGGCCACGGGTACAGAAGCGAGCGACGGTGGCGCTTGCTTTTTGAGGACGCTGAGCAGGTCGGTCATCATGACGTGCCGCCCCAGCCTTGTACGCCAACCAGACAGAGCTTCCGCGGCGGAGAGTTCGATGTCGAAACTGATTTGTAGCAGGTGACGCAGTTCCTTCTCGGATTCTTTCTTGCGGATCTCCTCGTCGTACTGGTCGCCCTGCAGAAACGCCAAGGCAACCTCTTGCGGATTGGCTGAGCCGAAGATCAGCGTCAGTATGCCGGTCGAAATGTCTTTTCCTTTTTCGGCTAGAGAATTCAGATCGGCGAGTGTCAGCTTGCCCGACTCAATCTGCCGCTCGATCTCGCCAACCTGATCTTCTCCGAGAATCAGCTTGAGGGCATTGCGGCCCACGACCGACAGCCTGGTATTGCAGGCTGGAGGCTGTTGCCGGGGCTGCATAATCACGCCGGCACAATCGAGCTCGATCAGCGCACTATCGGTTTCGGTTCGCTCCAAGGGCACGTACACGACTAACCGAGGCGGTTGTAAATCATTGAGCAGGTGATCCACTTCTTTGCGGAGCTTGAAGAAGCTCCCTTCGTACCGCGCCACGGTCGTGTTCGGCAGGCGGAGTTCCGCAGCCGCCTCGCGATAGGCTTGCTCCGGGTCGTACCAGACCACTAACCCCTTCTCATCGACCTGCTTGGCGATCAGCTGAACAAGAGCGTCGGTTACGATTCCCATTACTTCACCAGCCCTTTTTGGCGAAGTTGCTTGCCGATGGAGGACCACCCGTAGTTTCCTGCTAGGAGTTCTTCCCAAGACTCCTTGGCCTCCTTCCAGGGAACTAGTTCGTGAAGTGGAGCGATGTTCAGGACGACGCCATCGTTGAGGTCGGGTTCTAAATGCAGATCCGCCGCTCGGCGCAGCTTGTCCTCGAAGTCCCTCAGTTCAGAGAGAAAGTCTTCCTGCCTCTCAGCTTCCTTTGCGATCCGCTTGGCTGTCCCTGATTCGTCGGATGACGCCTTTTGGTTGCGAAGCGTGTCGAGGCGGCTGGTTTCCAAGCGAATCTTCGGTTCGACATAATTTACCAACGCCTTAAAAAGCAGGTCTTTGTCGTATCGATGGTAGTAGAGCCAGATGCCGTAGTTCTTCTTCGCGGACTGAAGTAACCAGTAGATCGGTGCCTTTCGGCGACTCTTAGAATAGCGGGATACATGTTCCTCCCAAAGGCCGTCGTTACCGGGCTTGCGAAAGTAATTCCGCAAGTCCCTAACGCTGAGCCCCTCACAGCATTCCTTCTCAATGGCTTCGGCTCCATTCCTCCAGATAGCTTCGAGCACGTCCCGAACTCGTCGCACGATATCGTCTTGATGGTCCTCGTCGTCAACTAAGATCCCATCGTCCTCAATGCGTATTGGGTAGCCTTCCGGAACTTTCGTCGCCGGCAGCCCATCGACGCCTTTGAGCATCCCCGGTGGACAGGCCAGGAGTGGCGAAAACGGATCGAACTGAAAGTTGGCTGCTTCGATACACTTCCGAGCGTCCCATCTTCCGACTACAACGCCGACGGCATACATGACCGTCGAGGCTGCAATCATTTGCAGCGACGGACTTTCAACTATTGTCTCTTCGTCGGGGTCGAATCCCAGCATTTCGATTGCAAGAGCTTTTGTATTCACGTGATAGATTGAATCGATGCAAGCTGAAATCTTCGTCTGGAGTTGCCGCATTGTCTGCGAGTACTGTACGACCCTGTTTTGGTAGTACGGCAAAGCAGAAGCGAGAGATTCAGGCGAGGCGACCGCATGAAAGGCTTGCGATGTTTCGTTGTCGCTGTCAAGAGCCGCGCACAGGAAACAAAGCTCTTTTGTGGCATCGGTTATTGTCTTGCGTTGCTGCTCATCTGGTTCCACCCACGGAAGTTCCTTGACAGAACCTGGTACGTAGTACGAGAAGTTGGCCTGAAGTTCCACAAGGCAGCGTATCAGCCTAGAGTTGATCCAACCCAAAACGTAATACTTCATCGCTTCGTCGTTCGGATATATGGATGGAGCGTTATGAGAGATTACGCATCCCGCTGGCAAGGCCCTTACGGTGAAGCCTTTCGCGCTTCGGCTGGTGAATGTCAGACCTGGCAGAAAATAATACTTTGATCCCTGACGGCTCTGTGCCGTTTGCCCATTTAGACGGCGATTGGCTTCGGCCAATTCCTCACCATCGTTGTGTCGATTAACAAGCAGATGTACGTCCGCGTAGTATTTCGAATATTCGCCCCCTTTTGAGAAATACTCCCAATAGACTCCACGCCCAACCAGCTCTGGATTCGGTTCCCAAGCGAGACGCAGAAAGCGAAAGTCGTCGAACGTAGTAAGGCCTGTTCGGACGACGCCAGCTTCAGGTTCGAAACGCTCTGTGTTGCGCATTAGCTGGTGCAGGGACGCGCCAAGCGAGTACAAGAGCTTCGCTTGCGGCATCGTCTTGAGGCGGCGCCGCGGGGTTACATACAAAGCGCCGTCGAGGCTCAGGGTGTCCCATCTCGCGGAACGGCACGATTCTTCTTTGTTGGTGCGCGAACGAAAATCAACCGCGAGGAGGTCTGATTGCAGCGGGCGTGTCGATGTCACGTATGCACACGCCTCGACGTAGGCCTCGTCCATTACGCCTAAACCGAGGTCCAACAGGACACTAATCCTCTCTACGAGAGAGGTGGTACGCCACTTTTCAAGACGGGACACCATAAGAAAACTGCGAGAGGTGATCGCGCCGATCAATCCGTTGTGTGTCCCGCGCACAAACCTTTCCACGAAACTGGCGTACAGCTCGATGTATGTAGCTTTTGAAGTACGCTCAAGGTACTCGAATGCGTCCGGCGTGGGCAATCCAAATGGTGGATTCATCAACACCACGTCGTATAGCTTGCGGCACAAGTCGACAAATGCAAACCCGCGTACCGCGTCCTCTGTGAAAAGCCGTCTTTGCAGTCTGTGCCCATTTTCTGACTTCTCAGCGTAATTGCGAAGAGCGTCAATAACCTTGGCCTCGGCCTGCTCAAAGAACTGGGCATCAGTGATCCCTGAAAAGTCGAACCTTTGCTGCACCACTTGTTTCTCTTCGCCGAAGAGACTCTGCTGGACCGACACGGGACCAGCGAGCCATTGCCTCCTCGCGTCAGTAACCGCGTCCCGAATCTCCTCCTCGATCTTAAGTAACGATCCCGCTTCCCCGGCCAGCTTCATCTTGTCGAAGACAACTTCAACTACTTGACCGAGGAGTCTCGGTTCCAGTTGACCAACGAACTCCTTGAGCATCTCGTCTTCGCCTGGCATCGGTTCGGCACAGACGAAGTTCGAGCGGGTGATCTTGAGTCGGTCTTTCCTCAGGCCGATATCTTGATAAGCGCGTTGACATCGAAGCCACAGCGCGAGAGCGGCAATCTGACTAGCGCGCAGATCAATGTCAATACCGTGTAGATTGTGGGCGACGATCAACCGGGGTACGTGCCGCCGCAATTCTTCCAGCGTCGGGTATTCTTCATGAAGCACCGGGCCAAGATTGGGGTCGGCGTAGGCTTCTTCGTAAATTGTCAGCAGGAGGTCGAAGCAATACAAGAGAAAGTGGCCACTACCGCAGGCCGGATCGAGAATCTTCAGTTGTCGTGGGTCTCTCTTGGGACGGTGAGGGATGTGAACCGGGATCTTGAGAAGTTCTTCCTGCGAAAGATCGTCTCCACCGGCGGCGTCCTTCGGCGGTTCTTCTCCCTCGTTCAGGAAAATCTCGGCAGGGCGACGGATCAAGTACCGGCATTGGTCTTTGAGCTTGGTATCACCTTTCCACATTTCGTACCAGAGGCGGCCCAGCGTGTTGTCAGTGAGAAATTCGACCACGTAGCGGGGCGTGAAGAACTGATTGCGGAAGGCTAGCTCGTATGAATTCCTCGGAGCTTGGCTGCCGCCTTTCTTGGGGTCTCTTGCCGCGTCTCGTAATTCTTTAGGCGTGAAATACTGGTAGACCCAGCCGATAGTTTCATCCTGCGACCAAATCTTCGGCCAGGCTTCCCACAGTTCCGTTTCTTCGGGCTTGATGCCGCCGCCATTGAGCAGGTTCAGGACTTCGTCGAGCGTTTTCTGCCGAGGATAGAGTCGATTGGCTGGATCGTTGGGGCTGAACAACACGCCGATTTCGTCGGAGAGCAACCCGCCCAGCCAGTCCAGAAAATGGCGGTAAGCGATGTCCTGATGACCGGTATTGAACAGCCGCTCGTCTTCCGGGTGATCCGCCAGATAGAATTTCACGCCGTTGGAGTTGACGCCTCGGCTTACTGCCTCACGGAACTTCTGCCCGCCTACGTAAACTTCCCGCGCCTCCATCATTTTGTAAGCACAGAGGCGGTTCAGATGGGTGAAGGCTATTTCCCGCACCAACTGGTCGAGCGCTTCCTTTGGTTTGAAGCCACGCGCCTTCACGTGGCCAAAGTGCTCGAGAATTTCCGCTCTGGCTTGGACTTCTGTTGCATCATCCAGGTGAGCCATCGGCGCGTTTGGGTCAGCAACGACCGCGCCCTTTTTCTCGTAGATGCGGAATCTGCCTTCCAGGGAATCGCGCGTGTCGCTTTCTAGCAGCTTGCGGCACTGCGTCACGACATTGCGGAGATTGTTGCGAATCTCTTGATCCATCACGCGGCACCCTGCGGTTGCGCGGCCGCCGCTTGCTCTTTTAATTCCTTCATGCGCTTCGCCACAAGGTCGTCGAGGGCAAGGCAAACAACGCGAATCGTTTCCACAGCTTGCTTCGCCCATGGGAAACCAATTTCCTGGGCGGGACCAGTGGTGTCGTCCTGAGAACGGTCGGCCCGGTGCACGATATCGTTGCGACGCTTCATGGTGGCATCGAGGGTTTTCTTGATGTCTTCTTCTTCCCGTCCGAGTTGCTGTCCAATGAGGCTCAAGGGATTGTCTAGAGCGAGCAACACCCCAGTGACGTGGATGCCCCTTTTGCCACTGAGGTAGTTGAAACTGAGGCTGCTGATCAGCTTGTTGGCAACGAACAGCGGGTCGGGAACCACCAGAAGGCGAACGACTTCATCAAGACCAAACGTTAGCGTCTTGAACTGATTTTCGATCTCCTTGTCCTTTTTAGGGACGAAGTCTCGCCCTCGGAGTCGAATTACTTCAGGAAGATTTTCCCGCAAAAGCATGGGAAGGTACGTTTCCAGTGCGGTGCTGGCCGTAACAACAGCTTGTCGCAGCAAATTGCACAAAGCACTACGTTTGATTGCTGCCGGCGGAACATCGGCCAATTCTCGAATTAGCCCCAAAAAAATACTATTGGAAATGACCAGCAGACTTTCGTCTTTTTCCGCTTTCACAAGATCTCGAAGCGAATGGATC
>Ga0182024_10010840_pt1 | contig 18470 bp, 11 predicted proteins | sample P32metaG_FD_120480 | JGI IMG/M metagenome (GOLD analysis project Ga0182024, IMG submission 120480) | Permafrost microbial communities from Stordalen Mire, Sweden - P3-2 metaG (Illumina Assembly) | ecosystem: Environmental > Terrestrial > Soil > Wetlands > Permafrost | place: Sweden: Stordalen... | reverse complement strand
GGCGGCCAGCGGGAGTGATCTTCAGAGGGCACCGCGTCCGGCCCCCTGCGGAGTCGGGCTGAAAAAGGGCGACAGAAAGAGACCGGGGTGAGTCGAAAGGACCTGAAAACGCGGAAGGAGTGGCGGTCCCTGCGTGGAGCGGAGAGTCTGAAGCCGGTTAGCCGTGGGATTATGGAAGGGCGACGGCATCAGACCCTCCGCTCGCCGCACTTGGTCGGAGTGCGGCGGCTGGCACGGTCACGCCTTGGGGACGGTGCCAGGTGGCAGGAATTCAAACCCACGCGTCAGACTGGTGTCTGTCCAGCGAAGCAGACAGTCACCAGACCGAAGCCCCAATCAGGGGAGCGGGAGAGCAAGCCGGTCTTTCGCAGGCAAAGGGATACAAGCGGCAGCCCCCGGCGACCGGAGAAGGACGGGCTTGCGAACGGAGCGTGGTTGAACTGCGGCAATGGCAATCCGGTTGACGCATAGAACGCCCGCATCTAGCCTTGGCGCTCGTGAGGCACCCTTACCCGTTTTCCTTCTGGCACTTGCAATCGGAATTCGACAATCCTTCACCGGACGGTCGGATACGAATTTGCTGGCCGTCCCGTAATGCGGGAAAGGTTGGCCGAAGACATCGCTAACCGTTGGAAACGGTAAGGTATCACCTGTCATGAGAACCTTCTGCCGACTTTGCGATGCTCTTTCGGGTCAATTCGCCGAAAACGGAATCCGCCGATCAGACACAATCCTATTTCGGACGTCTAATTTTGTAGTTCTGCCAGCGATCGGGCCACTTGTGGCTGGACACGCAATGATTGTAAGTCGGAAGCATGTACCATCGCTTGCCGGCATGGATCTGGAGGCGATTCGAGAATATGCTGACCTAACGCGAATGCTGAGATCGCTGCCCTTGATCAAGGACGGCATTTTGGAAGCAGAACACGGTGGAACAACTGACGACAATGGGGGTGGTTGTATCGCCCACACGCATGTCAATATCCTTCCAGGGCTAGGAAATTTAGTGGATTTATTTACGCCAATCCTGCCGTTGATAACCACTTTACAGGAGATATCTGAGATTCGCGCTGTGAAAGAGCCCTACATCTTTCTATGTGCGGAATCAAAATCTGGCTCCGCTTTTCTGGCTCGAGGCTTGCCATCTCAGTTCATTCGTCGAACCCTCGCTGCCCACCTTGGTCTGACCGGTTGGGATTGGCGAACCGTTCCAAATCCAGACGTCATCGAAAAAACAATAAACCTATGGGAATCCGCCCTCGCCAATGCCTGAGCTACTCGATCCAGACGAAATGCCCGCATGGCTCGCAAGTTTTTTCGGACCTGCCAAAATACCGACCACAATCGTAGCGGGGATCAATCAGGACGACTGCGCAATAGTTGACCTGAAACAACGGATCGTACTGCTTACCTTGGATTTTCTGAACGCTAATCCCATTGCACTCGAACTCGGTATTGGAAATCTGCGAGATATCGGAAGGCTTTTGGTCGCATCCAATCTCTCAGACCTTTATGGCTCCGGGGGGAGGCCATTTGCTCTACTTTTGGGCATAACGCTGCCACATGGCTCCACCAAAGCAGAGTTTAATATGCTGATGAAGGGCGTGAAATTCGAGGCCAGCCGACATCATGTCGCTGTAATTGGCGGCGACACCAAACTCGGAGCAAGTCGCGCACTTGTCGGAGTCGCCATCGGCGCAGTTCGCTCTCGGAAACATCTCTTCTTAAAAAACGGTGCCAAACCCGGAGATGTCGTTTGGGCGTCAGGCCACCTCGGGTCGGCCGCCGCCGCCGCATGGGGATTCAGACGCAAAGACCTTGGGCCTCGATGGAAATCTTGGGCGAAAAAGATACTCCTCGAACCGACCTTGCCTGCGGAGCTGTCGCGCAAAGTATCTCTGGGCTGTTTAGGTCGCGGCGGCACAGATGTTAGCGATGGCCTTGGGGCAGACCTCTCTACTATGTGCGAGGCAAGTAAAGTGGGAGTAATAATCGATGAAAATAAGATTCCGCAGACAAGGCAAGTGCGGCTTGCGGCCTTACTTGGTGGCAGATCCCCCTCGAGCTTCGCATTCGCATCCGGCGGCGATTTTCAATTTCTTGTGACAACGGGTCAGACAGCCAGGAAACGGATGAAAGCCTGGGGCTTTCATGAAATCGGACAAACCACAAAAACCAAAAGGCTTTTTTTACGATTGAACGGCGGCGCTTTGTTACCCCTTCCGACCAAAGGCCATCGTGATTTTCGCGGAATGACCTTTGTAAACGAGATCGACCATATATCAAAAGCTTTCACTCCAGGCCTCCCACCCATATGATCGCCAGCCAAAATCTTGATCCTGCGCTTCAGAAGATCGAACAGTTGTTTGTTGATCAATGTACTCATGGTGCACAATCCGCGGATGTAGGTCCCGACGGAGCGGCTTGTGGTCAATTCTTGGGCGACTACGCTCGCCCTCAGCGCGGACTGCACGGGACCGCAGCCGCGCTTAGAGTTCTCTCGCAAGGAACTTCGACAGAAGCGGCAAACCTCGTTCGGAGACTTGTTTGGTACGTCGAGAATAGGCAAATTCTGTTCAAAGATGGGAAAGAGCCCGTAGATCCGTCAAGGTTCTCGGACGATGAGAATAATGTTATTAAGCTGAGTGAAATCCTTTACGCACTCGCTTTTGTCCAAGCTAGCCAAAGTCTGACCGATCAGTTGGTTCGCTTGCTTGCTGAGCGCCTTATCGGTGGAATTAAGGAGGATAAAGGTTGGTGTAACTTTCTTGATATTGACGGTCCGGTGGACCCGCTACCCACCGCCTTCGCCGTGTTAGCGTTATCCAGTCACGGATTGGCTTACGAACAACGGATAAGCAAGCCGATAACTTATCTAACGGAACTTGTGACTCAAACCGCACCTACCGCAGCCTCCAACATAAATGAGACATCCGTCAAAATCTTTTGTGTTTTCGCACTAACTTTCAGGAGAGACGAGCTTTCGCATTCGGAGTTAACTCATCTCAAAAAGGCATTCAACGATCTGTGGAAGGCCTACGAACGTTTGCTTACTCAAGATTTGGAGCAAAACATCGAATATTCGATCGGACCGCGCAATTACTATGTCCGTGTCCCCTGGCAGTTATACCTATTGGCGCTTGGTGCGGTTCTTGATCCGAAGCGCCTCTCCAGCTTCAAAGCACAAAAACGACTCGCGCACATACTGCACCAAGTAACTCACACAGGGTTTCGATATCCATATTCGGGCGCGCCGATTTCCAGCCGGACGAGCGCAATACTTTTTGACTTATTTCTAAAAATAAAACGCCATAAGAACAGAGGTGTTATTTACCGGTTCTATTTCGTTGTAGACAGTCTTAGGACATTCCTAAGTCTGCCATTTTTCACTTGGTTAATCTATGCCGTGATGGTGATTCTTGCCATATATTGCATTCGGGGCTGGGCTGAGAATCACGGAGAACCCAGAGAACTTGGTCCTGAACTCATCGTAGCAATCAGTGTATTTTTCTTTGACAAGCTGCGTAAGCCACGTTGAGGGTTATGATTGAGTTCACAGACATTCTTTATGGTACGGTGTCACTGCCGGATTGGATTGTGCCCTTTTTGCGGATTCCAGAGTTTGTCCGTCTCAGGGGGGTGGGCCTTTCTAACGTCGATTCCTTCCAATTTAAAGACTTTGGCGGGGCGGCGAGATGGGAGCATTGCATTGCCGTAGCCGCGCTGGCCCTTCGATGCGCTGAGAAGCGTAATTTGTCTGAAAAGGATCGAGCACACCTTTCGCTCGCGGCCCTATTTCACGACATAGCGACGCCTCCGTATGCGCACACCATGGAGCACGTGCTCGAAGGATTTGACCACGAATTAGAATCACAGCGGATGCTGCGGGCGATTCATCTAGGAGACGCAGATCCGGCGTTTCCTGTTTTCGCGTCCGAATTGCCGCAATTTCAGAAACTTTGCGCCGCGTTTGCGAAACAGCATCAGTTACCTATCGATCCCGACGAAATAGCAAAAATGGTAGTTGGCGATGGTGATCTCGGCTTCCTCATAAATGGCACAATAGACCTCGACAACGCTGACAATGTAACCCGGGCCAGCCTGTATCTCGGCATCGATGTGGACCGGAATGTTCCCCTCGGCGTCGCTGATTGGCTGGCAGTCCAGGAAACTGTTCCCCTTGACTTGGATAAGACAGACAACGAGGCGGTCGTAAAATGGATGCAATATCGTCGACGTCTATATCATGCGTTCTATGTGTCCTCCGACGAAGAGCACGGGCGGCAAGCCTTTCTCCAGCACTTATGTAGAACAGCGGTGGTCGCTGGAGTGCCCCGTTCTCAAATGGTCTGGAATACCGACGACGGGTTGTTGACGCTTCTGAGCGGCTTTCAAGATTCTCTCGACGAAGAAGGGGCGACGTCTCTCAAGGAACTCGTACGCCGGTACCGCCTGCTTGAACCGCCAGTTCTGCTCAGCGCAGTTTCGATCGACGATGATGAAAGCCTTCGGATTTTAAGTAACGCTTCTGCCGTTAGTTGGATTGAGCGACAGTTAAAGGGACATTTCTTTAACCCTTTTGTATTCGTGAGCGAAAGGCGCTATTCTACACAGGAGGACGAACGTACGCTGTTTTCCCCAGCATCGGGCGTGATGAGCGTTTTTAAGCTCGGTCAGTCTATAAAAGCTAATCAGTTGCCCGCTTGGCTACGTGTAAACGCGCCAGAGCACTTGACCCTGGAATCGTTGCGACGCATTCTTTCACAGGCTTTGCAAAAGCATCTGCCGTCATGGATTAAAGAAAAGCCCTGGTCCGCTCCGACCAAAGTGAGGCAACGGAATGTCCTCGTTAATCTCGACGCGGTGGGCAATTGGAGTTTTAGACTGTCGCGGAACGAAACCCTACACTCATACCCAAGCACGTTCGTACATGCAATACCTGCATGCCTGATAAACGCTCTGGGGCTCCGTGGGGACTTGGTCGTAGATACGTTCGGAGGTACGGGACAAACGGCGATGGAGGCTATCAGATCAGGAGGGCGCGCGGTCAGTGGGGATGTCAACAGCATCGCAGTCCTTGTCGCGAGATCGAAATTTACCTACCTTTCTCTGGAGCAGCGGCTTCGTCTAAAAACTGTGAACTCAGATGAATTGTTCGCCCAGGATCCCGCTCCCGCCCCGCAATTTGAGCTCGTGGAAAAGTGGCATCACCCAGATACGCTCATGGAATTACGCCGATTACTTTCCTTTATTAACGCGGCAGACGATCCCGTCCTAGGACAATTCATGAGGGTAGCATTCTCTGCAATTTTAACCAGCACAACGGGTCGAAAAGGGAAAGAACACGGCTTCTTCGCGGATAATACACCATTGCCAAAAGGGACAGAGCTCCCTCCTTACGAAAAGGCGATCGAAACTTTCGTCGCTAAGGTCCGTCGCAATTTGGAAATTATTGAGAGATTCTATGCATCTATCGAAAGGTCTGGACGCTCTGTAGAAGCCGAGCTTCGCAGAGCAAATATAGTGCGTCTTGATGCGACGCGAGCTACTGCCGCAGAATACGGTGTGGAAAAGCATTCTGTAGGTGCCGTGATTACATCACCTCCGTATCTATGTATGTCTGATTATAGTCTTGGGCAAAGGCTGAGTTATCAATGGCTTTTCCCTGAGCAACTTTCTGCCGACCATGCGGTGGAGGTTGGGGCCAGAAGACGCCGCTTTCAGGCTCCGCGCGCACTCGAGGCCTATTTGAATGACTTCCGAGCGTTTACCACACTAGCTTCTGCATTGGTTAGGCATGGCGGCTTTTGTGCTGTGGTTCTCGGAGCACCCGAAGCTCGGCCATTCAAGGAGGCGAACCTACTTCAGGAGGTCGATGGGATTTTTGACGAATCCGGATTCTCCTTCGTCTGGTCAACGTGGCGCTCAATCAACTGGCATCGTAATCACGGATATTCTCGGCTCCAAAAGGAACGCATTGCGGTATACGTGCGAAACAGCTAAGATTATCATGAACATGAGACATCTATCGATCAACCCAGCTTGTGAGATTTGCCAGGAGATACAATCCGGTTGTTTTCCTGAGCCTTACGCTTCGGCGTACGGTTTCGCGTCGCGGGATCTCGACCCCACATCGGAATATATGACGGCACCGTCTGTTTCGCCTGTCGCCACCGGTCACATGCTGCTATTTCCGCGCCATCATGTGACCTCGTTACAAAAGCTTACTGCGGCCCAGAAATCGCGACTGGTTGTTTTAGCGGCGGCCGTTTCTTCGAGATTGCACGTCTATTCTAATGACCTCCTGTATTTTGAACACGGCGCTGACTTTGGAAGAGCTTGTGGCGTCGGGCACGCACATCTCCATCTAGTACCGCTGGTGGCGCCGAGTCTTAGAAATATCCTCGGGCGATTATCCGAAACTTTTCCAGACTGCGAACGCGGTTCCTTGCCAGATCTTTTGTCTGACAATCCCCGAGCGGCTGAGTATCTTATATTTGGATCTAGCGTTGAAGACATGAGGATAGCTTTTGTTGATTCGCTTGAATCACAACTTATCCGTGGCTTTATATGTAGCGAGATCGGTGCCGCGGATTTTGATTGGAAGAACGTGAGCAATGTCGACGGCTTTCGGACCACCCTGGAGGATATGTCATCGATTGTATAAGTAGAGCGATCAAATATTATGCCCTCAATCTTACCACGTTTTGCGCCCGGGGTTAAAGAGTTGTTGGATCTCGCGTGTGAGTTGCGTCATGAGGACCGCGTCTATTTCTCCAGCTTCCCGAGGTTTGGATTTTCTGGGGCGAAACTTTTCCTTCTATGCTTTGGCGCTCCAGAGAATCTTCCTTTTCTTTTTAAAATCGCACCAATCATAAAAGCACGCGAAGAGCGAAATGCCGTTAGAAGTTTGGAAAACGCTGTTAGGGAATGTTCCATTGTCGGTGACGTACTCGAGAGCGGGGACTGGGGTGGACTTCTGTACGCGCATGTTGGCACGGACAAGATGCTTGATGCTGAAAAATCTCGCTCTCTTCGAGAAATCTTGTTTTGCAAGGAGGACGACTTTTCAAGTGGTGAGCTTGGCGAGGTTATCGAGGGTAGCTACGTTAGACTATCGAATGCCCATAATCAAATGTTCTGGCAGGAATGTGCCCTAGAGGAAGTCTACGGAAGGTACCTTCGCGGGGATCGTTCGAGGGATCGAATTGTCCGAATATTGGGCGGAGCTTGTCGCGAGAGGGAGTTTGAGTTTCTTGGTGCCCGAATCCTTAATCCGCTCGCCTTTAGGGAAATGTTACCTTCCAAAATCAAGGTGCCATTGGCGCGGGTACACGGAGATTTCCATCCGGATAACGTAATTCTTGATCACAATAATTCCCCGCGCCTCATCGACTTCGCTTGGGCGGAACCCTGGTGCGATGCTCTTGTGGACTTCGTCCTCATGGAAACCTCAATACGTTTTAGGGATTTCCCAAGATCCTCAAATTTGGATGAACAGCTAGCCGTTGACAATGCTCTTCTTGATGAGGATGGCGGTGCAAGCATTGGACGTCTTTCATTTTCCGATGAGACAAACCATACCGCAGCCCTTCGCATGGGAGAAGCAGTGACGGTCATACGCCGGCGGGCGAAGTCCCTTCTAAGTGCCGATTTTAACATGGAGCGATACCTGTTCGCGCAGTTTATACTTTTGTATGGTCTTCTACAGTACGAGCAATATGATTGCTATATAGCGTTGCGCGCTCTCGGAATGATTGCTGCTCGATTGAACACAGTCGGTTTACAGACCGTGGAGGTCAGATGACACGTGCCGCAGGTTATTTTGGCATTGTTGGTGACAATACTGTGATTGAGGAGCCGGCAGCAATAATCCAACGTTTGTCGCAACGACGCCTGTATAAGAGTCTTTCACTTTATTTAGGGAGGCGCAGTGGGATCCAGGTGCCGTCTGTGGTATTGGTGGAAGCTGCATCCGAACGAGCGCTCACCCGAATAGCAGGATTGGAACTCCCCGTAATGATTCGTGTCGACTACTCGGAATTACCCCGGCGGAAACCCATTGGCGGGATACCACTGCTGTCGGCTGAAATAGTGAGAAATGTGTGCCACCAATTGCTTTCAAAGGGCATGTATCCTCTTTTTCACCAGAATTTGGATAGATTTAGCGACTTATGCAGCGTGGGCATTTTACTTAGCCGAACGTCGCCCGAGATGGAGGTTGAAGTTGTCGGAAGGGGTTTTGACGCAGGTGATTTGAGAAGGGGGCTTGTGAGTCCGCACGAGTCACTGAGAGTCAATGTAATCGAGGAAAGTATTTTATACAGGAAGGTGATCAGCGCGCCTGATTATAAGCAAGAAAGAGAAAGGCGAGTTTTACGAATCCGCCAGTTGCAGAATTATATCAGCAGAGTGAACCGAACCGGCATTTTGAGTGCTTCGCTTACAAAAGGGGGAACCTATGGTGGACCGATAGACAGCGATGTCTATTTACCTCGGTTGTATAAGCCTCTAGGATCTTCGGAAGTCAAGAGATTGTGCGGTATTTGCTGGACGGTTCAGGATTCGATTCTTCCTTCATTACCTCATTCTGACCAATACGTAGTGTCACTGTCCCGCTTACCGGGCAAGGGCTGGTTTTTGTGGGATATATATGGTCACTGGTATTTGCGTTAGTCCTTTGCGATCGGTGTAACATTCTGGCATGGCCGAAAGCGTCGGAGGGCGAGAGTGTTTAAGTGCAATTACGAAAGTCGTTAACAGGGAGCGTCAGGAAGGATTCCTTTAAGCCGCTTTCGTGGTATCATCTGGCTTTTGATTCGTTAGATCGAAAACCATGTCAGTTACAAAGCGGTGGAATGATTCGTTCTGGACGAATTGCTTGTAAACCTCGGTGTCGTCCTTGAGCAAATCCAGCATTGCCCGTTGGAGCGCCTTATCGTGCTCGATTCGTGCGGTGTTGGGGGTGTTCTCCTGGGCGTTCCGGTATGCGTGGTCGGCGCCGACTTTTGGAGCGATGTCTTCCACGATTCGGCGGGCTACCCGGTCCGAATCTTTGAACAAGGTGCCAAAGTGGTCGTTGAATGTCTTTAGGATGTTGCTGAGGCGGTCGAGCTTCGGTTCGCGCTTATGGCCGCCGGCTTCAACCGGTACGGGTCCAATTTCGGCCTCGGTGTCTGGCAGGCCTATTTTCAGTACCGCCTTCTTCTCCACGCGATAGCTGTCCATGTCTATCGCCTCCAGGATTCCCCGGGAGAGGTCCGGATCAATGGGTGCAGGGAGTTTCGGGATGAGGAGATTTAGGACGATGGAGAGCCGTTCCCATTCGGGATGCGTGTAAGGCAGGACGGACGCGAGAAAATCGTAGGTGCGAGCGAACGCCTTAGCCTTGCCTTTGAAATCCACCTGGCCGTCTTCGTCCAGCCGTTCGAGGTAAACGGCAACGAGCGTATCAAGAATGGGATCGATCGTGTCACGGGCGGCGCCGGAGAGGAACAAATCCACGAGTTTCTTGACGTCGTCGGAAGAGTAGACCTGTGCAGCGTCGAGAGCGGCTTTCAGGTCGTTGAGCTTATTCGGGTCGGTCTCTTCGCTGAGAACGGTGGTTCGGTAGTAATCCGCGAATGCCTCGGTGATGGTTTCGGTGTTGTTCTGGAAATCGAGGACGAATACGTCATGTTTTTCCGGGTGGGCGCGGTTCAGCCGCGAGAGGGTTTGCACGGCTTTGATGCCGGCGAGCGGCTTGTCCACGTACATCGTATGCAGAAGTGGTTCGTCATAGCCGGTCTGGAATTTGTCCGCGCAGATGAGAAAGCGGTAGGGGTCTTCCTGAATTTTCTCGGCGATATCGCCGCTCGGGAATCCGTTGAGCGATGATTCGGTCACCTTGCCCCCACCGAAATCGTGTTCCCCAGAAAAGGCAACGATGGCCTGCCATGGGCTCTTGCGCTCTTCGAGATATGCCTTGAATGCGTGGAAATACTGGACCGCCCGCTCGATGCCATTGCAGACGAGCATCGCCCGCGCTTTGCCGCCGATCTTGTTGAGGGCCATAACCTGCTCGTGAAAGTGGTCCACCATGATCTCCGCCTTGAGTCGAATTGCGTGGTCGTGGCTCTCGACATACTTTCGCAATTTCTTCTGCGCCTTCTTCGTGTCGAATTCCGGGTCGCCCTCGATCTTCTTGACCAGCTTGTAGTAGCTTTCCACCGGCGTATAGCTCTTGAGCACGTCGAGGATGAAGCCCTCCTGGATCGCCTGCTTCATTGTGTAGCAATGGAACGGCCGGTGCTTGATCTTGCCCTCGTCGTCCGGTGGCAGGGGCTGGCCGAACATCTCCAGCGTCTTGTTTTTGGGCGTGGCGGTGAAGGCGAAATAGCTGGCGTTGGTCAACATCTTCCGCGCTTGCATCCGCTTTTCCAGCGCGTCGTTCACCGTGTCTTCAGGATCGGCCAGCGCTGCGCTCATCGCAGAGGAGGTTTTGCCGCCCTGGCTGCTGTGCGCCTCGTCAATGATGATGGCAAAGGTCTTGCCCTTCTCCTCCTTTTCAATCTCGCTGAGGATGAACGGAAACTTCTGCACCGTGCTGATGATGATCTTCTTTCCCTCCTCAATGAACTTCCGTAAGTCGCCGGAATGTTCCGCGTGGCCGACGGTCGCGCCGACCTGCATGAACTGTTTGACCGTCTTTTGGATTTGGTCGTCAAGGATGCGGCGGTCTGTCACCACGATGACGGAATCAAAAATCTCCGTGTCGTGCCGCTTCAGCGCGATGAGCTGATGCGCCAGCCAGGCAATGGAATTCGATTTGCCGCTACCTGCCGAATGCTGGATGAGATAGCGCGAGCCGGCGCCCTGGGCCGCGACGTGTGCCAACGTTTGGCGGACCACGCCAAGCTGATGGTAGCGCGGAAACACCTGGGTGCGTTTTTTCCGGCCGGTCTTTTCGTTTTTTGTTTCGATGACCTGGGCGTAATTCTCGAGAATGTTGGTGAGGCCAGCGGGCGTGAGGATTTCCTTCCAGAGATAATCCGTTTTCAGGCCGGCCGGGTTGGGCGGATTGCCAGCGCCATCGTTCCACCCCTGGTTGAACGGAAGGAACCACGAGGCCTTGCCGCGGAGTTCCGTACACATCCGCACCTCCGCGTCGTCCACGGCGAAATGGACCACGCAACGCCCAAACTCGAAAAGCTTCTCCCGCGGGTCCCGGTCGCGGCGGTATTGCTCGATGGCATCTTCCACCGTCTGTTTGGTGAGGCTGTTCTTTAGCTCAAAGGTGGCGATGGGCAGGCCATTGATAAAGAGGCACAGGTCGAGCGCCCGCCTCGTCTCGTCCGTGCTGTAACGCAACTGGCGGGTGATGCTGAATCGGTTCTGAGAGTAAAGAGCCGCCGCTTTCGCGTTTCCCGGCGATGGCGTGCCGTAGAACAGATCGAGATGCAGCGGGCCGTGATCAACGCCTTTACGCTGCACGTCGATGACGCCACGCTTGCAGATTTCACTGGAGAGCCGGGAGAGGAACTTCTGCCGGTTGATGTCCCTGCCATCCCTGTAATCCACGATTCCCAGTTTCTTAAACGTCTCCGGCTGGGTAGCCCCCAGGAATTGGAATAGTTCCGGTACATCGAGAGCGTATGTGCGGTCGTAGCCCTTGGGATCGCCTGCGAGCCAGCCGGAGCCGGCGGACTTCTCCGCCGTAGCGGAATCCGGCGTTTCCGCGACGATGCCATCGAGAACGGGCGCAAGGCCGTCCGTCCCGGTCATGTGAACCATGATCAGCGTCTCAAGGCCCTTTTCTGAAATGTCGGTGGCACTCATGGTGGCTGGAATTGATTCATATCGATCAGGGCGCCAGCGTAAGTCGCCGGGTACCCTTTAAGCGTGCGGTTTTGGTGCTTCATCAACCAGCGATACTTTTTCCTTACCTTTTCTGAATTTGAGGCCAGATACCCTTCGATCAATTTCTCCTTGTGTCTCCGCATGCCTCGCGCAGCGCTTTTGATGTGCGACTCCTGCAAAATTTGATCCCGCTCCTCTGGTGAATACCTGTCCCGGTCGAAGGCGGCTTTCCTTTCCGCCTCATTGAAAAATCCGTAAACACCCGGATCAGACAAGAAATTGATGTAGTCCAAGTAGAAAAATCGCTCTCCTTTCCTCTGCCCGGGCGCCTTGAAGGGCTGAAAGTACAATCGTGAAGGCTCTGCTTCTTTTGAGTAGTGATCGATTCCTCGAAGCTTTCGCAGGGCAGCAATGTGCGACTGGTTTACAATGATTACTGGGTAAGTAGCGCGTTCGGTTTCGAGTTTGTATGCCCGGACCAAAGCGGGACTCAGCAGTATATTGTTGTCATAATAGAACGGACCTATGCTTACCCCACCCCGAAGGAAAATACCATTGAGCGCACATTGAGCCTGGGCAGTAATGATCTCATCGATAAAGCTCATTAATAAGTCATAGGGAGTCATCATTGCGCCTGCTTCGGCCCGGGCGCTGGCAGTCACAACTAGACCGTCGGAGAGTGCAAGGACCATCCGCCCATAGACCTTGTTTATCTCCTCCCGCTCTTCAGGTTCGTCGCTTGCACTTGGCAGGTCAAACATATCATGAACTAGGAGCATTTTGCGATAAACAGCTCGAAGCTCAGTTTTTGTCTTGGCCTTTTGAAGCTCATTGCTAAACCCGAGAACATCAATCCAAGCGACGATCCTAACGTCGGTTGAAATGTCTTTTTCAAATAATTCCTTGCGCCTTTGAGCACGTTTTTTCGCCTTCTCTTCCACGCGGCGCTCAATAGCCTCAAAATCCAGTTTGCACGATTTACCTTTAATTACTCGCAAGTTGAGCCTCCTCCATTTCGTCGTCTTGGCTGGGGTCTTCAATTTCTGGACTCGCTTGCGGCGTGTCCGTCACATTTGGTAATTGGCTTGCAACGCTCCTTACGTCGAGCTTGCCGGTTACAATGTCCGCCACCAGTCGGGTTCGGTATTCCTTCAGCAACTCGACCTGACGTTCAAGGCCGGATATTGCGATGTTGAGTTCCGCGGTATTGGCGGTAATTGACTGGATTATCTGCTGCTGCTCTGATGCTGGCGGCAAGATGATTGGGAGCTGGAAGAATTCATCGGGGTAAAGCCGCAACCGAGAGGATCGGACCCCCGTAGACCGACAAATGATGTTCGACACATAAGGCCGAGTTCGGAGAAGCCGGTCGATAAAGCTCCCGACAATCCTGTCAGGCTCGCGTGGCCGATAAACAGCATATGCAGGGCTGATGATTCCCGTGTGGGCCGATACGCCCAGCGCGGCCATCCATGCCCACATTGTGTTCACGACAAGGTCGCCCGGGCAGCAAATCTTGTGACCTACATAAGACTGCGCCTTGAACATCGTTATGTTCTTCTGGCTTCGCGGCGTCACTCCAGTGATGTGTGACACCGAAAGCAATTCTTCGTTGCCGCTGGTAGAACGCTCGTCCACTTCGCGAAAAAGGTATTTTGCCCGCAACACCTCCCAGTGCTTCGGGATGTCGCCGAGCCAGGGGATGCCGGAAGGCTTGAGGGGGACTGTGGGGTCGAGGCCGCGAGTAACCGTCCGGTGGATGATGGCCTGCTTTTGCTCATTGAGCAGGGCAATTACCTTCCGCTTCGCCCGGATCGCCCGCTCCAACCGGGCATTCGCGTAATCCAAAAACCGCACAATTGCGGCCTGCTCCTTCGGCGGCGGCAGAGAGATCGGAATGGGACCGAAACGGTCTGTGTAAAGGCGGTTAAAACCTGAACCAATACCCTTCGACTCTAAAGCGAACTGGCCCACCATGTCGGGCGTCTTGAGCCGTTCCAGAACGAGCTTTATTTCGTGCCCGCCGAGGACATCAAAAACAGCGTAGTCGGGGCTAACCATTCCATGAATCGTGCCAGCGCCGAACATTCCGCTCCATGCCTGCATCCGGTTCATGACGATTTGACCGGGGCGATAGAGTTTGTATCCGATCAACGTTTTGGCGCTGTGGATTTTGTCTGTCATTTCCGTGTGAGGAATCAAACCGCGAGTCCGGGTTAGCGAGAGCAATGTCCCGGAACCATCAGGAGACCGGCAGTCGACTTCTCGAAGGACGCTCTTAATTCGCCTTACCGCCCAGTGAGCCGGCACTTTACCGAGCCAGCGTTGGCCAGACTCCCTGTATTCCGGGGAAGGCTTGAGGCCGGCGATCACTTTGGACCTCCAGTTTGGGCGTCCGAACGGCAAACGCTTAAATAAGCAAGTGCTTTGATTTCAGGGCTTTGCACCGTTTGCATGGGTTGCACTGGGGTTTGCGTTTAAATAAGGAGTCATGCCCAGAATGGCAGATACCGGGCATATTTCCGTGAGCCCCCGACCTTTTCATCGGGTTTGACGACTTTGCTTTCGATGGCGGCTGCGATGATCTGCGAGATGATGGCGGTTTTGCTCTCCGGCTGGTGGAAGCGCTCGCGCAGGGACTGGTTGGTCATGCGTTCGCCCATGACCCATTTCAAGCAGCAGTGCTGGTAGCAGGCGCGGATACGGTCATTGCGGTCCATTTGCTCAAAGTCCCGTGGGCCAAAAATCACGACGACCGTGCGGCGGTGGGTGGTGCGGATGTCGGGCGCGGGGAGCTGATAGACCTCGGCGGCCTGGATGACTTTATCGATGCCGCTGCTTTTTTCCTCGCAGATGCGCATGCGGCGCATGAGATCGGCGAGGCGTTCGTTCCGGGACTGGTAGCCATCAATGAAGCGGTCCACGGGAACAATGGGATCGCCCGGATTCGAGATTTCCGCGCGGTCGGCGTAGATTTCGACCATCATTGAGACGCCACTGATGCGAAAATCCTGGTGAATAAGCGCATTGGCTACGAGTTCGCGGATGGCGATTTCCGGCACGAGTTTAACCTCCTTCCGCAGGGCGTCCTGGATGACTTCGTTCTGAGGAAGCTGCGCCATGATAAAGCGGACCAGCCCCTGAAAGCCGACCGCGTAGCCTTTTGTGCCAAGCTGATCCAGTTTGGTTTCGAGCTTGGAGCCGCCGACGTAAATGACCACGCGGGGAGCCTTTCGAGAAATATCCGGGAAATCTTGCAGGCGTTTGGCCAGGAGCAGGGCACCCAGGCGGCGAATAGCGAATGTACCACCGACCAAATCCACCAGACGCTCCTGTTGAAGACGGTCGAGCACGCCCACCTGGTCTGCTGGGTATGGCAACTTGAGCAGTTCAAAAAAACCCTGCGTGTCGAGCAATTCAACCACCTGCGCGCCATCAAGTCCCGTCCGGGTATATTCCTCCAGCCAGTCGGGCTCACCTTCCGCGAAAATGCGACGGAGCTGATCTTCGCTCATGGGAACGAGTTCCTCGCCTGCGCGCATGAAGTATGTCCCCTCCAGGTGGTAAGCGGTGCCGCGCGGTCGCGAAGGGATATGGAACACGACTACGCGACCGTCTGGATGGGCCACCGCCTCGACATCGACGCGAAAACCGAGGGTTTGAAAGAGTTTCTCGGCCATGCCAACGGCATCGTTGACGGCGGCGGTGCCAACAACTGGACGAGGCGGTTGATCAGCGATGCCAAGCAACAATTGCCCGCCACCTTCGTTGGCAAGTGCGACGCAGTACTTGCAGAGTTTTCCGAAGTCGAATTGCACCTTCGCTTCCTTGAACTCCAGATGCTGATGCTCGGACGGGGCGCTGCGCCAGACATCGATTTGGTGGGCTGTGGTGCTCATGGTTACCCTTTCAGCAGCTCATCAAGCAGCCCGCCGGCTTCGCTCTCGATTGCAAGGATGTCAGCGCGGATTTCCTCCAGGGTACGAAGGGGCTGGGGCTGGTAGAAATGGCGGGTAAAGCTGATTTCGTAGCCGATTTTGGTGGCGTCTTCTTTGACCCATGCGTCCGGGTTGTAGGGCAGCACTTCGCGGCGGATGAATGCTTCGATGCCGCCGGGCTCGAGCAGGGGGACCTGCTCGATGTCGCGCAAGTCGGGGTCGGGTTCGTATTCGAGAACAAGTTTGCGGTCGCCGGCAGGAGAAGCGTACCGGCCGTGAAGGGGATCAATGGTCGCCTTGCCGGGCCGGTGGACCCTGGCGATAACGGGCGGGGCGGTCTCGACACGCCAACTCACGGCGCGGAGGATGAGCTTGAGATCGGGGGCTGAGAGTCTGATCGAGAGCTTTTTGAGGCCATCGTCCACGCGGTCGCGGAAGATATTGTAGTCTTCGAAGACGTCGCCGCCAAGTTCCCGGCGCAGGGCAGTGCCGGTTTCCACGAGGCGGGCGTCACGGTCCCAAGTCCCGGGGTCCATGAGCTTTCGCTTTTTCTTTTCGGGCAGGCCCCTCTTGGCCGGCGTGCCGTCCTCGGATTCATCCTCCTCGTCTTCGGCGCCCCACTCAGCAAGCCGTGTTTCAAGCGCTGCGGCGATACCGGGGAAATCTTTGACAAGCCTGTCGCCATACTCGTCGTAAAGTTGGCTGCGAATATCTTCATCGCCGGAGGCGAACCGTAGCGATTCGATAGCCTTGACCGAAAGCTGGCTGTGCAAACGAAGTGGGCGCTCGACGGTTACTTTCCAGTAGCCGAAGGCAGCATTGGGGAAGATTTTGGACTGATGCGTTTCCTCAAAGGCGAGGTAGGTGTCGCAAATGCGATGGATGTCATCCGGGGCGAGTTCGCAATTTTTTTTGCCGAGGTTTTTGCGCAGAGGTTTGAACCATTGCGTGCCGTCGATAAGCTGCACCTTGCCCCTGCGATGCTCGGGCTTCCGATTGGTGAGAACCCAGACATAGGTTGCGATGCCGGTGTTGTAGAAGAGGTTTAGCGGCAGGGCGACGATTGCTTCCAGCCAGTCGTTTTCGATGAGCCAGCGGCGGATGTTGCTCTCGCCCTGGCCGGCATCCCCGGTGAAGAGAGAAGAGCCATTGTGAACTTCCGCGATACGACTGCCCAGAGGCGTGTCGTGGTTCATCTTCGACGCCATATTGGCGAGGAAAAGCATCTGGCCGTCGCTCGAACGAGTGACGAGGGAGAGTTCCTCGCCCTGGTGCATGACCTTGAAGCGTGGATCGCGCATCCCGTCCTTGCCGCCCATTTGTTCGAGATCCTTCGTCCAACTCTTGCCGTAAGGCGGGTTGGCGAGCATGAAGTCGAATTCCTGCGCGGGGAAGGCATCGTGTGAAAGAGTGGAATGCTCGGCGCCGCCGACGATGTGGTCGGCGTTCTCACCCTCGCCCTTCAAGAGCATGTCGGCCTTGCAGATGGCGTATGTCTCCGGGTTGATCTCCTGGCCGTAGAGGTGGGTGGTGATCTGCTGTTTGCGGTCGGTGGCGAGCTTGACCAGCGTCTCCTCGGCCACGGTCAGCATGCCGCCGGTGCCGCAGGCGCAATCGTAAAGCATGTAGCCTCCCGATTTAATCCGATCTGCGACGGGAAGGAAAATGAGGTTGGCCATCAGGCGGACGGCGTCTCGTGGGGTCCAGTGCTCGCCGGCTTCCTCGTTATTCTCCTCGTTGAACTTGCGGACCAACTCCTCGAAGACTGTTCCCATGGAATGATTGTCCATGCCGGGATGTTTCACCGTGCGGTCGCCATTGAGGACGGGATCGGGGCTGAGATTGATCTCGGGGTCGAGGAATTTGCCAATCAGCGTACCGAGGGAGTCGGATTTTGAGAGGGTAGAAAGTTGATTGCGGAATTTGAAGTTCTCCAGGATGTCCTGGACGTTCTGGGAAAAGCCGTTCAGGTAGTCTTCAAAGTCCGCGAGGAGCTGCTGTTGGCTGCCCCGGGATTTGAGGTCGCGCAAGGTGAACCTGGAGGTGTTGTAAAACGACTGGCCTGCGGCAGCGGCAAGCGCGGCTTGTTGCTCGGTGATGCCTGCCTTGTCCAGCATCTCCTTGGTTTCGAGCACGGCTTTCTTCGTCGGCTCAAGCACGGCATCCATGCGCCGCAGGACGCACATGGGCAGGATTACGTCGGCGTATTTTCCACGTTTGAACAGGTCACGCAATACGTCGTCCGCGATACCCCAGATGAACGAGACGATTTTGTTGTGGGTGGCCTGGTCCATTTGAGGTGATTACAAAAGGGGGATGCTCATTCCGCCGAAGAAGCTTGCGTCAAGCCGTTTGTGATTGTTCACAAGACCTTGCGATGGAGTTTCCTCGAATCGGAAAGGAAGCATAGCCCCACTTTTATGCGGGATTGTCAATCGGATGCTGTTCCTCCGCGCGGACTGAAAAATTTCGGTTGCGCGCATAAAACATATATGTTTGCGTATGGGTATGCCCATAGCTTCTGAAACGCCCCTCCCAACGGAGACCGGCGCCAAAAAAACTGGACGACGCGCGAACCCGGCAATCGACGGGCCGCGCGACCGGACCGTTTGCTTCATGCTCAGCGAGGCAGAGAAGGAGGCTGTGGACCGCCTCGCCTTCTGCATGAACCTGACGAGGTCCGGTGTATTGGCG